>Ga0207433_10014975_pt1 | contig 11137 bp, 9 predicted proteins | sample YelNatPaOPGAMG01_FD_187559 | JGI IMG/M metagenome (GOLD analysis project Ga0207433, IMG submission 187559) | Hot spring thermophilic microbial communities from Obsidian Pool, Yellowstone National Park, USA - OP-RAMG-01 (SPAdes) (version 3) | ecosystem: Environmental > Aquatic > Thermal springs >...
AGGGCAGTTCACTTTTCGGGAAAAATATAACCCAGGCCGTAAGAAAAATAATCTTCATGTCGGTTGCAAACGAAAGGTTCTCCTGATACCAGAGCTCGAGAGCGCCCTTGTAAGGTGCAATAGCACTGGCATAAAAATCTTCAGGCTTCAACCCGCACTCCGAAAGCAGTCTTTCTTCATCACGGAAAATAACGGAACCTATACCTGTAAGTCCCGGCCTTACGTTATATATTCTTTCCCGCACATCCGGCGGGTAAGGCAGGAAGGTTTTTTCCACCAGTGGCCTCGGCCCCACAAAACTCATGTCGCCCTTAAGAATATTTACAAGTTGTGGCAATTCGTTGATTTTTGTTTTGCGCAGGAATTTTCCGAACGGCAACACGCGCGGATCGTTGCGCACCGTATGCAACCCGCCCGGAAGCTGTTCGCTCTTCCTCAGCATGGTAGCATGCTTCCATATATAGAACGGTCGGTTTTTATATCCTATCCGCTTCTGAAAATAGAAAATATCATGTTCACCCGTGAGCAATAAAACAATTGATACAGGTAACCACAAGGGCGTCAAAAGAACAATTGCTAAGAAGGAAAACGTAAAATCAAACCAGCGTTTCAGGCCATATGACCACATAAATTATGAAAAAAAATGGGCAAGCGTTTAAGTTTGAGGATGTTATTATATAATAGTATCAGTTTTTAAATATGAAACCGCAAAATATTTTTAGGTTCAAATCATAGGTTAGAAGATTAAAGATAATATTTTAACATACCATTGAAAGCCCAATAAAGTGTATATTTTAAACTCGATAAGTTACTTAGCTTTTCATGATGTCGCAGAAATCTGAAATGCTGAAAAACCAGGTTAAACTTATTTGATGTTTGAGAACCTTTTCTTAGTCTATAATATGCTAAAATTTCAGGATAGGGGGTAGATTTAATTCCTGTTTTTAATATGGATAACCAAAGCGCGTAATCTTGTTTTTTGCGTAAATCAGGCATATAGAATTTGCCAATTTTTTCCTGATCATAAACTGCAGTTAAACAACCTATTTCAGTTTTTTTTAGTAAAGATTTATAATCAACAGGTTGACTACTGACAAAGAACTTTCTTGGTAATATTTTTCCATCATCATTCAGGTACCCATAAGATGAATGTGAAAAGGAAACATCAGTCATCATCATGAAATAAATGTGTTTTTCAAGTCGAACAGGAATCCAAATATCATCGGAATCAAGAAACGCGATATATTTCCCTTGTGCATTTTTAATTGCATAATTACGTGCAATTCCTGCTCCTGAGTTTTTATCAAGTCTAAATGGCCTAATTCTTTTATCTTTCTGCGAATACTTTAATATTATCTGCCATGAATTGTCTGTAGAACAATCATCAACAATAAGATGCTCCCAGTTTGTATATGTTTGGTTCAAGACAGAATTAATAGTTTCTTCAATAAATTTTTCACAATTGTAAACGGGCGTTACAATTGATACCAATGGATTAACCATAATATAATTTATTAAAGTTTAGTTAATCTCAGATATAAAATCAATAAATTTACCATTTTTAGGGTGTATTTTTGAAACAGTAATTATCTGCCAGTTAAGATCATTATTAAAATATTTTTTAAATTCATTATTTATCAATTCTTTTTCAAGTGGAGTAATGTGCTTTTCAATTAATATTCTGAGTGAACCTTGTTTTGGTTGTATGACCTGGTAATTTAGTTCCAAATGTTGATTAAATGCGAGATTTTTAAATATATTATAAAAAGTGAGGCTGGGATAAGTATTTTTATAGCCATAAACCAATTTTCCGACTCTGCCTAATACTTCTTCTATTACCCTATGTTTCAAACCACATTTACATGTATAGTTATCAGATTTTAATTTAATTAAATCACCTAGCTTATACCTTATAATTGGAAATGAACGCGCAACAAGATTGGTGACGATGATTTCGTTGTTGATTTCTTCTACATAAACACCCTCCATTGTTATATGCATATTGCCATAAGGGCATTCAAAAGCTATAATACCTGCTTCCGCTGCCCCGTATTCGTTTACGATTCTTTTCCCAAAAGCCTTTAATGCTTCTTTCTGGTAATGTTCAAATACTTTTTCAGAAGTACCGCAAATCATTTTAAGATTGTTCTTAAATTTATTTGAAGTCAAGGAATTTATTTTTCTTGCTACTTCATATATCATTGAAGAATAACCTGTAAGATATGAAGCACCATTAAGTTTTTTACAAAATTTAACAATCTCATCTTCTTCAAAAGTGAATAACCTGAACCTATTCTGTAATGAATCAAGTGCTTTTGTTTTGATTGCTTTTAATGGTGAAAAATTATAACCCCAAAAATAACCGTTTCTTTCCCAGATTGAAACATTATGCCATGAATACCCCCGCATTCTGACTGCTCTATTGAAAGAATCCCAATGCTCATCTTTTTTAAACTTTAAGATTTGGCCTGTTGTGCCGGAAGTTTCGCTTTTAAAAATTTTATTGAATTTATATTTTGTATGTATTTGTGCGTTATATTTTAATAAGTCAGATTTTGAAATAACAGGAACATTAGATATATCTTCAATTTTATTAAAATCACTGAAAGGATTAAAATTATTCTTTGCATATAGATTTTTATAAAAATCTGAATACGTGTATGCAAATTCAAGTATTTTTTTTAAATTTAAGTACTGTAAATTTTCGAGTTGCTCAAGTGTATATTTTTCGGTTTTTTTAAGAAATTTATATTTTTCAAAAATATGCGGATTTCTAAAAAGGGCTCCAATTGTCCATATTTGTTTATTTAGCATATTTACAATATTATTTTGTCGTTCCTGAAAAAATGACTTTTTTCATTTAATATAAAAAATGAAAATTCGGAATAAAAAATCCTTCTGACAAGCTTTATGATAGAATGCAAAAAATAGTTTACATACTCTGTAGCAACCACTTATTAAAGCTGAATGCTGCATCAGCGAGTACTGTATTTAAGGCTCTGCATGTTTACCGTAACGATCAATTTTAATATTTATCAAAATTGGCTGTCCGAAAAATTTTATTTGTGAATTTTTGCCAGTGTTGTATTATTTTAGCTTGAAAACAAATTTATATCAGGAAGGTGAAATTTAGGAAATGAATTCTTCTTTTATTATTTTAGCCGGATACTAATGATAATTAGTTTAAAATTAACTAATAAAATAAAACCATTGAATTTATTATGACAACAATTCTATCCAATTTCTTTTTACTTTTTCCCAGCGAAAACTTTCGGCTTTTTTTCGGGCATTTTGCATTAATTGGGAAGCCAGTTCAGAATTATGCATAAGTTCTAAGACAGAATTTGTCATTTGTTCGGCATTTTGGGATTCAACAAGGTATGCATCTTTTTTATGCTCAAGAAGATACGGTATGCCGCCTACATTGGTTGATATAACTATTAAACCAAGTGCCATGGCTTCAATAACACTAATTGGTGTATTATCAACATTGGTAGTGTTGAGAAAAAAATCATAGTTTTCTGATAAAGCTATCCAGTCTTCCTTTGACAATTTACCTGTAATTTTAACTTTATTTTCAATTCCTTTTAAAATGATGTATTTTCTGAATTCTTCCATGCTTCCGTCTTTGTCCGGCCCCACCATGCATAGCTCAGAATCGGGAAAATATTGAAACAGTTTTGCAAGTACATCAGCTGCCATAAAAGGATTATACTGCCGGTGGAATGACCTTACCCAGAGAAGTTTCGGGCGGGGTCTCTCACGTAATCTGAAAGGATATTTAGAGATGTCAATGCTGTTGGGTATGACAATGGTCTTATAGCCTGCTTTTTCAAACTCGTAACTTAGGTACCCTGAGACAGCAACATTTGCATAGGATTTTTTAAATAATTTGTCGCAGGCACGCTTGGACCTTTTTAACCTTGAAGGCAAATCTCCGCCATGCAAAATTGGTATATATTTTGTTCCGATAACTTTAGCCAGTCTGCCGCAAAAATAAGCATACCAGAATGCTGAGGTACTGTAAGTATCAATAAGTATATAATCAACCTTTCGGCCTAAAGTTAGCGTTTTCCATACCATCTCTGCAAACCGCAAAAACCGGTTTTTGTATGTACCTGCATAGGCAACATTGTAACCCTCTTTCTGCAGGTGTGGGCCAAGGGTTTCGATTACACCTGGTGTAAAACCGTCTTTATTTAGTTTATTTCCTATATATAATAATCTTATTGTATTGGGTCTCATATTCTAAGCGTCTTTTTTAAGCTGTTCATTTTCCTTTCGTTCATTAAAGGGTAAAATGTCAACCATGCTTAAACCAAAAAGAAGAGGAGTTACAAAGGTACGCGTAGCGGCATGAAATGTAGTACCGAGTGCAATAATGTATAAAGCAAACCGCATATTGGCATACTTAACCTTAGTTGATTTTTTATATAGATTCAGTCCCAGTTGAAGAATTATTAAAAAATACAAAATTCCGAAGAGGCCATGTTCAGCCAACAGGCGTGATAGCTCTACATGGGTGATGATACCTTCCTGAGTTGGCCTCAGGTATCGAGAAGCCGCTGCACCAACTCCCCAAATCGGGTACTGAAAAAAAAGCTCTGCATCACCACGGAAAATATCATAACGATTGCTAGTGATAAGGTTAATATCTTTTTCCTTGACGCCTGCCAGGGTTCCTTCCGTTTCGCCCTAATAACGCAAGAATAACTTGCCTACTGTTAAATTATTTGCTACTTGAAAGCTGATTAATAAAAGAAGAGTAGCCGGAACAAGATATTTTATTTTTCGTAAAGCACTGGCAGTTAATGTTGTGTTGCCCTGAAGCAGAATTAAAGAAAGAATGGCGATAAAGGCAATGAGCATACTTCCACGCGAGAATGTGAGCAAACCCTGAAATGCAAAAGCAAAAATTAGAAATAAATCAAGTATCCGGTAACCCGTTAACGTCCATTTATTACTATAGAATAAAAAACAAAGAAACATGCCAATGCCAAGAACAGTAGAAACCTGATTGGTACCAAACCCGCCGGATACTGCAAAGTTAGACCCCAAACGAAAATTGAGCTGATCATAATCCGGTGTTTTGATAAATACATAGGTGAGCACAAGGAACATAGGATAAAAAACCAACCGTAAAATATTTATCCAGCCCTTTTCAGTGAATTTCTGACCTGAAAAATAGATTACTGATAGGGCAACATTTACTGGACCCACAAGGTTAAAAATGAGATCGCGCCTTATAACATTTCCGGAAAGATCAATAAAAAAAGCAGGTGCCAATAATAATAATAATAATAAATAACCTTTGAAACCTTTGTTAAATCTTTGAACAAAAATACCGTAGAACAACAGTACAAACATAGCATACTTGCTGGTTTCGTACGGCATATAGGGTGAAGTATTAACAATCCGCCCGATGAGTTCCATTGATACAAGGTAGGCGATAAAGAAACATAGCGGATTGTCAACAGCTTTTGGTTTAATAACCCATACTGCTGATGTTATTATTATAAGGTAGAACCAGCCAATAATATAAAAACGGCTGATTTCACCAAGCCCTGCAATGAGAGCGTGCAGCAAAAGAAGAAAAAAGTAATGCTTGTTTTTAATAAATAAAAACAGCAAAATCTATAAATAGGTTAGTATTCTTTTATATTGCTGAAGAAAAGCATTGCAACTGTAAGAGGCCATAACCCGTTCTTTCAGTTTTGCGCCAAGTTCATGGCGAAATTCTCGATTGAGCATTAAAAATTTAAAATATCTTGCCAATTCATTAAAATCTCCAGGTTCAATGAGAAAGCCATATTTACCATAATCAACCACTTCGGCACACTGCCCTACATTTGTAACAACAACCGGAAGCCCTGCCATTCCATACTCAAGCAGAGCAACCGGCAATCCCTCTGAAACCGAAGTAAGGACTCCGCAATCGGCCGAAGCAAGAAGTGAAGCTGTGTCCTCAACAGGCCCCGTCATTTCTATAATTTCCTCAAGCTCTAGATCATTAATTAAAGTCCGGAGCTTTCCTGTGTATTCATAATCATCAGTTGCTCCGGCAAGGATGACTTTGATGTTATTTGACGGGGCCATTTCTTTTAATTGGGCAACTGCTTTTAAAAGCGTTGAATGGTCTTTTGGAGAACGCAAATTGGCAAGACATACAATTGTAAATTTTTTCGACTCAGATTTATTTTCTAAAGGTTTTAAAACGGCAAAGTTGTTTATCATGAATATTTTTTCGTTAGGAATCTTCATATACTTCCGGGACCAGTCTGCAAGTTCATCATTTACTGCAATGATTGCATCAACCCGAAAGGAAAAAATTATATAAAAAATGTTGTTAAAGCTTTCACTGAACCTTGCTCCAAAATGATCATGCCATATGACTTTCAGGTTTCTTACGAACAATTTTGCCATTACTGCCCAGAAAATGGAACTTGAATGGGCGTGTATGATATCTATCCGCTCATTCTTTACTATTCTAACGAACCTGTAAAAGGCAAAAATATCAACAGAGTTTCTTTTTTTTAAAATATGGTATTTAACTCCGGGCAGGATAAACTTTTCGAGCGGGCCTCCTTTGCGGGCTGCGCAAACCTGAACCTCGTATGCGTTTTCATGCAATACATTTGCGATATTGACGCACATCCGCTCTGCGCCGCCTGGTTGGAAGCTGTCAATCAACTGAAGAATTTTCAATTCAGATAAGTTTTTTTATTTCTTCCTCGAATTTTTCCATAGTATATTCCCGTGCCCATTTCATGGCATTACCAGACTTTAGGTCAAAGTAATTCTGATTATAAATATATTTTTCAATCAGCAATGCAATCTCATTAATATTCCCGTTTACAAGCTCTCCTCTTAAGCCGTTATCAAGCATCCAGGGAACACAGCTTACCGGAGTGGTAATCGGAAGGCAGCCCCACCACATTGCTTCACTGACAGCTTTTGGCCAGCCTTCGGATTTCGAAATGAAGATAAGAAAGTGCGATTCTATAAGCACCTGTTTCACTGTTTCCGCATCAACATTGCCAAGAAGCTTAACCCTGCTTTCAAGCCTCCAGTCAGCTATGTATTTAGCCAATATTTCCCGTTCCGGTCCCTCGCCGCAAAACGTAAGGCTGGCATTGATTCCCCTTTCAGTAAGTTCACTCAAAACTTCAAGGCAGGTAAGAGGTGATTTATTTTTGGTAAGTGTACCGACAAAAGAGAATTTCACTCCTTCGGATAATGGCCTTTTGGTTACAGGAATGCGGTCTTTCTCCGAGTAGGAAGCAGTAAAGAACGGTTTAATGTTTTTGGTTTTGCCGGGCCAGTCACCATAAACCAAAGCTGTCATGTTACGTGTAAGGAAGGTGTTTCTCAGTATTCTCTGCTGGAGTCTGTAGCTCCATGGCTGGTGGCTGTTCCAGTCCCAGTTGCTGGCATACTTGGCTGTTTTCTTTTTATGAGGGAAAAGAATTTGAACAAAACATCCTAATAAACAAATATTACCTGGACAGCGAAGATGAATGTGGTCAGCCCATTTCATACTACGGTATAATACAATTATCGACTTCAGTATTTTATAAGGATGAAGAATATCATTAGCATTAAGTTCTGGAACTGAATATATTTTAAAGCGCGAAGAAGAAAATGCATTTATTAAAAGATCTTTCCCAGAGTAATAAGTTGGACAACAGAATCCTACTTCGTTTGCATATTTAAACCATATTTCCATTTCCTTTACATAAGGTGAGTATGAAAAATAATGGTCTTCAATTTTTAATAATGGAGCAAAAGTAATTACCAAAAACTTCATTATATATAACCTCCAGAACCTTTATAGGAGATAATCTCTGCCGGTACGCCAAGTGCAACGGCGTTGTCAGGCAAATCCCGAGTTACCAGTGAACAAGCACCAATAATACAATTGTTTCCAATATTAATTTTACCAACTAAAACTGCATTTGCCCCTATATAAACATTATTCCCAATTACAGGTACACCTCTTTTTTCACTTAAACCGGATACACCAATTGTAACACCTTGTGAAATGTTACAGTTTGAGCCTATAACAGTATCCGAATTGAGAATTATCCCCCCAAAATGACCAATATAAAATGAATGGCCTATTTTAGCAGATGCAGGAATTGAAATACCAGTTGTGATTTCGATGATTTTCTGCCATATGTAAAATGGAAACATAATAAATCTCCTAATTGTTTTGATTTTGATTTTTTCATGAATTGAATGTGCTACCCGGTACTGAAATGAAGCCCAGAAACCTTGAGTTAAGAATACAATAGCAAAAAAATTAGAACCGTATTTTTTGTATGTTCTATAATCTGATATTATTAAGTTAATTAATGACATTATGAGGATTTTATAAGTTATGACGGCTTATTAATTATGACGATAACATAATAATACAAAGCCACATACAAGTAATATAGGGTTTATAAAATATATGTGACTTATTGAATGTTCATGCTGAATATATAACTATGAAAACACTCATGCATTATTTAAGGTTTGATAAAAAGCAATTTTTTGACAAACATATCAACCTTGGTACTTTTTAACCACTTTATTTATCCTTACGCACAATAATGGATTGCCCAATATTTGATTAGATTTGACAAAAGTAGCCTTAGGACTATATGGAGAACAAAATAGGACTGTTTAATCAATTCTGATTATTTCAGGATCAGGTGCTATGTTTTTATCTATAAGTGAGAAGCCCATTGGAAATATACAAAGCCATACAATACCAAAAAACTCCGTATGTTAAGGAAGCACACCTTTCGGAAGATTCAATACAACTATGGATTTTCAGAAAAGTGATTTTATCGTGATTATATACAATATCTATTCTATACGGGGATTCTGACTTTTCAAGAGGTACAACAATAATTACTTTGGCAAAGAATTTTAACCAAATATTCATTTCGTTTACATTGGGCCTGTAAGCATAATATATGAGTTCAGTTTTTTTATGTAGAGCGTTTGTTATTATTAAAAATATAATTGTATTTTTTTATTCATTATTCTACCCCTTTATTGCTACTGCCATAAGATGAACGGAGTTGGCTTTATTTAATTTATTTCCCTTTTGCTCTGCAATGCTTATTAATCCATTTATCATTGTCCAAATCGTTTTAAAGGGCTTTTTAATAGACCAAGGAGATAAAGAATTTGCATGAGCTACGGTTAGAGGCACTATATAATCAACTTTAACCTCTGCGAACAAGTTATGTAATTTGTTCGTTAACTCTTCTAATTGGTAGTGCCTTATATGATCCGGATTGTTATTGGTGATTGAAGAACCATTCGGGGTGGTTAAAATAAGAAAACCGCCTGGTTTCAAAACTTTGTAGATATTTTGAATAAAAAGATTATCTTCAAAAATATGTTCTATAACCTCAATAGCCATAACCCCATCAAAAGTATTAGGCATAAAGTTAGTATTTGTCATATCATCATATACTACATCTTTTATATTTGATCTGTTATGTTTTAAATTATTAATAATATTTTCTGTAAATCCCAAATTTACTTGCTTTTGCAAATCAGATATTCTTTTTAAATCAGATATAACATAGTTCCCCTGCATAAAGCAAGTATAAGGGCTATTTCTACCACCAACATCAAGTATTAAAATTTTTGGTCCACGACGCTTAATTTGTTCCCTTAGTTCGTTTCTTATGCAATAAATTAAAGCACCTCTGAATCTTATGGTTAAGAAAGTGAAAATTTCTTTTAAAGTGAACATAATATTTGAGTTTATTTAATACTCACCCTTATAGGAATAATGACAATTAAGATATAAACTTTCTTATTATATAACTTGTTACATCAAAGTTAATTTATAATATAGTTTAAACTTTTATTTAATCTTCTGGCTAAACATTAAAAAATTTCGCTGGCTTAAGCATAAATAAAGAAATGAACATTGCCGGTATAATTCCATTCCCTGAAACTGAACCGATATAAATCAAATAAGCAAAAAATGAAAGTAAGGGTAAAGTAATATTATACATTTTATAAATTGAATAGGAATTTAGCCCTGATCTATATAAAAAGCCAGCAAAAAAAATAAACGCAATCATACCATACTCAATTAAAATAATATGGTACAAAGAATGTAATTGCATTTGCTTGCCAACTAAGGTTTTTACACCTGGTACAATTCTTGAATATTCACTTGTGAAATCAGGTCCTTTTCCGGGTCCAAAACCAAATAAAACATTTTTAGGCGAAGCATTGATAAGATAGTAGCCAGCCATTTTCCATTGGTCTAATCTACCGCTAGTTGCATATTCAATACCCTTCTCATTTTTAAATGTTTTGTTAAACCACTTTTCTGAAACTTCATAATATCTTGAATTTGTAATAAAAATAAAAGCTGCCACAAATGCAAAAGCAATAGGAATGATACTTTTTTTTCCTGTCCTGCTTATAATAGCAAAGACGAGATAGCTACCAAGTAGAGAAAAGAAGCCAATCCGCGATGTAGTTAAAAAAGTGAGTATTATGACAAAAACCAATAATAAATACCGCAAAAATTTTGTTTTTCTGTTACTTTCACCAAAAATCCACCGCCCATTTTCCTGTATTAAAAGGAATGCTGACAATACCAAACCAATACTGTATGCGCTTGGATCAGCTTTTATATTTTCTTCGCCAACCTCAAAAATAAAACGTGTTTCAATGTGTTGCAAAAGACTAATTACAATTAACATTGAAGATATAATAAAATAGATCAGGTGTTTTTTTATATATTCCAAATAATTGAATGAAATAGAGAAAAGAACTATTGCTAAAAAGGTTTCAATGTAACGCATAAACCTCGCTAACGGGACATTAATAAGTAGGCCATAAAAGATAAAAAAAGTTAAGAAAATAAAAATTCCAAATATACGGCGATCTAAAAATGTACTATAAAATATTTTCCCTTTATCTTTTAATATCCATAATATTAAAGCAATAAATAATATAATCGTATTACCGTTATATGAAATTATATATTGTCTAAGAAATGCTAAAAATGGTGAAAACGAAATAATTAATACGGTAAAAAACAAAGCTTGATCTTTCCTAAAGAAACTAATAATAAATGCTATTAGAAATATTACTAAAAGAATACGAC
>Ga0207433_10014978_pt1 | contig 11137 bp, 11 predicted proteins | sample YelNatPaOPGAMG01_FD_187559 | JGI IMG/M metagenome (GOLD analysis project Ga0207433, IMG submission 187559) | Hot spring thermophilic microbial communities from Obsidian Pool, Yellowstone National Park, USA - OP-RAMG-01 (SPAdes) (version 3) | ecosystem: Environmental > Aquatic > Thermal springs...
ATGCCCAAAGCCGACAACCGCTACTGGTTTTTCCTCTAACTTAAGCTTGTTCTGCGACAACCATGTTCCCTCTATTCCATTATTGATATGTTCGATTTCTGATTTAAATATTACTTCTCACGATTCAATACATCTAATATCACATTTAAAACCAAAAGGAAATGGGCTGGCGTGTTGGCAGTAACTCCAAAGACGTGGAGAAGTCTCCCGCACATCCCCTCTTTTTTTCTGTTTTGCAACGTGAAGCCCAACGCGTTTAATCTTTTATGAACCCTCTAAAATGATGAGTGCCCGGCTTCTGAGCCCTCAAAGGGGCTGTGAACTTGATACGCTCGTCTGATTAAAAGGACCTTTGAACTTTAACTGTTGAGGTTGGAGAAAAGACTTAGGTTTTTACAGCTTTTAGCCTAGCCTAAACCAGTTAAAAATGCCTACTCGTCAAGTTTCTGCTCTTCTTCAATTATTTCTATTTTAGTTTTTGGGAAGCATTGTTGTAAAATTTGAACAAATATCGGTTTGAAAGTATCCCTTAAGAATGTTATATGCAAGTTATGCCCCGTCCCAAAAAACCTTTGTCTATAGTGAATATGCATATGTTGGCGGAGTTTATTATCTAAAACTCCGATGTCATCTGGTGAACTATACGTAACAACGTGGAAACCTTCTGGCAGCAGTTTGGGTAAACGTTCTTTAAACTTCATAAACACACGCTTCTGCCCCAAGTCAGTTTTCATATGATAATGAATTTCTCCAATTTTATGTTCGACATCTTTCCAAATTATGATATAGGCCATTTTTAAACACCTAGTTTTCACTAGCTGAGTTTTTTAAAGGTTGCGGCTGCTTGTGTTGGACAGACGCTTATTAGGGCTGCAGCTTGAGGCTTCATAGGGAAGCTAACCTTCTTGCGTGTTTAGGCCGGGGCTGTTCTGTGTAAAAGAGCCTTGTCTTTTCATGAAGGTTTATGGAGAGGCTGAAGCTGCCGTTTCTTTCATGCTTTTTCTGGGAACTGTTACGCCTTCCGCCTCCATTTTCGCTATGCTTTCCTGCAGCTGTTTAATTTGCTGTTCGTATAGGGCCTTTTCCTCGGCGGTTTTAGCCTGTTCCAGCAAAGCCTTAAAGTGGATAAGCTGGCCTTTCATTATTAGGAGCATGTGCTTTTCCATTTCACGAAGGCGATAGACATAATCAGCCAGAAGCGTTGTGTAGCCTTTAACGCCCGTGATGATAAGCCTAAGCTTTTTCACTTCTTCCTGCGAGACGTCTGGCTCCTGGAGGCGTTGGACAGCAGCCCATAAAAGGGTTAAAGCCTCGTAGGGCGAGGGAAGCTCCTGCGGGCTTACTGGCTGTATGGGTTTAGCCGGCTGTGTTGTTGTTGTGGCTGCTTGAAAAGTAACTTTATCTCCGCATTTCCGCCGCACACTTTCACTTTTCCGCTTTGGAACCGGCAGGCCCATACGTTTAGCCTTCATTAGTATAGCGTCTGGGCTGCGCTTCAATATAATGGCGATGTCCTCGAGGCTTTCTCCTTCCAGGATTAAACGGCGCAGTTTAGCCTCGTCTTCAACAGTCCATTTGGACATAGGCCTTCCGCCGTCACCAGAAGTTGAGGCTTTTCTTTACAAAGGCTTCCACGGTTCTGTCAACGCTTGGCACAGGCCAGCTTGGAAGTTCCTCCAGCCCTAACTGTTTAAGCCTTTGTTCGGCGTCTTCATGCCACTTCTGAAGCTTTCGCCTTTCCTCTACCAGCTGGGCTACAGCTGCCCTATACCTGTCAATTTTGCGGATTAAAGCCTGGCCCTGCCTGATTTTCCGCTTCCATTCTGCCAGAATCTGTTCGGCTTCTGCCTCGTTGGCCTGAAGCCTTGCCCGCTGATTATTCAGCACATCTAAGGTTTGGCGGAGAACAGCAAGTTCCCGTTGGCAAGCTTCAACATCGCCTATAAGCCTTTCCGCAGCGGCTAAATCTGTGATTGTGGCTTCTTGCCTCTGTTTTTCCAGGTTTTCAAGCTCCGACCTTTTAGCTTCAATCCGCCTGTTTAAAGCGTCAATTTTCTCCTCAAGCTTTTTCATAAGAACACCCATAAAGTGTCACTCCTTCTCTAAGAGGCCTTGGCTCTGCATCCAGTCTGGTATGATGACTGCGCGGATTAGTTCCTGGACGGTTATTCCCCGCTGCTTTGCAATTTGCTCAAGCTTTCTATAGATTTCATCATCTAAAGTTTGCATAAACTTAGGCATCCTATTCAACCTTAAACTATTTTTTTATATTCTAAAATATCTATATACCAAAAAGTATATAGAAGTTTCGAAGCACTTAGATTATTCCTTCTGTTGCCGCATTAATTCGTCGATGATTTTTATCTCCTCTGAAATGGAGCTGTAGAGTTCTTTTAGAAATTGTTCATGGTCCCCTTTATATCCAAGCATTTTGAGCCAAGTTTTATCTATCGTTTTCCTGTTTTTGTCACCATTTTTTAATTGTTCCGTTATGCTTAGGAAAGGCTCTTTTCCAAGATTACGGAAGATTTCAAGAAGCTCTTCTTTTTCCTTTTTGGTCAGTTTTTCAGGATTCGGGACAAGCAATCTGTCAAGCATATAGTCATGGAGTTTCATCCATGGTCCTTCACAGGCCACTCCCATGTATAGGAGTTGAAGGATATTGATGGAACTGTTAAGCCATAATGCCAAGATTTTTGAGTCTTCTTTATCGATGCCTTTTAGGCTCCAAAGGTCAATTCCCACAGTTGGATCCTCTGAGTAAAAAGCTATTAAACAGGTGCCTGGAGATGATAGGTAAAGCCTTCTTGCCAATAGTAGATGAGCCTTTTTTCTTTCAAACTTATTTTTCCATGAATCTATGATTTCTGGATTGAGGGCGTTAAGTTCCTTTGAAGAAAGTGCGTAATGCGCCATTTCTCCTATTTCGTCAAACCATTTTTGAATGAGGTAATCAGAATTGTCTGTTACATCAATCGTGTTTACGTATGAGAATCTTCTAAGGGCCTTAGTTAAGCAATTTAATGGAACTTCTAATGTGTGAATGATTTTTCTATGCCTAATAATTATGCTGTTTGCCTTTACTTTTTCCAAAAACCAATGGTCGGTTTTCCTTTGAAGCCTTTTAGCATCCCTCAAAATAAAACCATGAAAGTCTCCAAATTTATAATGTCTTAAATCGCTCTCTTGTGCCTCTGTTAATGTTGATAGGGGAGTTAATTTTTCTGAAGATAACAATTGTTCTAATAAATCTACCAGTTTTAGATTACTTATAGAAATAAACTTATGCCAATCTGTTATATCGGCGATAAACTTTGAATATGGGTGAATTTTTACGGCGATTTCGTCATCTTCATAGTCGTGCTTTAAATTTTTAATTTTGTCTGCAATTTCCCGAGCTTTGGACATCTTGTCTGGGAGTTTCTTTAACACACAAACTTTAGTAACTGCGTTGTCGGAAGGCTTTGTTTTCCTTGCAACCAGTAGAATTTCTCTGAAAACAACGCTTTCGGAAAACGCAAGTCTCTGCCATGTAGTGATTATGTATTCTACATGATATTTTTCAGACCATAATTTTCTAAGGCCTTCGGCGGATCTTACGTGTAGGGCCGTGGCCGGCAAAACTAATGCCATCCGCCCGTTATCTTTAAGGAAACGGTCGGCTAATAATATGAAGTATCCAAAATAGCTCATTTGACCATGTAAATAATCTTTGTAATTCTTGAATCTGTCAAACAGGACAGCTTTGTAGTCCTCGGGGATTCTCTCATGTCTTGTGAAGGGTGGATTCATTATGACAACATCGTATTTTTCAAGGTTGATTTCCTCGGGAATTTCTCCTGTCAGGCTTATAACGCCTTTAGTTTTTTCCATAGGTTTAAGGTATGATTCCATAGCGGTTTGCCCTTTAAAAACGAATTTTAAGCCTGCTATTGAAGGAATTTTTCTTCCAGGTTCAAGTTCTGTTGAATCCCATATGGCAACATTAACCTTGTTGGTAAAATATTCAGGAGACTGTAAAGCAAGATGGCATGCGGCAACATTCGCAGCGAATGGCATAACATCTATCCCTAACAACTCGTTTTCAACGAACCTTCTATGGTCTGCTTCGCTGAATTTTCCGTCTTTCTCTAAAAGATGACGTTTTCTTCGGTAAGCAGCTACAAGTAAACCGCCGCTTCCAACAGCAAAGTCAGCAACCTTACAACCATGATTATCGATAGACAGCCAAGCCAGCAACTCTGCTGCTAAAACATTCGTGTAAAAAGCTGCAACATTTTTCCTTACTTGGAAAGGAACCAAATCGTGGAATATGGTTCCAAGCAGGTCTCCACCAACTTTTTCAGGAGACAAACCCTTGATAACATTAATGACTGCCTTGATTTGATCTGTAAATCCTGGTAAAATTCTCGATGCCACGTCATAAGAAAAAACTGTTTTATAGTTTACGCCTAAAACACTTTTAAAATATGAGTTTAAGTCTGCGGGCTTCTTTATTGCATCAGCATCTATTTCTGGAAACTTTTTAGGCATCCTTCTGGAGAGGACGTGGTAAAAGAGAAGCTGGTTTACAAGCAAATAAGCTGAAGCAAGCCGCAAAGTTTCAACAGGATACTTTTGCTCTTCATATTGAAGTATATTTTTAAAAACCTCTTTTCCACCGAAAATATCTTCAAGCTCTTTACCAGACAAGTATTTCATTGCAACAGTGATGTATTCTGCCGAATCTCGCAAGGCTTTTATTATGTAATCCGTGCTTGGCTCAACATATTCGGGAGGGGTAAGAACATGCTCTGCAAGTATCTTAGCAATTTCTGTTAACGTTCCCTCATAAACTGTGAAACTTTTCCTAACATCTTTAGGCGGAAACATCGCCACAACTTTAAACTTAGCCTGGTGGGTTAATTTCATTAAAACCTCAGAAGGCATGGGTTTAGTAAGTTCTTCAGGGTATAGAACCGCGAAACCGCCTTTAATTCCTAATACATCATACCATCTAATGTAATCGTTTTGAATCTTGGCCACCGCGTTTATCAAGTCTGATTCTTTAAATTTGGCTTCAACAGTGTATGCCCCACCATTTGAACACCAAATATCCGGTTTCCTAACACCGCTGGGCGTAGAAATAGAAGGAAAAGCTTCAGCCTTAACACCATATTTCTCTAACTCTTTAACAAGAAGGTTTGTCACCGTATCTTCAGTAGGTTTTGGAATCATTTCCCTCGAATTACCTAATACCTTCTTTTAAATTAAAATTTGTGATGACCTCTAACTATTCAAGTAGACTATTTGGCTTCAAGGTTTACTGTTGTTTTTAGCTGCGTTGGAAAACAAAATTGTAACGGTAAATCTTAAGAGTTAAGAAGCCTTAAACAGCATGCGGAAGAGGCTGCCAAAACCATGCCAGCCTTCACCCTTATAGTTTTAGACAGAACCCACCATCCCTACGGCGTAAAATGCCCAATTGCGGCAAAACCCTCAAACCAGGCCAGAAAGCCTGGAAACACACAGGCCGTTATGAAAGCAGATACTACTGCCCCAAATGCTACAAAGCCCTATGGCGTTGACTCCTTTTTCCTTCATCACTAAATACGCGCTGTTCTTCGTATAGGCCCTTTTCCTTCAAAAACTGGACATGGATGAAATATAACCCACCCTGTGGAAAGCCTATGAAAAACTTTGCCGGGTCAAAACTTTCAGGGGCAAATTCTTTCAGCTTCCAGAGGTAAACTTCGCAGATAAGCCTGTGCATGTTCTTGTAACTTTCAGTAAGCAGCCCAAAAGTCCGTTTGTCCACAGCCAACACTGTTTCGATTCGCTCTTCAAGGGGCATATCCTCCGTAATCTTCACATTTAAAAGAGCCTCACTGCTGGCTTTCCGCCAATCTTCCATCTTGTCTGAGGATATGAATCTATCGCTAAGTTCCTTGATGGTTTGTAAAACCATGCTTGCAGCCTTAACTTTTTCATTAAAAGCCTCAAAAATCGCTTTTAAAGCTACTCGCTGCCCCTTTTTAGTTAGAAAATAATAATGCGGCAAACCCTTTTTTGTTGGCTCCCCCTCCATGCGTATTTGTTGTTTTTCTAAAAGTGATTGAAGATAACGCTTAAGGATTCTTGGGCTTATACGTGTTTCTTTTTGCAGACCGCGAAAGGAGGCTTTTTCAAGTTTAAGAAGGGCTATTAACACGTCCTGTTGTTTGGCGGGCATACTGTTTCACAGTGATACACAAAAATCTACTCCGCCTTATATTGTTAACGGTTGAAAACGTAAGGAGTTAAAACATGGGGAAGGAAACACGCGTAATCGCAACCCGAGTGACACTGCGCTTTGCACAGCTCCTTGAACAATACTGCAGTCAAGACGCTCATGTGAATTTGGCGGATTTGATTAGAGACGCAATCCGAGAGAAGATTCAAAGAGAAGCCCCGGAGCTGTATACAAAACTATTCTCGGAGGGCCCCAAATGCCAACAATAAGTGTCGCCAAGATTAGCCGCAAGTTTAACCTGGGTAACTATGAAACGATGGAAGTTGGATTAGAAGCGTTCATTGGCGAAGGGGAGAATATCCAGCAAGTTTTAGCAATTCTCGAGTTGGAAGCCAAAAAGTATATGGAGAATACCCATCCAGAAGCTTTTAAACAGCAATCGCAGTCAGCTAATCCTCAGACCCCGGTTTCTAAACAGAAGCCTGGGCCAGAGATATTTCCTGAAGACTTGCGAAAACTTTTGAGCTTTGAGCAGGGCAATGGCTGTTTTGTCATAAAGCCACGACAGTTTCTCGGCTCAGAAAAATTTGCGAAAATAGCCCAAATAGTGCGGGGGGCCGGCGGCGACTACAAAAGCGCAGGTAAGGATTCGCATTTCAAGATTCCACTGAAATAGGGGAAAAGCAGCTGGGGCTGCCAAATGAGTAGTGAAGAACCATTCAAAAGCTTTTTGCCGCCGCAGGTTGAATATGACGAGTTGGGGTTTGTAAAGAATAGGCTTTGTCCGTATTGCGGCAGCCCGCGTTTAAAACCCCGTCCTGATGATGTAGGAACTCCTTTCTTGAGATGTGAAGATTGTGGACGCTACAGCCTTTTTCAAAAGACAAGGGAGCGGCGGGTTTTAGAGGAAAAGTTGTCGAGGCCTTTGCAGCCTGAAATTGTTTTTCTGCCTCATCTTAATTTGATTGAAGATCCGCAGATGGCCTGTAAGCCTGTCATCGTCGAGGCTATTGTCGCGAGCACGAGTATGGCTTACCTTGTTCCGTCAAAAGTGAAGGCTGTAGCCCAAGACGAAGATGGTTTTGACGACGAGATTGTGAAAAACATTGAGGAACGCGATCCCGTGAACATTCATTTAATCGGAGTTAATGAGGGGGCAAAATATAGGCGGTTGAAGCGATTTTTGGGTATAAGCCGAGACGCGGAAATTCAAGAGTTAAGCCGACGGACCATATATCGCTTAAGGGTTAGGCCGCCTGTTTTCACCCTGGAAAAGAAAAACGAAAGGATCGTTGATGAGCAAGGCTTTGAATACAAGTCCTTTGACATTTTTATTGTTTCAGACAAACCAATTACTTTTCAGCCTTCAGTTTTAGTGAAGATTGCCGGCGTTCCTTTACCCAACCCTAAAACGCAACAGACAACCATTTTAGCCTACAAGGTTGATTTTCCCGAAGACGCCTTATCATTTGACATTGAAAAGTTGAAGCTGCTGAAAAAGAAGTTTGAAACCATGAATGTCAAGGCACGTGTAGGCTGGATTTTAAAAAATTTCGAACTTTACAGCAAGATAATAGCCCGACGGAACCTTGCCTTTGCAGGATTGTTGACATACTTCACCCCAACATGGATAAGGCTTAACGGTGTTGAGCAGCGCGGATGGGGTAACACGCTTTTCTGCGGCGACACTACGACCGCGAAAACTGAAACCATGCGATGTCTGATTAGGCTTTTGCAGGCGGGCATGCTTATCACGGCGGAGACAGCCAGCACCGTAGGTCTAACGGGAACCGCAACACAAGTGCAAAGCGAAGGCTGGTTCGTTGACTGGGGGTTCCTGGTTCTTTTGGATAGAAAGCTACTGGCTGTGGATGGCGCCCATAAACTCAGCCTTTCAAACTGGGCTGCCCTTGCAGAGGCGGAGAGAAACGGCGTAGTGAGTATAGCTAAGGCCGCCAAAAACACGGCTTACGCCAGAACACGACAGGTGAAAATCGCAAATCCAGTGGACCGAGAGGCGGATAGATATTCGACAAAAAGCTTAAGTGCCTTTCTCTATCCATGTCAAGCCATAACAACAATTCTTGACAAGACGAGTATTGCAAGGCTGGATTTGGCTGTCTTCTCAGACCAAAATGATGTAAAGCCGGAGCAGATAAATCAAACATTGAACGCGGAGCCGGAGCCTGAGCTTTTCCATCTTTCTGAGGCTTTAAAATGGTGTTGGAGCGGGAAAGCCAAAGTTGAATTTTCAAAAGAAGCCGTGGAGAGAATCCATACGGAGGCCACAGAGCTTTACAGGACGTTCTTCTATGACGAAATTCCACTCTGCAGCATCGACATGAAATGGAAGCTTGCTCGCTTAAGTGCAGCCCTTGCTTACCTGACGCTTTCAACTGAGGATTATAAAACAGTAACTGTGACTCAAGAACACGTTCAAGTTGTGGCGGATTTTATTCGCGAAGAATACAGCAAGGCGGGCTTAAACATTCTAGCCCAAACTGAACGGCATGAAGCCCTAACCATTGAAGATGTTGAAACCCTTTTAATGAAGCTTGTTGCAGCGTTGTCAAACGTCATAGACACCGAAACTTTATGCGACATCCTAAGATTTTTTGTCATTCGTGGACGAGCCACAAGAGACGAACTTAAGGCAAAATTCAGTTTGGCTGAGAACAACCAGTTGAGGCCCCTTCTCGCTGTATTGACAAGCGAAGGCCTCGTTAAGGCAAGCCGCGGTTTCTACCCGGAGCCGAAGCTCATTCAAGCATACAAAGTTTCTGAAGGGTTCAATTTTAACAAGGTTAACAAGCTTAACAAGGTTGGAAAAGAACCCCCCGAAAATCCAGAGCAAACAACAAAAAATGACCCCTCTTTTTCTGACCTTGTTAACCTTGATAAGCTTGTTAAAAATGGAGCGAAAAACCATGAATAGTCAAGACAGCTTAGGCCTTCTCGCCGGCTTTCTGGGGCAACCGGTTGTTGTGGACACGGTTATAGGCCCTTTAACAGGCGTCTTGTTAAGGGCTGACAGTTCCAAGCACGGCGGCATAGGCTGCTTGCTGCTGGAAACCCGTTTGGGGCTGGTTCTCGTCAAAGAATGGGTTGCAGTGAAAAGGCGGATGTGAAAATCGCGTATGGCTGCAGCTGTCATTAAAAACCCCAAAAAGTTCCATGCGAAAGTGCAACGGCTGATTAGGGAAAAACGCCTCTTCCAACTGTGCCCTTTAATATATATTGTGGAGGGCTTCCACGGCTGCTACCGCGTTAGCCGAGCGGAAAACGGCAGCTGGGCGTGCACTTGTCCAGGGTTTAAAGCAGACGGCATATGCACCCACACCCAAGCAGTTTCCAAAACCGAATTTATGCGGAAAAAGGCTTCCAGCAAGGCTTCTACGGGGAGGCTGTTAAGGGTTCATGGCTGAGGCTGAGGGTGGAGAAAGCCGGTCTCCCACAGAAACGCCAAACACGGCGCCCACGGCATGCTTGGCGGAAAGCGGCTTAAACATGAATGGGGAGTTGGGCTGTTCAACGGCGGAAGCCCAGCCGCGCCGGCTCCATAAACCTCAGCCTCCGCCCATAAGCTGTCCAGAATGCGGCAGCACAAGGCTTTACAAGGACGGCTTACGCTATTTGAAGGACGGTTCAACCGTGCAGCGTTACTTATGCCGAAACTGTGGATATCGCTTTTCAGACCCGCAGAGGCCTAAACAACCATTACAAAAAACCTCTTGGCAGTCATTAAATAGAGGCTTTGCCTATACTTTTAGTCGCCAAGCATGCGATGAAACGCAGGGGCGCAGAGCGCTTGCCACCTCGCGAAAGGGGTTGGCAGTCTTGGCCGCAGTGGACCCGCAAATGGAAAGCCCCATGCGGGAGGGGACAGCGGAAACTCAAACAGCCAACATGGGCAAAATCTTGGAATACGCCTGGTGGCTGAAAAAGAAGGGAAGAAGCGAGGAAACCATTAAGTCAAGGGTTCGAAGGCTAAAAGGCTTGGCGAAACACTGCAACTTAATGGATCCCGAAGCTGTCAAAGAAACTCTTGCAAAGCTTCCCCTGAAAAACAGCACAAAAGCCATCACCGTTTCAGTTTACACAGACTTTCTAAAATGCTTTGGGCTGTCCTGGGAGCCGCCAGAATACAAAATGCAAGAGAGCATACCCTTCATTCCATTGGAAAGCGAAATAGACCAGCTTATAGCCAGCTGTAACAAAAGGATCGCAGCGCTTTTGCAAACATTAAAGGAAACAGGTGCAAGAATAGGCGAGGTTGCGAAACTAAAATGGATAGACTTTGATCCAGAAAGGAGAACTCTTAGAATACATCCTGAAAAAGGCAGCAACCCACGTATGCTAAGCATCTCCGAAAAACTGGCTGGAATGCTGAACAGTCTAAGCAAAAACAGCGAATACATATTTAACCCAAACACCAAAGCGTTGAGGGCTTCATTCAATAAACAAAGGAAAAAAGCAGCCGTGAAACTTAACAATCCAAGGCTCAATCAAATAACCTTCCACACGCTTCGCCACTGGAAAGGCACCATGGAATACCATAAGACAAAGGACCCGTGGCACGTTAAGAAAATACTCGGCCACAAGTCGCTTCAAAGCACAGAAGTCTACATAAACATTGAACAAGCAATATTCCAAGTTACAAACGACGAATACCACGTTAAAGTTGCCCACAACCTGAAAGAGGCTTGCGCCCTTGTTGAGGCAGGCTTCGAATACGTAACAGACATGGAAGGCGCGAAAATCTTCAGAAAACGCAAGTAGGGGCTGGCGTGTTATTTACAGGGCTGGCGTGTTGGCAGTAACCCGCCTTCTGTTTTATGTGGCATTCAGCTGATCGGGCTACCTGCGCTTCGGGTAGAGGCTTCATCAGCGCTTGTTTGCCCTTTCCACGTGCAGGACGGCCGTTTC
>Ga0207433_10014981_pt1 | contig 11135 bp, 10 predicted proteins | sample YelNatPaOPGAMG01_FD_187559 | JGI IMG/M metagenome (GOLD analysis project Ga0207433, IMG submission 187559) | Hot spring thermophilic microbial communities from Obsidian Pool, Yellowstone National Park, USA - OP-RAMG-01 (SPAdes) (version 3) | ecosystem: Environmental > Aquatic > Thermal springs...
CAGGCATGCGAGTTCCAGGAGTTGTCTTTGCTAATAGCGATTTGCTGGAGAAAATGCAGACCGACAGAACCCTCTGGCAATGTGCAAACGTTGCGCATCTACCAGGCATTTACAAATACTCTATAACGCTTCCAGACGGACACGAAGGTTACGGTTTCCCAATAGGTGGAGTAGCTGCAACAGACTACGAAGAAGGCGTAATCAGCCCAGGAGGAGTGGGCTACGACATAAACTGTGGAGTTCGCCTATTAACAACAAACCTTTCAGAACAAGACATACGCCCAAAACTTGCACAACTAACAAACGCAATCTTTGAAAATGTTCCCTGCGGACTTGGAAGCCGAAGAAAAGACTTCAAAGCAACAGCCCACGACTTGGAAAGGCTTGTAACAGAAGGGGTTCAATGGGTCATCGATCAAGGACTAGGCTGGTCTGAAGATGCTGAACACTGTGAAGAGCGGGGATGCATGAAAAACGCAAATCCAGACAAAGTTTCAACAACCGCCAAGAACAGAGGAGTAACGCAAATTGGCACATTAGGCTCCGGAAACCACTTCTTAGAAATACAAAAAGTGGACAAAATCTACGATGCCAAAACGGCTAAGACTTTTGGAATTGAACATAACGGACAAGTAACAGTTATGATTCACTGCGGCTCCAGAGGCTTTGGCCACCAAATATGCTCAGACTATTTGCGGGTTATGGAAAGGGCTGTTCACAAATACAATATAGTGCTGCCAGACCGTGAACTTGCATGCGCTCCAGGAAATAGCAATGAAGCAGAAGACTATTATGAGGCGATGGCTTGCGCTGTTAACTATGCCTTTGCAAATCGCCAAACCATAATGCATTGGGTCAGGCAAAGTTTTCAGCAAGTTTTTAAAGAAGACCCTGAAAGGTTCGGGTTAAAACTTGTTTACGACGTAGCGCATAACATTGCAAAAATAGAAGACCACAAGATTAACGGAGAAAGAAAGAAGGTTTGGGTTCACAGAAAAGGGGCAACAAGAGCCTTTCCGCCAGGGCATCCAGAAATCCCAGCAGATTACACATCAGTGGGTCAGCCAGTGCTTATACCTGGAAGTATGGGAACAAGCTCTTGGCTTCTCGTAGGCACAGAAAAAGCCATGCAAATAAGTTTCGGCTCCACAGCTCACGGAGCTGGAAGAATGCTGAGCAGAAATGCTGCCAAAAGGAGGTTCTGGGGTGGAGATGTGAAAAAGGCTTTGGAGCAGAGGGGAATCTTTGTTAGATCTGAAAGCTCTGTTGTCTTGGCAGAAGAGGCAGACCCAGCCTACAAAAACGTTGACATAGTTGCAGATGTAAGCGATAAAGTTGGAATAGCCACAAAAGTTGCCAGATTCGTTCCCTTAGCCGTAGTAAAAGGCTGACTGTTTAAGCTTTCCTTTTCTTTGTTTTCAACACTTGTTCTTGACCGCTCTGATCAGAACTAAACTTCTCGATTTTCAACCTCTTCTCTTCAACCGAATGGGCTTTCAGTATTTCCCTCATATACCATCCTCTCTCCCTCGCATAATGAATACTCACTATTATTCCTGCCAACAGTAAAACCAAACCAACTGACGTTAAAGCCAAGCCTAAAAGACTGTAGGGGTGCGGCGTTAAATGGTATGGAATTATTAGGAGCCACTCTGGATTTTCAACTTTTATAACTGTTTCAAGCAGTCCGCCTACAAAGAAAACAGAGCCTATTATGATTATTAAGTATCCAACTGTTTCATTATGTCTTGACTCTTCTGCCTTTTCATGTAAGTATTCGCTAAAAAACATTAAAATCACATTTGAGCAGCGACAGAGTTGTCTATAAACTTTATTGCGATTTCCGAATAGCCTTTCCAAAAACGTCAACGCATCAGTGAAGTTTATAACAAATGCTTTAATACTTATCAAACAATGCCTTGCGCTTACATGTGGTTTAAATGCCATTAAAAGATGAATGCGGAATATGTGGCAGAGTTCTTCCATACAGCTATCTTAGGCGCTGCCAGAGGTGCGGAAGACTTTTCTGCAGAGATTGCATGGTTCCAGACGCTTCCACGGGCGACCCAAATAGACTGTTGTGCTTACACTGTGCAAGGAAAACAGTTTCGCCAAAATCCAACACAAAGTATGAAGCCCTTACTAACCATCTGAAATTTAGGGCAGCCTTCACGGACACTGTTAAACTTTCCCTCGCTAAAATAGATGGAATAATAAAGGATAACCTACCCATAAACGCATACAAAAACGAAAAATGGTGGAACAACACCCCAACCAATGTCCATGCCAAGGCTTGGATTGATGCCGGATGGAAAGTGCAAGAAACAAATCTAAAAGAAGGCTACGTGGTCTTCCAAAAAGTAAAAGAAACACAAGCAAAAAGTTTTAAGAAAAAAACCAGAAGCACCGAAATTAAAAAACCCTTCACACCCGTTCCCGCTCGCATTCCAAAAAGCAAAAAACCATCAAAAACAAAAGTTTCAAAACTCTACGCCAGACTCAGAAACATAGAAAGACAAAGAACCACAATGCCAAGGTATCCAGGCAGTTTCAAACCAAAACCGAAACATGAAAAAAAGCTGTTCAAGCCGAAAAAGAAACCACAATAATGAAAGAAATTTTATCTATCTCCATCATAAATATGCAATACCGAAAGCAGAGCGGTCGTCGTCTAGTCTGGTTAGGACACAAGCCTTCCAAGCTTGCGATCCCGGGTTCAAATCCCGGCGACCGCACCAAAACTAATTGGCTAATGCCATGTCGTGGTTGTTGTTTTTCAAAAATGAATCTTATTAAAGGAGGGAATTTGGTTTTATGCTTCTTCGTAGAATTCTTCTGGTTTTGGTGGTGTTGGGCTTAGGCCTCTGCGTTTTCGTATTTGGGCTATTATTTCGGCTTGCATTGATTCTGGAACTGGGGCCCATCTGCTGAATTGTGTTGCCCAGAAGGCTCTTCCTTGGGTTGATGAGCGTAGTTCGTCTGCTAATCCGAAGGATTCGGCTACTGGCATTTCGGCTTTGACTATTACCATGTCTTCTTCGTTTGTCATGTCTAGGATTTTTCCTCGGCGTTTTTGTACTATGGCGATTACGTTGCTTACGAATTGGTTTGGAACTTTGCATTCGAAGTTTAGGATGGGTTCTAGAAGTTTTGGATCGCTTAGGAGGAAACAGCACCATATTGGACGCCATGTCATTGGAAGTATTTGAGCTGGGCCTCTGTGGACTGGGTCTTCGTGGACTAGAATGTCTTCTAAGTTAACCTTTAAACCATAGGCTGGTTCTTTTGCTAAAACTGACGTGTAGACGGCTTCGCGGAAGCCTGATTTTACGTGGTCTATTATTTCTTCTACGTATTGTCTTCCTTTTATTCTGTTGACTAGTATGTTTGTGCCTTCTATGGCGATGACGTTGCGGGCATCATCGGTTGACCATCCGAACTGTTTTAGGATTTTTTGTCTTTCGTCTCGGGTTTGCATTTCGTTGATTTTTCCTGTTCTTATGGCTTCAATGACTTCTTCTGGCAGTTTTTCTATTGTTACCCATAGTCTGTTGTGTTTGTTTGGGCTTTTGCCCATTATTGGTGGTCCCTTGTAGTCGTGGCTTATTGTTTCGCGGTAAATTACTATGGGTTTGCTTATTTTGACTTTTAATCCTGCTTCTTGCATTCTGTAAGCCGTAACTTCTAAGTGGAGTTCGCCCATGCCGCTTAGGAGGTATTCTCCGCTTTCTTTGTTTATTATGAAGTGGAGGTTTGGGTCTTCTAAAGTTAGTTTGTGGATGACTTTGTCGAATAGTGGTAAGTCCTTAACGTCTTCTGGTTCAACTGCAACTGTGACTACGGGGTCTGAGACATATTTTAATCCTTCAAAGGGTTGGGTTGCCACGCCTTCTTCCGCGACGGTTTCGCCCACATGGATTGATGGTAACCCTGATAGTGCTGCTATGTTTCCCGCTGGAATTTCGTCTACGATTACTCTATCTGCTGCCATGCTCATGTAAACTTGCTGGATTGTTCCCTTTTGGCGACTATTTACGAGGCTGACGGTTTTTCCTTTTTTGACTGTGCCGCTGAAAACTCTTCCGATGGCGATGACTCCGCTGTGGGGGTCCACTTCGATGGTTGTTATGCACATGAGGAGGGGTCCGTTTGGATCAACTTTTGCCATGGCTTTGCCTACGGGACTGTTCACGTCTCCAGGCCATATTTGAGTTTGTCTGTATGGTTGGGCGTCTAATGGGTTTGGCAAGTGTTCGCAGAACATGTCCAGTATCGGCTCGTATAATGGTGCTTTTTTGCTTAGGACATCCACTTTCTTTGTGATTTCATCTGTTTCTCCTGCATATGCGTCGATGATTTCTTGGAAGGTTATGCCCTTTGCCTTCATGTGTGGTAGGTTTAGTCCCCATTTGTGGAGGGCTGAGCCGAAGGCTACTCGGCCATCTTCAACTTTGACTTGCCAATCTTTTTTGTGTTCTGGTGGTGCATACTTTTCTATGAGGTTGTTTATGCGTAGGATTATTTTTGCGAATTTTCTTTGGATTTCTTCGGGGGTTAGTTTTATCTCTTTTATGAGTCTGTCAACTTTGTTTATGAAGAGAATTGGTTTAACCCTTTCCCTAAGGGCTTGCATCAGAACTGTTTCAGTTTGTGTCATGGGGCCTTCTACGGCGTCTACAACCACAAGTGCGCCGTCTACTGCGCGGAGGCTTCTTGTTACTGCTCCGCTGAAGTCTATGTGTCCAGGCGTGTCAATTAGGTTTATGAGGTGTTCTTTTCCGTTGTAGGTGTGGACCATGCTTATGTTGGAGGCGAAAACAGTCATCTGCCTTTTCTGTTCCAGTTCCCAACTGTCAAGGTAGAGTTGTTGTCCAGCCCTTTGTTCGCTTATTATTCCAGCAGCAGCTAAAAGGCTGTCTGAAAGGGTTGTTTTTCCATGGTCTACGTGGGCTATTATGCTTGTGTTTCTAATTATTTCTGGATTATTCATCAGCTTGACGATGTCTTCAATTTGCCTATAACGTCCCATAATTAAACCTTCCCCACACTAGTTAAATAGGATTTTTTGATGAAATATTCTGTTTTAGTTTCTTTAATCATTGTTCTTCGCTCTCTAAAGAAGAGCTACATTGATGAATGAAATGTAGCCTATTAAGTTTTTGTCGTGTTTGCTTAAAAAGGGTTACATGAACTTTATATTTATTATTCCATTAGTGTAACCATTCTCTCTGCAGTTTCCTTGTCTATGTAGAAGCCTCCTCTTGCTAACCTTTTAACGCCTAAAAGTAAGCGGGCATTATTAAGTGGTATGGGGTTGGCTGCTTCTCGAAGGTTTTTGAATCTGATGAAGGAAACTAATGGTTTATCTTTGACAAATTGAAAGTATTGTTCTGCAGAGCTTAAAACAGATTCATTGCCATGCTCCTTCCATAACTCTTCAGCTTTTCCAACTTTTCTTTCGATGAATTCTGCGTAACCGCCTATCTCGCCGACTGGTTTTGAAATGTAAAAGATAATTAATGAAGCATTTGTGGGTGGCGCTCGCGGTCCCCCGACATAGGAGTGCACTTGTTTTCCTTCGCTGCTGCGACGGCAGAATTCGCGCCACCACTTTTCCTTAATCATTATGACGAAAGCGTATTTTTCCTTCATCGAACCACGTTAATATGCTGAATGCTTCATCATTTAAAACTTGTTGAACTAAACTTTTTAATGGAATGGTTGTTTATCAATTGTTGATGTCTAGCAAAGAATTTTTCGTAAACCGTTATGCTATGTTAGGTTGGAAATATGAGGATGTAGAGCTGAAGCCAGCGATTAGGATAAACTCCGTGAACGCAAGGGAAGAAGAGGTTGTCAGAAGACTGCAATCTTTAAGCGTAGAGCTTGAGAAAATTCCTTTTCTGGAAAAGGGCTATTGGGTTTCCCGTTCAGAATTCTCTGTTGGGGCAACAACAGAATACCTTTTAGGCTATTATTCAATTCAAGAGGCTGCATCCCAAATTCCAGCTACACTCTTCACGAATTTAAAAGACAAAATTGTTTTGGATGCATGTGCTGCTCCTGGAGGAAAAACTGTTCAATTGGCAGATTTGATGGGGAACACTGGCGCAATTATAGCTTTAGATGTTAAATTGCAGAGGTTAACTGCCCTTTCAAACCAGCTTGAGAGGTGCCATGTAAAGAACGCCATAGTCTACAACTTAGACGCAAGATATGCTTCTAAATTAGGAATGAGGTTTGATTGTATACTTTTGGATGTTCCATGTTCAGGTAACTTTTCCACAGACAAAGAATGGTTCAAACGCAGAACAATTAAAGATGTGGAGGCAAACGCAAAGAGTCAAAAAGAAATATTGAGTGAAGCAGTCAAAGTTCTGAAGGATTATGGAGAAATAGTCTATTCAACATGCTCCTTAGAGCCAGAAGAAAACGAATTAAACATTGACTGGGCAGTAAAAAACCTCAACCTTCAAGTTGAAAAAATCAACTGTTATGGCGAACCTTCTCCAACAAAAATTTTCGGAAAAAACCTTGACGACCAAGTAGAAAATTGCAGAAGAATTTGGCCAGGAAAAACTCAAGGATTCTTTGTCTGCAAACTCAAAAGGGATGTGGGCGTGCGATGAAAATTTTAAAGGAGTTTGTAAGCCGATTTGGTGCACGCATAAATTTGAACGAGAAACTTGTGGTGAAGAAGGGAAACAGATACTTCCTTCTGAACGAGAAACTGAAAAACTTAATTGAGAAGGATTTCTTTTATGCGGGAATCTATCTTGGAAAAGCCAAAAATGGAAAGTTTTTTCCAAGTTTTAACCTATTGTCGACGATTGCCCAAGAAAAGGCAAACAAAATATTTGTTGATAAAAGGTCTGAGTGGCTTTTTATCTGTGGAAGAGACATATTCAAACGAGGAATAACAAACGTGGTTGGTTCGAAAAGGAAAGGTGATTATACGCTTGTCTTAAACCAGTATGGCGAGTGCCTCGGCTTTGGCAGAATAATACATAATTTATACGAGATTGTTGAGGGCGTTGCTGTGAAAAATATTTCTGATTTGGGAGACTTTCTGAGAAGGGAGAAACGCTAAGCTATTTTCTCTATTATTTTTCTGATTTTCACGGTTTTTTGTTCTCTCTTTGTCAAGTCTCGAAGGACTACTGCTTCTTCTTTTAGCTCTTTTTCTCCGACTATTATTGCGTATTTTATTTGTCTTCTGTCTGCATCTTCTAGGGCTTTAGTTATTTTTCGACCCATAACTTCAACCTCTGTGGGTATGCTTGCATCTCTTAGCATTCTTGAAATGTCCATGGCTTTTCCAATAAACTCTTCTTTGGCCGGAATTATCACAACCTTATTTTCTTCTCTTTTCTCTAACGGAACTTTTTGAGTTTGCATGGCTAACATTATCCTATCTATTCCATGAGCTACTCCAACTGCTGGTGTTGGTTCGCCGCCAAACAACTCAATAAGCCTATCATATCTTCCGCCGCCGCCTAATGCTGTGTCTATTTCTGGCATTGTAACCTCGAAAATCATTCCAGTGTAATATTCAAGCCCCCTTGCAAAACCAGCATCAACTGCTATGTCAATTTTACTTTTGCTTTCTGAGATAAGTTTCAAGATTTCATAAAGGTTTTCTACAGCAGCCTCAGCTTTTTTGTAATTTTTGACACATTCTTTCATTCTTTCAACTGTTTCGAAAACGTCAGCACCTTTAAGCTCCACCAATTTTTCGAGAGTTGTTACACATTTTTCTTGAGCCCCTGCATTTTTGACTAGTTTTAATGCGTCATCATATAGTTTTTTATCCATTAACTGCATGGCTGTGTTTTGTGTTTTCTCTTCCAAATTTTCTTCTGCCATTATGCCCCTTAAAACTCCGACATGTCCAATTTTGAAGGTGCAATTCCTTAGCCCTACAGCATTCATTAAACTGTTTGTTAGCATTATTATTTCAGCGTCTGCTTCAGGCTTATCTGAACCCATCAATTCATAGTTTGATTGCCAAAATTCCCTATAACGCCCTCTTTGGGGCTCATCATAACGGTAAACGCTTCCCACAGAAAAAAGCCTCAAAGGTTTAGGTTCATTTCTTAAAGTGGTTGCGACGAGTCTAGCAACGGAAGCTGTGAACTCTGGGCGGAGAGCAACCATGCGGTCGCCTAAATCTCTGAAGGCAAACATTCTTGAACGGATTTCTTCTCCAGCTTTAGCTGCTAAAAGTTCGTAAGACTCCACGACGGGCGTTATAATCTCTTGGTATCCATAAAGCTCAGCCACTCTTCTGGCTTTGTCTTCGATGTATTTCATTATTTTGGCTTCTTCTGGCAGAAAATCCCTCATTCCCCTAACAGTTTTGAACTGTGGCATACTAAATTCTCCATCATTTTAAGCTTAATTGTGAAACTGAATAGTAAACTATTTCTCCTCTGCGATTTATAACAGCCAAAACCAACTCTTTTTTGAGGCTTTGACACTGCATCATAGCGCGGGTTAAATCTTCCAACGAAATAGGCTTTCCTTCTTGAATGTTTAAAACCAAATATTTGGCGGTGTCTTTACCATACTCGCCTCTTTCATAAACTCGAAAATCAACTCCTAAACCGAAACCTTCCCGCACAACGTATCCGCGCCCTCTCAAGTCACGATAAGTTAAATATGCAGCCCAAGCGTTCTCATTAACAAGCTCGTAGCATCGCAGAAGCTTCTGAAAATCAACTCTTTCTCCTTTTTCATCTTCAACTTCCAGCATGTTCTTCTCCAAAAGATATAATGCCTCATAAAATGTAAGCAGAAGTTCATTATTTTCCATTGTGCCGTATCCTCTTGAAGACATGCCTTCTGCATTCTGGTCTTTGGGGATTTTGACACCTTTTTCCGCCAGTAATCCCTTAATTTTAAGTTCCGTGTTGTCCGATGTTTTCTCTCTGTCTTTGCTCATGTAAACCATCAACCAACAAACGCATTTCATTTAAACTTATCAAAGTCTTTCTTATATAGAATCCCACTTTCGCAGATTATTGCTGTCACATAATCAAGGGGAGTTATGTCGAATGCTGGATTCAGAGCGTCCACTCCTTCTGCAGCAATTCTAAGCGAACCCATGTGGGTTACTTCTTCTGGTTTCCTCTCTTCAATGGTAACATCTGCCGACTTATGCGTCAAATCAAAAGTGGATTTTGGAGCTGCCACATAGAAGGGTATGCCATGCTCTTTGGCTAAAACTGCTACGGTGAAAGTTCCAATTTTATTAATTACAGCGTCTTGAACTATTCTGTCAGCTCCAACCACAACCTCGCTAACCAACCGCTTATACATGACATAACCAACCATGTTGTCAGTAATCAAAATAACTGGTATTCCATCCCTCTTAAGTTCATAAGTTGTCAACCTTGCTCCCTGCAATTTTGGGCGGGTTTCTGTGGCAATAACGCGAATCTTTTTTCCTTGTTCCCATGCAGCCCTTATAACTCCAAGAGCCGTGCCATACTCAACGGTTGCCAAAGCCCCAGCATTACAATGAGTCAGAACAACATCTCCATCATGGATGAGTTCAGCACCGTATTTTCCAATCATGCGGTTCGCCGCAGCATCCTCATCGGCTATTCTCTTCGCTTCCTCAACAACAAAATCAGCCAAAGCCTCAGCGCTCCCAGAAAAATCTCTCGCCTTAGCCAAAATTCTGTCTACAGCCCAAAAAAGATTAACACCCGTCGGTCTTGTACCTCTCAAAATTTCAGCCGCCCTTTCCAACTCATGAACAAGTTCGTCTTTGCTTTTACTTTTCGAATGGTATGCTGTTAAAGCCAATGCAAAGGCTGCAGCAGCACCAAGAAGAGGAGCGCCTCTAATCTTCATTGTTTTTATGGCTTCAGCCACATCGCTACAACTCTTCATTTCAAGCGTTACTGTTTCCCATGGAAGCCTCGACTGGTCTATTGTGAGTACGGTTCCATCATGCCACTCAATTGTTCGAGTCCGCATGTGATCAGCCTCAGTAAATGGTTTATGTGACAAGAGGTATAAAATATGTTAGAAAGTGAACGCCATTATGAAAAAGGAAAGCCTCAAGGTTCTTGTTGAAAATTTTGGAACAAGATACTCCGAACTGTTAGACATAAACCTGACAAAAGGCAAAGATGAAGAAATTTTCAAGTGGTTTTTCGCTTCGATACTTTTTGGTGCTCCAATAACAGAAACTTCAGTCATTAAAACCTACAAGTGCTTCCAAAAGTATGATGTTCTAACGCCTCAGCGAATACTCCAAACAGGATGGGATGGACTTGTTAAAATATTAGATGAAGGAAGCTACACACGCTATGACTTCAAAACTGCAGATAAGCTCTTAGAAGTTATGAAAAATCTCATCCAAAAATACAATGGAAGCCTAACTCTTCTATACAATAAGGCTTCTGACATGCAAGACTTGGAAAACCGCCTAAAAGATTTGGGGAAGGGTATAGGAAACGTAACAGTGAACATTTTCCTAAGAGAACTCCGCGATATATGGGATAAAGTCGAACCAGAACCAACAAATCTCGTTTTGCTTGCAGCCAAAAACCTTGGAATAATCAAAAAAGAAGCAGGCGAAAAAGCCTTAAAACAATTAATGGATTTTTGGCTCAAAAATGAAGTTGAGGGGAAATCTTTCATAAATTTTGAAACGGCACTGCTAAGGCTTGGTAAGGATTTTTGTAGGAAACGCAAATGCATTTCTTGTCCAGTTAAAAGCGACTGCTCTGCTCCACAGGCGCCTTAACATAAGTGATGACTTCTATTGGACATTCGCCTGAAAGCTTAAGCTTCCTCTTCCACTCTTCGCCAACAGCTATAAGCGAGAAAAATCCTGAAATTTCAGCCTTCGCCTTGCGGACAAGGTTCACCAAAGCCGCTTGGGTTTCTCCAGTTTTAATCATGTCATCCACAATCAAAACGCTGTCCCGCTTTTTAATGGCATCTTTCGGAATGTAAAGCGTCATAGTTACCCCTGAATCCCTAAGCGCATAAGTCTCCTCCAAAAAAGCCTTAACACCAACCTCCTTGCTTCTCTTTGCAATTATAAGATTCACTCCAAGGGCGCTTGCAACCATAGTTGCTAAGGGTATACCATCCACAGCCGCCGTCAAAACCTT
>Ga0207433_10015007_pt1 | contig 11117 bp, 9 predicted proteins | sample YelNatPaOPGAMG01_FD_187559 | JGI IMG/M metagenome (GOLD analysis project Ga0207433, IMG submission 187559) | Hot spring thermophilic microbial communities from Obsidian Pool, Yellowstone National Park, USA - OP-RAMG-01 (SPAdes) (version 3) | ecosystem: Environmental > Aquatic > Thermal springs >...
ATTATTTCGCAAATCAAGTATAATTCCTCTAACTCCTTCAGACTTCAGCGACTCAAGAGCTTTTTTTATATCATCAGAGGCATTTCTTCCACCCCTATTACTGAAATCCCTATAAAAAATAGGAAGGTATATATATCCAATCTTCTGTTCAGAATTTCTTTCCTTAATCAAAAAGGCTTTTGCATAGGTTTCCTCAAGCACAACCTTATCTCTTATAATAGAGATAATTTCTATCCTTCCATCCGGTTTTTTAACTGTAAGCCTTACCTCTGTCCCTTTTGGCCCACGAATCATCTTAACCACATCTCTTATAGGCATATTAACCACATCAACCGACTCTTCATTACCCTGCCCTACTTTCAAAATAATATCCCCAGCCTTTAACATTTTCTGCCGCCATGCGGCACTACCCGGAATTATCTCCTGTACCTTTATATATTCTCCTTCCTCTTTAAGTTGAGCTCCAATTCCTTCAAAAGTCCCACTCAAGTTTATATCAAAGTCCTTCTTATCCATCGGTGGGAAATATGATGTATAAGGATCAAAGGCACCACTTATACTGTTAAGATATAGATTAAAGTAATTTTCCTCTTTTTCATTCTTCATTCTCTCAAAGAGAAGTGTAATTTTTTTCTTCACCTTCTCACGCGCTTTTTCCTCAAGTTCGGAATAAAACTTATTTTTATTCTGATAACGATTACTTTCAAAAGAAATTAACTCCATATATTGCTGAATAGTTTCGTACTTTAAATACTTCCTCCAGAGTTCTCTCTGCTGTTGAACATTCGCACTAAAATCTCTAAAATCGGGATTAATCTGTAAATATTCTTCCTTATCTAAATCAAAAGGTTTATTTAAAATATCAAGACAATAGTCCTTTATATCCTCTAATCTTTCATACAAAATATTTCTTACTACATTGACTATTTCTGTATTTCCATTCTTAAAATCATAAGCCATCCTTTCCTTATATTTATTTAAATACTTAACATCAGAGCTTAAAAGAAAACGCTTATTGTAATCTATCGATTTTATAAAAAGATTAAAGGCTTTTTCAGAGAACTTTTCATCCATTTCTGCACGACTATAGTGCTCTTTAGTTACCTCTACTATCGCCTGTATTAAAATTTTTTCTCTATCCGAAAGGCTACTACTGGAAGTAACAAAAAGAAAAGAGAAAAACAAAACATTGAAAATCCTTACGAATGTAAAAATTCTCTTCATAAAAAACTCCTATTCAAGATTTAGACTTAACCACTATAAACTACGGAAAGCTCACATTTTTTACATATTTTAAATAGAAACCCTCCTTTGGGCAAATTTTCATATGTTCTCCTTATGAGAAATCATTTCAACAATGTAAAAAGAGATTTTCCGGGTGTATAACAAAAGAGTTAGAATCAGAATGCCCAGGAAAAGCGTAAACTACTAAAATTTTCAATCTAAATTGACTTTACTGATAATATTTTATATAATCTTAACAAATATAAATAAAAAAAGAGGCCTAAGATTCTTATGATAACAATAGAGGAAAAAGTCAACCACCTGGATCAAGCTCTGGAAGAATTCATCCATCAGACAAATTTTTCCATAAATACTCTGACACGGGAAATGTTAGATTTTAAAAATGAAACTAAGGACTTTAAAGATGAAATGCTGGATTTCAAAAATGAAATGAAAGATTTTAAAGATGAAATGCTGGATTTCAAAAATGAAATGAAAGATTTTAAAGATGAAATGCTGGATTTCAAAAATGAAATGAAAGATTTTAAAGATGAAATGCTGGACTTCAAAAATGAAATGAAAGATTTTAAAGATGAAATGCTGGACTTCAAAAATGAAATGAAAGACTTTAAAGATGAAATGCTGGACTTCAAAAATGAAATGAAAGATTTTAAAGATGAAATGCTGGACTTCAAAAATGAAATGAAAGACTTTAAAGATGAAATGCTGGACTTCAAAAATGAAATGAAAGATTTTAAAGATGAAATGAAGAACTTTAAGGAGGAAATGCTGGATTTCAAAAATGAAATGAAAGATTTTAAAGACGAAATGAGATTACAAACAAAAGAATTAAATAAAAGATGGGGAGATTTAGCTAATAAAATGGGAACTCTTGTTGAAGATATAATTGCGCCTGGGGCTCCTGAAGCTTTGAACAAAAAGTTTGGAATCGAAATCGTAGATCTTATGGTAAGAAGAAGGGTAAAAGATAAAAGCAATAATACTGAAGAATTTGATGTTATTATAGAGGGCAATGATGAGAAAATATATCTTATTGAAGTAAAAAGTTCCCCTGTAATCCCTAACATAAAGGAAGTAATTGATAAGGCTAAAAAACTAAAAAGTCTTTTGTATCCCGACCATGAGGTAGTCCCGATAATTGGTTCTCTTTATTTTCCAGAAACAGTAATAAGACATGCTTCACAGATGAAAGTATATGCAATTGGAATGAAAGGTGATTATCTGGAGATACTGAATTAGTAATTCTTAAATTTTAAATTCTCAGCCAAAGAGATCTTTTATCGCTTGAACAGAAATAATACCAATAAAATTAAATGAGAGGTTTGTTTAATATGAATATAGCGCTATTCCTGGATTGTTTTATCCCTATGAAAAATGGAGTTATTACATCCGCTTTGCAACTAAAAGAAGGCCTGGAGAAAAAAGGTCACCATGTTGTAGTAGTTGCAGTAAAAGTAAAAGGCTACAAAAGTAATGATCCAAACATATTACTCTTTCCTCAAATATCTCTTGATTTTGGTTCAAAACAGGGTTTTGGACTGGGACTGGTTAATCAAAAAAAGCTTAATAAATTTTTGAAAGAGCATAAAATTGATATAATCCATACTCACACAGAATTCGGAATAGGCTTTGGAGGGAGAAAAGCCGCCTTAAAACTAAAAATCCCCCGCGTTACTACAACTCATACTATGTGGGAACAATATACCAATTATTCTCCTCTTCTTGGTATTAAACCACTTTTTAGAGGTTTTTTTAAGCTATATATTAAGGGGACTTCTGTTATAGTGGCACCATCCATAAAAGCTAAAAAACACTATGAAACCATAGTCCCAGAAATTCCTTTTCAAATAGTACCCAATGGAATAGATGTGAAAAAATTTAAATCAATACCTACAACAAAGAAAGACATTGAAAACATAAAACTTCAATACGGACTTAAGAAAGAAGATAAAATATTAATATTTGTAGGCAGAATAGGACCAGAAAAAAGGGTGGGTGCTTTAATGGATTCTGTCATTCCTTTATGCAAGAAAGACAAAAATATAAAATTAGTATATGTAGGTGACGGACCGGACATGGAAACTTTAAAAAAGAAAGCCTCATCAGTAAATTTAGAAAAGAATTTTATATTTACTGGCTTTGTCGATTGGGAACAGGTTCATAAGCTTTATTCCATCTCAAATATTTTTGTTACAGCCTCACTAAGTGAAGTACATCCAATGACTCTTATAGAAGGAGCCATGTGTGGGTTGCCATTAATAGCAAGAAAAGATTATAGCTACTTAGACCTTATTGAAAATAAAAAGAATGGATATCTTGTTAATACCGATGAAGAAATGACCAGAAAAATAGAAGAGCTTATCTATAATAAAACAAAACTTAAAAGCTTTTCAAAAGCAAGTCTTGAAATATCTAAAAAATTTACAGCGGAGAATCATGTAAATCGAATGGAAAAATTATATAAAAAAGTAATTGCGTATTATCCTGATAATATAGAAAAACTGAGAAATCCTCATCTGCTGGATTGATAAATAAAAAAACAGCCTTTAGGAAATATAATCAGCAATTCCCCTGAGGAATCTGTTTTTGCAAGTAGCATGTTTATTTATTTTTTGACATATTTTGTATTTAATTATAAAATATATTTCTTTATAATTTTATGGAGGTAGCATGCCGGTTCAGATAGAAAAAATTCTATCAATGCAGGGAAATAAATACGAAATAGCATGCGCTATTGCCAAGTACGCCAGATACCTATCTCAAAAGCACGATGAGGATCTTGAAATACCAGTAAATAGAAGCCAGAAGGAAAAAGTTACAATAGGCGCCCTTAACGATGTTTTATCAGGAAAGATTACATATTCTGTCGATTCTTCTTCTGAAGAGAAATAAAAAGTCGGTATTTTAATGTGTCATTGTGATATAGTCGTTTCATTATAATACACTTTTGTTTGACAATCTCCTTTATTTTGGTTATATTTTCACTGTGAAAAATCAAAATAGAGGAGAGAAGAATGAATTTAAATAAATTAACGGTAAAGGCAAAAGAGGCTCTTGAAAAATCAGGCGAAATCGCAAACTCAATGAACCATCAGACTGTGGATGTAGAGCATCTCTTTATGGCTTTAATAAACCAGGAAGAAGGATTGATAAAGCCTATTCTACAGAATATCGAAATAAACCTATCCCGTCTTTCTTCTCTGTTAAACGATCGCCTTCAGAGGAAGCCAAAAATATACGGTGTTGGACAAACATATCTTTCAAGGGAATTAAATGAAGCCCTTGACAACGCCTCAAAGGAAGCCAGTCGCCTCCACGACGAGTTTGTAAGTACAGAACATCTTCTTTTAGGAATTCTGGGTGTAAAAGAGCCATCACTCCAGGATTTATTCAAGCAGATAAACTTAAATTATGATAGCGTACTTTTAGCTATTAAAAATCTGCGAGGAAGCCAGCGAGTTACAGATGAAAATCCAGAGGCTAAATATAAATCCCTTGAAAAATATACCCGTGATTTAACAGAAATGGCAAGGCAGGGAAAGCTTGACCCCGTTATTGGAAGAGATGCGGAAATAAGACGATCCATGCAGGTCCTTTCAAGGAGAACAAAAAACAATCCTGTACTTATTGGTGAAGCTGGAGTAGGTAAAACTGCCATTGTAGAGGGAATAGCAAGAAGGATTGTATCAGGAGATGTTCCTGAAAGCCTGAAAAACAAAAGGATCCTTGCTCTTGATCTTGGTTTACTTATAGCCGGTACAAAATTTCGTGGTGAATTTGAAGATAGGCTAAAGGCTTTGCTTAAAGAAGTAACTGATTCAAATGGAGAAATAATTCTATTTATCGACGAGCTCCACACTGTGGTTGGCGCTGGAAATGCAGAGGGTGCAGTTGATGCTGGAAATATGCTTAAGCCTGCTCTTGCAAGAGGGGAAATTAAAATGATAGGTGCCACAACTATCGACGAATACAGAAAATATATAGAAAAAGACAAAGCCCTTGAAAGACGTTTCCAGCCTGTGCTCATAAATGAGCCTTCTGCTGAGGATACTATAGCGATCTTAAGAGGCCTCAAGGAAAAATACGAAGCCCATCATGGAATTAGAATCGCAGATTCTGCCATTATAGCTGCCACAAATCTGTCTGTTAGATATATTACAGAAAGAAGACTCCCTGACAAGGCTATCGATCTTGTAGATGAGGCGGCTTCAAAAATTCGACTTGAAATAGAAAGTCAGCCACAGATAATAGATGATCTTGAAAGGAAAATTCTGCGCCTTAGTATAGAAAAGGAAGCTCTCGCTAAGGAAAACACAGTTGAGTCAAAAGAGAGGCTTACAATTCTTGATAAAGAGCTTGCTCAACTTCAAGAAAAGGCAAAATCCTATAAAGCCAAATGGGACAATGAAAAAGGAATCATCAGAAAGATTAAAGAGCTTACCCAGGAAATAGATAGATTACGGCAGGAAGAAGAACGCTATGTCAGGACAGGAGATCTTAATAAGGTGGCAGAAATCCGCTATGGACTTATACCAAATACAACAAAGGAGTTAAAAGAACTTCAAACAAAACTAAGAGAAATTCAGGGCGATAACCCCTTGCTCCGCGAGGAAATTACAGAAGAAGATATTGCACGCGTTGTATCCGATTGGACAGGAATACCTGTTGCCAGAATGTTAGAATCTGAAAAGCAAAAGCTAATCCACCTTGAAGAGGTACTCAAAAAGCGGGTTGTGGGACAGGATAGTGCAATAGAGGCTGTTGCAAATGCAGTTCGTAGATCAAGAGCTGGAATCCAGGAGGAAAATAGACCTATAGGAAGCTTTATGTTTCTTGGTCCAACTGGTGTTGGAAAAACAGAACTCTCAAAAGCCCTTGCAGAATTCCTTTTTGACACAGAGAAGGCTCTTGTTAGAATAGATATGAGCGAATATATGGAAAAATTCAGTGTACAGAGATTAATTGGTGCTCCTCCGGGCTATGTAGGATACGAAGAGGGTGGACAACTAACTGAAGTAGTAAGGCGTCGTCCCTACTCTGTTATCCTGTTTGACGAAATAGAAAAGGCTCATCCAGATGTGTTTAACATTCTTTTACAGATTATGGATGATGGAAGACTTACAGACGGACAGGGAAGAACTGTTAATTTTACCAACACCATTATTATTATGACATCCAACATCGGTTCTAATGTAATTCAAATAAAAGGCTTTTCAAGCTCTAAAAACGAAAATAGAAAGATGGACGATGAAATTATGGGACTTCTAAAAACTCATTTCAGACCTGAATTCTTAAACCGAATTGATGAAATCGTAACATTTAATAGCCTCTCGGAAGACCATCTCCTGCAGATTGTGGACATTCAACTTTCTTATGTTCAAAAGCGTCTTGATGCAAACAAAATGAAGCTTGAGATTACACCTGGGGCAAAGAAGCTTCTCGCAAAATTAGGTTATGACGAAAACTTTGGAGCAAGACCTCTTAAACGGGTTATACAAAGAGACATCCTCGACCAGCTTGCACTGGACATACTATCCGGAAAATACAAAGAAGGTAGCATCGTAAAAGTAACAGAAAAAGGTGGTAGGATTCTTTTAGAATAATAGTTAGAATTTCCCCCGGCAGAATTCCTGTAGAATCTGCCGGGAAAATATAAATTTTACTTTTGTTGTAACTTTTGTCCGCCATCATTAGTTGCTGGCGGAAGAACAACCGGAGCGTTCTGTTGAACAGAAATACCAACCTGTTCAAGTTGATTATTATTTCTTTCTACTTTAAAAGACTCTTTTGCCTGGGCAACAAAACCCTGTACCCACATCTGCATCTTCTGCTGTGACAATTCCTGAATAGCATATTGTTTGATCTGATCACTCTTCATACCCAATTTGTCAAATTGAGCCTTGTTTCGCATATAGTAGTCATTAATTTCTATTTGAGACGGCATAAAAATACTCTTGTCCTGAGGAATATTTTTAGTTAGATAAATCTGATATATAGCCTGTCGTATGGCTGTTCTTAAAAGAAGTTGCCCCTCTCTGGTCTTGGGTAAACCTTCCTTAAGAGCCTTAAGATTAATTATATACTGACTTAACAAATTTTCGAAAAAGAGCCTTTTTGTATCCGGAGGAAGACTGGCCCTCTGTTGTTCGGGTATTTGGCTCATAAAATATTTATAACCCTCTTCAAATTCGGATTTTGTTACAGCATAATCATCAATCTTAATAAGCCAATCATTACCTACCGCAGAAGACTTTGGGGGATATAACGATATAGTATCCCCTGGAGTAGAACCTCCCCTTAGCGCCAGGGTAATACCACCCCCTATCAAGATTCCTGCTATAAAACCAAGCACAACATATAACCAGATATTCGAATTTACTGTCTTTTCTTCCATATTACTTTCTCCATAAATAAAAATGTTAGTTACTTTAACACTCCAGCAAGAAAAAATCAAGTTTTTTGTCTATTTTACGATATTATGATATACTCTCCATTTACAAGGAGCCTTATAAATGAAGTTACTTTTAATCCTTCTACTATTACTATCAACAGCACCTTTAAGCTTTTCCTATGCTAAAACCAGGTATAAGTATGACTACTCTGATCCAGAATCCATAGTAAGGGCAGCCTGTGTCATGCTTCTAAAGGCTGACTATGAAGAAATGACCAACATTACTGAACTTGTAGAAAAGAAAAGAACCCTTTCAACACTGGATAGCATGAAAGAAGATAAAAACCTAAAAATCCTGTTAAAGAAGGAATCAGAAAAACTGATAAGCTATGAAATAGTAGGAAAAGAGGATTTTACAAACAATCTTACAAACCAACTTTTTGTTGTTACAGTTAAATGGACTCTCAAGATAGATAATGATCTTCCAAAAAATCCTTCAGAGTTTGACCGTGTTACAAAAGACATAGATACCCAATCGGGCAAGAAAAAGAAAAATGAAAGCATTGTATATACAGATTACCTTTTAATGAAGTTTGATGATAAATGGAAAATTGTATCCAAAAAATCCCATTAATCATCCTCTTATTAAGGATTAAATAAATGAAACCCTCTTATTATCTGATAGCTGGCTTTACAGAAAGAACCTCTTATTCAATGGCAAAAGTATTGTTATCAAAAAGAGTCCCATTGATTATAACTGATATCGAAGCTGACAGTAATAAGAGAAAACTCATTAAAGTTCTAAAAAAAAAGGGTAATATTATCGACAGCCTCGGCAATCAATCTCCATCAATTCTCGAAAAGTTCCCTGTTCAGTTAATACTCCCAAGTCCCGGAGTACCGCTAAACATATCTTTAATTTTAGAAGCAAGAAAAAGAGGCATTCCCGTAATAGGCGACATAGAACTATTTTATAGATATAAGCCAGAAAACACCTACATCGGTATAACAGGAACTGACGGAAAGACAACAACAACAACACTTACCCACGAAATAATCAAAAAAGAAAAAAAATGTCTTCTTGGTGGAAATATTGGAATTCCAATTTTTAATCTTTATAAAGAAGCAAAACATAGTATTATAATCCTCGAGCTTTCAAGCTTCCAGCTCGAAACTATAGAAAGTTTTAAGCCTGAAATTGCCACAATACTAAACATTGCAGAAGACCACCTGGACCGTTACAATTCTATAAAAGATTACATAAAAGCAAAAAAGAATATCTTTAAAAATCAATCAAAAGACAACTTCGCAATTCTTAATCTTGATTCACCTTACTATCGAGAATTAAAAAAAGGACTTTCTTCCAGGATCCTAACTTTTAGCCTTAAAAGCACAAGGGCAAATATATACTTTAAAAATGACATTATTTATTACGAAGGGAAAAAATATATGAACCGAAAAGAAATAAAGCTAAAGGGTATTCATAATGTTGAAAATGCAATGGCTGCCATCTTGATTGCAAAAATCATTAACATTTCCGACAATACCATACATGAAGTTCTTGCAAGTTTTTCCGGGCTTGAACATCGTCTTGAGTTTGTAAGAGAAATAAATGGAATAGAGTTTTATAACGACTCAAAATCAACAACGGTTAACTCACTTGAAAAAGCCCTCCTTAGTTTTGAGAAACCCATAATACTTATAGCAGGGGGACGCGATAAAGGACTCGACTTTACAAAGCTAAAGAGCCTTTGTAAAAAGAAATTAAAGGAATTAATACTGATAGGTGAAGCCACAGAAAAAATAAAAAGAGAACTCTCTTTTAATCCATATTACGAGGCATCCTCCCTTAAGGATGCTGTCCATCACTCGATGGAGATAGGAGAAAAAGGAAATGTTGTGCTTCTTTCTCCTGGATGTGCGAGCTTCGATATGTTTAAAAATTATGAAGAGCGTGGAAGAAAATTTAAAGAAATAGTAATGCGCATAAATCCTGAAAAAATTATGAAGTGACTACTTTGATGGTTTTTCTTACAGTTTTGAACCTTCTATCCCAATTTCCAATTGCTTCTGCAACTTTTTTACGCATGTAGTACAATCCACCTGAATACTTCACAATAAGACCATTATATACAATCTTTGTTCTATCAGATATATAATCAACCGAACCTACTATTTCTACCCTTGACCAATCATTGCATGTTACAAGCTCTGGAAGCTTTGTTAACACACTGGAGGCTATTGCATCATTCTTAACCGCATCAATGTACATCTTTGCTATTGATGTATGATCCATAGTACATCCTCCTTAACCTAATGATAAAAAATCCCAGGGTACCGTAAGAAACCTTTTTCCGGTTCCTCTTTTAAAGGTGGGATTCGTACCTATACTTCCCGTTTCCCTTACCCAAATGCAAAAGCACCGGAGAGAAGCATTTCCATATAGAGATCGGAATCCCAATAAATTGGATACAGAACCCGAAAATATCCAATTCTACACGAGTACCCCAGGTTTTTTATAACTTTATAAATTCAAGAAATAATAACCACTTAACAGGTGTAACTACAGCATTAAAAAATACTTCGCTTATAATTTTACCATTTATTGCAATAATCTTAAAGAAATCAATATAAAGAACAAATAAACCTATCACCAACCAGCCTGTGGCTATCCCTACAAGAAAACCAAGAAAGTAATCAACAAGTCCCATCTTCTGCACCTTCTCCGGACGGGTTAAAACACTCTTAAAAACAATATAAAAAATAACCGTACCTATACCACCAATAATATAGGAGATAATATCAATATTCCCTGAAATCAGACGAACAATCTTTACAATAATGCCTGACAGAAGAAGGGGAAGTGCTACCCTCAAAAACGAATTAAGTGACCTGAAAAAACCCTCTCGTGTTCCAACATAGGCAAAAATTGCTATAATTAAAATGAATATTACAAGAAAGATTATATATACAGTACTCATCTACTCCTCCTTATTACATAAATGCAACTTACACCGGTTATAATAAAATTAATAAATTAAAATGTCAAGCAAAGTTTTTAATAACATAAATTCCTGATTTTTGGAAAATTAAATAAAAATATCGTTCAAATTTTTTAAAACGTTACTGTTTTATAAAATTTTCATAAACTGTCTTGTGACTTGCACTGCCAATTTTTCTGCTTTCATAAAGCAAGGGAATATGGTTTTTGGAAAAGCCACAAAAAAACTCTTGTTCACTTTCTTTTGAACGGCCAAAAGAAAGTGAACCGAAAGAAAAGCCGTCGGCGTTGCTTTATCGGCAGATTATTACACCACAACATTTGTGGTTAGAATGTTACTTTTTCTTTGTCTCCAGCAACAAAGAAAAAGTAACCAAAAAGAAAATGCCGCCCTCTGCGGTTTTCTTTTATACTCATTCCTTATTCACTCCAAGTTGGTATTCTTTAGACCTTATCCTAAAACCCTCCTGCTTACACTTA
>Ga0207433_10015008_pt1 | contig 11117 bp, 10 predicted proteins | sample YelNatPaOPGAMG01_FD_187559 | JGI IMG/M metagenome (GOLD analysis project Ga0207433, IMG submission 187559) | Hot spring thermophilic microbial communities from Obsidian Pool, Yellowstone National Park, USA - OP-RAMG-01 (SPAdes) (version 3) | ecosystem: Environmental > Aquatic > Thermal springs...
CAGGAGCGTATACCACCTGTGCCGGTGCTTCAGGAACCTATGTTGCCAATAACACCGACTGTGATGATTCAAACGTCAATGCCTGGCGTCTTAGATATCAAGATGTAGATAATGACGGTCATTGCCCCAACTCAACCACCTATTGTGTAGGCAATGATACCGGCTACCGAGATTCTTGTTCAAGCTACAGCGATTGCTATGATTCAAACGCCAACGCCTATCCTTCCTCTACCTACTGCGGGACTGCCAACCGCGGTGATGGGAGTTTTGACTACAACTGTAGCGGTTCCGCCACTACCTGCGGGGCAACCTATTATGCATCAACGAGTGGTGTGGTTTCCTGCACTTCGAACCCCAGAACCGGAAATTGTAGTACGGGAACTGGATACACTGCTAATGGTAATGCTGTTGGCTGTGGGGTAGCAGGATATCAAAGAGATGCTGGCCAAAAAAGCACACCCACCTGCGCAGGCTTTCCCGAATCCTCCTGTATCGCTTCCGGTGCTTATTATTGGGTCCTTGGTACACCTGGAACGCAAGGATGTCAATGAGAAGGAATTGGTTAATTCTGTTATTCTTTTTTCTTTTTGTCCTCCTTTTTTTAAGTTCCTCTCAAACCAAACTTAAAGAAAGTCCGGCTGAAAAAGCAATCTTTTGGTATTTAAAAAAATGAAAATAAAATTTCACCTTTGGACCGAACCTGGGTTTATAAAAATCTCTATAAGATCAATCCCTACCCAAAACTAGATTCTCTAATTGCCACCAAAATCGAGCAAGGAAGAAAAACTTCAGAAACCTTACTAAATCAGGAAGAAAAATCTTCAGATTTAAATCTAAATTCAATAGAAGAATATCTTGAGTTCCTTCTAGAAAAACAGTGCCGTCAAAAGCCGGTCAAAGAAGAAGCAGAAAAAGCGAGAGATTTCCTAGTTCAATCAATGGGAAAAAAGTCCGGCAGAAATTTTACCCAGCATCTGGGTAGCTTACGCTTATCTTCTCAACGAACTAAAAACACCTTTACCTGACAAAATTCAAAATCAAATAAGAAAGATGAGTTGTCTTTCAGTTAAAGATTATCATTCTCCATTCCCCCAAAAGACGATGATTATATATGCCTTTCTTATCTTACTCATCTTGTTATCACCAGTTCTGACTACTTTAGCTATTTTATATCTGATCCATCATCATTTAACGACGTTATTTTACTTCTTAAAAAAGCCGTTCATACTTACTCTTCAATGGAAGATATTCAAGCACCAAACCCTCTGTTCCCTGATCATATAGCCCAAGTTCTAACCAGCCTAAGACTTTTAAGACAAGAAGAAGATCAAGATACAACTCAACTCTACTCAAAAATCCTCTCAGAACAAAACCCTGATGGCAGTTGGGGGAAAGATAATACCGACATCATTAACCTTCAAATTCATTATAGCTTAATGGCAACTGACGCCCTTCTTTTCTCGCTACCTAATTTGGAGCTTAAAAAAACAAAATCTATTGCTGGGAGGCTGATCGCTGAAACAATTATTTGAAGTCAAAATCGCCAACCTGGCACTGATGGAGAAAAACACCATCAATTTCTGTTTTTGAGTTTTTGGCTAAAAAACAACAAAAATTATCCATAAGTGGCAAATATTCTTCCTTGATATAACCATCAATCGAACGCGCACAACTGATAAAAATAGGCTTTATCTGATAATTATTTAAATGATTCATCAAAACTTGCAGTTTTTCCTTAATTTTTTCCTCTGTTAAAGAAAAGTCATCAGGCTTTTTTAACTCTCCTTCATCTAACCCAAATGATCCCTTGACATCGTAGATAAAAAAATCATCATCAATCGTTAAAATCACTTCACGATTCCTTAATTCAGACCAAAAACTATCATCTAAAAGGCGTTTATGTACTATCACTTTCCTCCCTCCGCTGCAATGAGAACCGGGAAAACAGATTTTCCCCGTCTTTTCATTGACAAACAACTCAATTTTTGCCGGTCCAGATCTAAAAACAAGCCCATGATTCATTGTTATTGGGCTATCCCAAAAACGAGATTTCAGGTCTTCTCCTTTGGTTACTTCAGGTAAGACCCAATAAATCTCTTCGATATCATCATATCTTGAGAGCAAGGAATTAATCCAATTCCCATCGTTCTTTTTATTTTTTTCGATATGAAAATTATTTAAATAGATATCGCTGTGGGAATCGATGATAATCAAGACCTTCTTTTGGTTTATATTGATTTTCTTCTTTGCAATCAACTCTCCATAAACATCCAAAAACTGCTGATGGTAATTAAAAATAGAAAAATAAGCTTCAGGAAATAACTTATCTGATTCTTTTTCTGATTTTATTATTTTTTGGGGAAAAAATAATTTCGTACTTGGTATCTTATTTAAAAAAAAATATACAGCAACACCTGTTAAGAAAAAAAAGGAAATAAAAACATAAAAAAATTTTCTTTTCATAGATTTTTAAAACCTTACCAATACCCCATATTTCTTAATTTATCCATCAGCTGCTCTTTATCATATTCGAGCCCCGCACGTTCTCCTTGGCCATCTTTTACCGGTCTTGTAAATGGCTTTTCTCCTAAAGACCGATAACCTTGGTCGTACAGCTTTACATAGGGCACATTATAATGTCTGATATAATCCCAGATATCTTTTTCCGTAAAGTGGAGAATGGGATGAATCCTCATATGATCTTCTCGAGGAGAAAAATATTCTTCTTTTGAGCGAGCTGGATGTTCATCCCAACGAATAGCTACCAAAAAAGCTGCCACATCATTTTCCTTAACAAACCTCTTAATAGAATGAATTTTCATCAAGCGGGACAGCTCTTTTTTTCGTTTTAGTTCTTTAGTATGGTAGAATTCACTTAATTGTTTCTGATCATGTCTAATAATTCTCAAATCAAGCTGCCATTCTTTGCTGATCTTTTTTATAAACTGATAAATCTCCTCAAACTCCATCGTAGAATCATTAAACATAACTGGAAATGGAACTTTATTATCAAAAATCGACCTAATAAGATGGAGCAGAACTGTCGAGTCTTTCCTTCCGGTCCAGGCAACGAAAGTTTTATTATGAGGAAAAGTTTCGTAAGCCCTAATGATGACTTCTTTGGCTTTTTTTTCTAGACCTTTTTCCATATCTTTACTATAATAGAGTATCGCGTATGTGTTTTCTTTGTCAAACCTTAAAAACCTCAAACCAACCTCTTCCCTTCTTCTTAGGATATATTGACCCGGGAGCCGGTTATATTTTTAATTCTCTGGGTCCTTTATTCATAGGTTTTTTTCCACAATTTTTGCCAGCTTACTGATTATTCTTCGAAAGAAAATCTTTCCCTTAATTAAGAAAAATTGGTTAATTCTAATCATTTTTTTAATATTATTATTAATTACTGGAGTGATATTATTAAACATGAATAAAAACAAAAGGATTATGAGAGATAAAAAAATAGTAATTCTTGGTGTTGATGGGATGGATCCCAATTTAGTCGCGCTGGGTTGGCAAAAAAATCTTTTGCCTAATCTTAAGAAATTAAAAGAAACAGGATATTACTCTCTCCTGGAGACAGTTATACCACCACAATCACCAGTTGCTTGGGCAAGTTTTGCCACCGGCAGCGAACCCTCCGGACACGGTGTTTACGACTTTATTGTTTGTAATCCCAAAAACTATCAATTGGATTTGGTTTGGTCTGCTGACTTTAATAAAGCCAAAAAGGCAAGACCTTTTTGGGAAGAAACAAAAAAAAGAAGGAATATCTACCACTCTCCTTTTTTTACCCAATACTTTTCCACCCTCAAAACTTAAAGGAGAGATGATCTCGGGAATGGGGACTCCGGATGTTTTAGGCACAGCGGGAAAATACACTCTTTTTACTACCAAATCTCTCAACCCTCAAAGCCGTGGTAAACAGATTATGGTTAAAAATGAACCGGTGATTGAAACGGCTATTGAAGGGCCCAAATATAATGCCTTCTCAGAAAGAAAAGTAGTCACCCTTCCCCTTAAGATCGAAAGAGACATTACTAAAAAAACAGTTACCTTATCAGTCCAAAATCAGACAATCAATCTTAACGAAGGCCAATTTTCCGACTGGGTTAAACTTGAATTTAAAATTGATTTTTTCACTAGAATTCCTGGTATAGCCAAATTTTATTTAAAACAAGCAGCTCCAGATTTTGAACTGTATTTATCTCCAATTAATTTTGATCCTGAAAACCCACTAAAACCTATTTCTTACCCTGCATCTTACTCAAAAAAATTAGCCAGGGAATATGGTCTTTTTTACACTCAAGGGCTTCCTCATGACACTTGGGCACTTGAAGAGGGCGTCTTCGATGATAAAAAGTTCTTAGAAAATGCCGATTCAATTTTTGAGGAACGAAGAAAAATCTACTTTGGCGAACTAGATAAATTTAAATCAGGAATATTTTTTAACTATATTGGAGTCACAGATACAATTTCTCATATGTTTTGGAGAAAGCCGGAAGTAATTCTTTCATATTATCAAAAAGTAGATGAATTAGTTGGTGAAACCCTTAATAGACTTGATGATAATGATGTTCTGATTATTTTGTCTGACCATGGATTTGCCGGCTTTGATTATGAATTTAATCTTAATAGTTGGTTACGAGACAATGGTTATTTGGTATTAGAAAAAGGAACAGAAGGGAAAGAACTGTTAGATAATATTGACTGGTCAAAAACTAAAGCCTATGCTATTGGTTACAATGGCATCTACTTTAACTTAAAAGGTAGAGAAAAAGAAGGAATAGTTGATAAAAAAGAAACCAAGATTTTGGGTGAAGAAATTAAGCAAAAATTATTAAGATATATTAATCCCGAAAACAAGAAAAAAGTGATTAAAAACATTTATTTTAAAGAAGAATTGGGAGTGAAAGATGATGATTTAAATTCGCCGGATCTTTTTGTTGGTTATTACAAAGGAGTTCGCTCTTCCTGGGATACGGCAGTAGGAGCAACTCCAAAAAAGATAATTAAAAAAAGAGAAAGCAAATGGTCGGGAGATCATTTATTTGACGCAACAGAAATACCCGGAATATTATTTTCTAACAAAAAGATTATTGTCAAGGATCCAAAAATAACCGACGTCATTCCTTTAGTTCTTAAACTAATTAATTAATATGACAAAAAAAATATTTTTACTAGTTCTAAGCAGTTTGATACTCTTTGTTACCTTTCTTATATACCAAAAAGTTGTTTTCACTCAAAGAGCTCATAATCTAAATCTAATTTTAATCTCCGTTGACACGCTCAGACCAGACCATATGGGAATTTACGGTTACAATAGGAATACGACTCCCAATATCGATAACTGGGCCAAGGAAGCACAAATTTACAATAATGCCTTTACTAATTATCCCTCAACTCTCCAATCTTTTTATAGTCTATTCAGTGGCCGAAGAGATTTTGTCTTTGATTATGAAAAAGCGACCAATTACATAGTAAATTTTGACAGCAAAAAAGCTGACTATGGAATCAGTTCTTTAGCAAAAATTTTAAAAGACCACGGCTACTACACCACCGCAATAGTAACTAATCCAATGCTCGGATCAAAATTCAATTTTTTTAAAGATGGCTTTAACGAATTCTACTTTGAAAATAAGCCTAATATAAGTGATGACGAAGAAAGTTTTGCATACGATTACGAAAAATCCCTTTTAGCTACCGAAAAAACCCTGGAATGGATAGACAAAAATTCTCAAAAAAAATTTTTCTTATGGATCCACTATGATAATCCTCATATGCCTTACAATCCCCCAAAAGAATATATTTGCAAGATCGATAATAATTGTGGAGACTTGGAAAAATACAAAGATCTCTTGGAAGAAAAAAAATCATTTAGCCGAATTTTAAAATCATGCACGAACGGTGAAATAAGTAATGATTTAAAACAAGCTGCTATAAATTTATATGACGCTGAAATTCTATCAGCTGATGAACAAATTGGAATCCTTCTTCAAAAATTTAAAGAAAAAAACCTTCTCGAAAAGACTGTTGTCGTTTTTTATTCTGATCATGGCGAAGCCTTTGACCATGATTTCTTTGGACACGGATGGACATTATATAACTCAACAAATAAAATCGCATTTATACTCTCTAATCCATTAAATAAATCTAACAAAATCTTAAAAAATTACAATTATATCGACAATGTCAATATTCGTGATATTATTTTATACAATCTAGGAATCGTAAATGATTCAAATCAAATATTCCCTGCTAAAAATGATGAAATAATTCTTCATGCTTCTTTCGACAATTCGGATAAATATGCACTTATCAAAGACAATTATAAATATATCTTTACACATACTGCTAACATAAATAATGAAGACAACCAAGGGGATATTAAAGAGTTATGCGATAAATTAGGTGATAAAGAAGAATTATACAATTTAGAACTTGACCCAAATGAAGAAAAAAACGCTATCCAAGAACAAAAAACAATACGAGACTCTCTCAAAGAAATTTTATTCAAAAAAGTAAATTTATCCAAATTATTTGAACAAGAAATGAATGAAGAAAACAAAAAAGAAATAAAAGAAAGGCTCAAAAGTATTGGCTACTAATATTCAATCCAGTTACTATAAGACTTAAGAATACTTTTAATCCTGATCTTCTTCTGAACAAAAGATATCATCATTTTGTGCTCTGATATAAGGCTAAATACCTCTTGCAAAGTTCTTGACAGGTGTTATTATAAAATAAATGAGTGATAAAACTGCCATCAAGAAAGCTTCTTTATTTATATTGATTTTTCTGTTAGCAATTCTAGCTACGATTTTAATCAGAAAGGCGCTTCATCCCAAACAATCGCCACAGACCTCGATTAATTCTACCAACCCAACCCCCAAACCTGTAAACAAGCGCGATCCCAATCAAACTTACTATTCACTTCAGGCAAAAATTCCAGCTTGTAACCTGGAATCCAAGATGAATAGCTTTATTGGCACAGAAATCGAAAATTTTTATAACGGCGGAAAGCTGAAACCATGCAATTCTTGTAAAGATAAGCCAATAAGTTGCTCTACCTATATCGTACCTGTAAAAATAGAAGACGGTGATGAAACAGCAATTTATAAAGCATTATTAGAAAAAGGGGCTAGTGAAAAAGAAGCACCACAAAAAAGCAATGAAAAAACTAAAAAGTTTTCAGTTGCAAAAGAAATAGATGGAGAAAATATGACTTTCGAACTAATTTTTGACCTAGAACAGCAAAAAATTAGAGTTAATATACAATAATTCCCTTCTTCAAATTACAAACAGATTATAGAATATAGATTTAAGATTTAGGAATAAAGAATTAGAGATTAGAGAATAGAGATTAGAGAATAGCCGCTGGACCTTTAAAGGTTTTGGTCCGTGTACTAGTACACGGATACAATGCAAATCAAAATTCCTTTCTACTTTCTACTTGTATCTTCTGCATAATACATAATACAAGATACTAGATACAATCTTTCGGCCAGCTTCCTACCAGCTTCTACTAATCCGATAGCTGATATCCGATGTCTGAAGTCTGATGTCTGATGTCCGACATCCGATGGCCGATGGCTGAAAAATTATCCCGATATGGCAAGCTAGACCACTTCCGAAGTGGATTGAGTTGCCACATCGGGAGTCATCTTGCAAAGAGAAATTAAAAAATGCAAATTGACAGAAAGTTTTCACAAAGGTACACTTTTTGTAGATACTATATGTAAAATAAATAAATGGAATCTGCCTTTTCAAAAAAATCTCTATACGACAAAATATTTAAGACAGTTTTTGTGGTTCTTCTCCTTTCTTCCCTAACAGCAGGAGTTACCTTAGTCACCAATAAAGATAATCCGACAATCAGGAGAATGTTTGCAATGGTAGATCAAGGAACAGGAGAAGGCGGAGAAGGATCTTCTTCCAATAAAGAAACTAAAGAAACTAAAGAAAACAAAAAAGACATAATAACTCCCATCAAAGAATCCACTCCCCAGCAACCATCAGCGTCTGATATTATAGCTCAAAAAGCAAAAGAGCATAGCGGTCAGGCATCACCCTCTCAATCATCTTCGTCCGGAGCTTTAGAAGGGTGTGGCGGAGGCGTTTCTACTTCGGCTTGCTTTTGCACCACCTCAAATTGTTATTACAATGATATCAATAACAAGACCTATACTATCTCAAAGAACAGTCAACAATATAAAGACCTCCAAAAAATACTAAATAATAGTGATAAAATAGGAGAAAAGATAACAGAAAGCTACTCTAGGTTGGCTCTCAATAAAGATAATGACCTCATACCTCTCACTCCTGACATAATTAGTCAAAAAGCCAAAGAAATAGATCAAAAGTTAGAACAAGAAACTCTAGATTCTGTTAGAAATTTGGTCAGAAACGGCGAGATAGCTGATTACAACCTTGCAAGGTCTATTTCTCCAAAATACACACAACAGCAGTTCAAAAACGATCTCTCTTATGCCGAAAGAAAATATGGTTCTGCACCAGAAATCCCTACAACTAACCTATCACAAACTAATACAAGCTCTCACCAAAATGCCATACAACGAGATCAACAGACTCAAAACATATACAATCAGGAAAACACAACTGAAAGCACAACTACACACCAAAAGACTCAAAACACTTATTTAGCAGTTCCAATATCTCTCTCCCAACTAAATTACTTAGTTAATAACCAAAAGATAAATCAAGAACAAGCTCAAAATATAAACCCAGATTACTCTCCAGTTATTCCTAAGAATAATAATCAACCTTCTCAACCATTTACCTTCTACACCCAGACTCAAACTGAGTGGGGAAATATCGTTGTCTATAAAACAATAGATGGCACTCCTGTCCTCTTTAGAAATGTTGCCTGTGGAGGTACTGTTATAGCTAATATCTTAAGACTTGCAGGTATAAAAGAAATTACACCGCCTGAAGTCTATAGCCAATTCCTATCAGACGACAAAAATTTATTACTCTCTGATTCACAAGTAATAAGTGTACTTAAGCAAAACGGTTTATCTGTTTCGGACGAAACCTCACTCTCTCTAAAAACCGTCGGCCAATTTACAAATGCCGGCAGTGTGGTTGTCCTTACGGTAGATATGGGAGCAAATAATAATTGTGAAGGTAATTATGATTGTTATGACCACTTCACTCTTCTCACTGGAGAAAGCACTGATTTCTCAGGCAATACTGTCCTCACTCTGCAAGATCCATTTTATGGAGAAGTGTCATGTTCAGCCTCAAACGATATGTCTTGTCGAACTTCAGACGGTAGTACAGTAAAATATAAAGTATATAAGAAATACACAGTTAAAATACCAAATTCAAATAATCAATAAAAAAATAATAACATGAACAGAAAAAATTACCTAAAAATATTACTAATAATCTCCCCGCTACTAGCAATTGTTATTCTGGCTCTATTAATAAAAAAATTCTTTTTACCAACCCCTTATGAAACCCAAAAGACAATAGAAATTACCAATGCGCAATTAGAGCAAACTACCGGCGTAGAATTTAATCCCAAACCTTTAGAAACCCCAACTCCCGCTCAGGAACATAGAGCTATATTAATTGAATTTTGTCCAATCAACGAAAAGAATTTCTCAATTAATTTCAGCTTTAAGCAGAACAAATTCATTACCGAGTTAAAACCTCCCACGAAAGAGAACTATCAAAAATTTATGGATTGGTTTCAAAATAGTGGTTTTGAAGATATACCTCCTGAAAATTTTGTCTTCTCTAACTATCAACCTTAAAACAGTTAGCAAACAATTAGTAGAAAGAAGACAATGAATCTTACCTTTTACCTTTCTAGATAAAACAAAAAACAAAGAGTAAAATTACAAATTGGAATATACAAGTTCAAAATCCTAAATTCTAAACAATTCTACAATTATCCAATTTTTCAAGTCACAAACAAATTCCAAGTTCTAAATTTCAATATACAAACAATATACAAATTATAAAAAGATTATAGAATCTAGATTTAGGATTTAAGATTTATGAATTAAGATAGCAACCAACTCTGACAGCTGACGGCTGATAGCTGAAATCCGAATTCTTTTAACTTTTAACTTTGCACTTTGAACTTTTAACTATTTATATTTTTGCTTTCTACTTACTACTTTCTACTTTCTACTTTCTACTTGTATCCCCTGCATAATACATAATACAAGATACAAAATACTAAATACTATCTTCCGGCCAGCTTTGCCTTATTTTAGAACATCAAGAGGATTAAGATGCGTTCCAGACTTCCTTACTTCAAAATGAAGATGCGTACCTGTCGAGCGGCCAGTTGATCCCATCTTCCCAATTGCCGATCCTCTTGAGACAGTCTGCCCTACCTTAACATAAATGGCGGACATATGAGCATACAAAGTAACATAACCATTGCCATGATCTATCACTACCCGATTACCATAGCCATAATTATCAAGCCAGCCGGCAACAATAACCTTGCCAGAATCAGCCGCCAAGATATCAGGAGCCGCTCTGTTGGCAATATCAATAGCAGGATGATACCAAGAAAAGCGCTGAGTAATAGTTCCCGCCGCCGGCCAAACAAAATTCCCAGAAGCAACAACAGTTCCTGCATCAGGCGTAATTTGGCGAACTCTCTCAGCAGGGCCAGTCGGCGTTTCAGATGGCATCACACCATCAGGAACTATGATTATCTGCCCCACAGCTAAATCAAAGGTTTCATCATTGGTAAAAGTATTGTAAGGAAAATCTACAATAGCCTGTGGCGAGGCGTCATATTTTTTGGCAATAGAATAGACAGTATCTCCTTTTTGAACCCTATGAGAAACCCCTGTTACTGGCAAAATTTCAAGAGTTTGTCCAACTTTAATGGTTCCTTTTTTATCAAGTTTATTTTGCCAGCGGATAGTATCTTCTGAGACATTAAATTTATCGGCAATGGTTGAAATCGTATCTCCAGGAGCAACTGTATATTCAATAATCTTTTCGCGCAATCTATCAGAAACTACGGTCTCTGTCGCCTGTTCTTCTGTTGCAGCCGAAAGCACAGTGCCGCTTGGAGTAAAACTCCAGGGGTCGACCGAACGGCCGGGAAATTCGTTGGCAACAAC
>Ga0207433_10015020_pt1 | contig 11113 bp, 8 predicted proteins | sample YelNatPaOPGAMG01_FD_187559 | JGI IMG/M metagenome (GOLD analysis project Ga0207433, IMG submission 187559) | Hot spring thermophilic microbial communities from Obsidian Pool, Yellowstone National Park, USA - OP-RAMG-01 (SPAdes) (version 3) | ecosystem: Environmental > Aquatic > Thermal springs >...
ACTTCCATCTATGTTAAAAAATTGAGTTCCCCTATCCGTATTCACTTCTCGTATCTGACCGTTGTATTCCTGTGCACATATGATTGCCTCTTTGAAACTCTCAATTGTATTTTCTACAGTCGCATGTTCAAATTCTTTACCTGCTAACACAAATCTACTTGCCTCATCAAGCCAAACTATCGCATGTGGATGAACCTCGGTTGTTCTATGCCAACCTCCATGTACTAAACTGATTGTGTGTTCTCTTTCGTATCTGCATTGTATCCCTGTATCTCTTCACCAATTGTTCTACTCTCCTTACGCTTACTCCGTAATGTCTCGAGAGCTAAAATTTATCATACTCCCTTACATCTACCACATCCTTGCATATCCATCTTACCTGCTTGTCTGTTAACTTAGTCTCTCTCTTATGTTCTACTCCACGAAATATTTTCTGTGCTCTACAGTTTCAATTCACAATTGGTTTTTCTATTTTCTTTTCTTCCTTAATTTCCATATCGTTTATTTCTTTAGCATTTCTCTCAGACAAAGATTGAGTACCATTTGTTTTTTCTACTTGTTGAATAGAAGGTATTTCCTGAGTTCTTGCTTGAATTTTTGAGACTGTTTCGAGCGCACAGAAATCATAGGGCACTCTATTTTTTGCTAATGGATTAAGCGCGAGTTCAAGTGCTACATTTGTAACTTTGTCCACAACCCAATCATAGTATTCTTTTGGTAGAGTATCAGGTCTTACCTCAGGAACAGTATTCCAAAAATCGATTGCGTATGCTTTTCCATTCTTTATTGCAAATTCCACGGTATTAAAATCATAATCGAGAGCATAATTCAATACTCTACATGAGTTAAGAATCTCCAAGCCAACTTCGGGTGAGAGGTGTTCGTGGTCAAGGATATATCTTCTTTCTTTAGGCTCGTACTTTATTGGGAGAACATGTTCCTTTCCAACAACATATGCTCTTACATAATGGTCATAGTCTATATATTCCTGCACTACGAGGACCATGTCCATGGAATCCTCATATACTCTTTTTAGGTCTTCAACAGAACGCACTTTTCTAACATCCCGCCAAGCCCAGCCATCATAAGGTTTTACGATTGCAGGTAAACCCGTATATTCAAGGACTTTATCGAGTTGTGGATATTCTATAAGGTCGCCGAAATCATATATCGGAAAATGTGAAGGAAGGCAAACTGTCTTAGGCACGTTTACATTTAGTTTAGTTGCAAGGCAGTATTCAAAGAATTTATCGTCGCAAGAATGTGCAAATGGATTGCTTATAATATAAGTTCCTTCGAGAGCCTGTTTCTTAATCCATGTGCGCATGAATTTGTCTAGATAGGTTTTCCTATCTATAATAAGTCTGAAATCATTTTTTGCGCTATTCTCAATCGCCTTTGGAGTAACAAATACCGCAGAAACATTATTAGACGCCCCAAGATGATTAAGCGAATTTAACAAATCATAACTAAACTGCTCATCTTTTGAGAGAATGCCGATTTTTACCATCTGCGCCTCCCTACCCATTGTAGAAAGCATTTATTCGGTTAAATAATTTATCTGTGGTAAACTTGTTTTAATAAAATAGTTTCAAAGAAATATCAGATTACCCATTTCTTGCAACGTCCTATTCTTGAAACTTGGAATACATCGGAATCCGATATTCTATCGTCTCTCCCATTTTCTCTTATATCATCCTACCATTTTTATTACATTTATTATAATTACATTTATTACAAAATCTCAAACAAATTTATTACAAACATTCCAAGCCAAAATAAACTAATTCGAAAACAGACTATCTCAAATAGACCAATTCAAAGAGAGCCATCTGCATAGAGTTGGTTAAATGAAAAATAAGATAACTACGAATATCTTTATGGGAACAGATGCGGCTTGGACTGATAACAACATCGTTAGACGAAGATTTCACGGGGATTGGCGAATATACCTATAATCTTGCAAAAAGGTTGCTTGATTATACACAAGAAAATAAAGATAAGTTGACTTTTATACATAGGTTAAAAAAAGAACTTGACATATACAAATCAAATGCAAACGAACTTTTTGTCCCTTATTCGAAATTTGGACCTATTAGGTATATTAGAGAGAATTCTGCAATCGCAAAAAATGCACAAGAGTTCGATTTAATACACGAACCATTTATAGGATTGTATAAGAAATTAAAATGCAAAATGATAGTTACCATTCACGACCTTACACCTTTGATTTTTAAGAACGATGCCCCAAAAGTTTATCAGTATTACTTTAGGTATGTCATGCCTACAGTTCTCAGAAACGCAAATAGAATAATTGCAGTTTCGTATACTACAAAGAAGGACATTATTAGGTATTATAAGTTGAAAGAGGATAAGATCAGTGTTATCTACAACGGTGTGGACAAAACAGAAGCAAGAATGGAAGATATAGAATCCGTAAAAGCAAAATTAAAAGAGATTTTTAGAATAGATAAGGATGGATATTGTGAGCGTAGAAGTGTTGCTAATAAGATGGAGGTAACCGAAAAACCAGAATTTATTTTATTTGTTGGAACGCCTGTTATGAGAAAGAACATACCGAATGCAATAAGGGCGTTTTCTTTATTGAAAAAGAAAGGATATCCACATAAATTCATAATAGCAGGAAGAAAAGGGAGTGCACATTCGCAGATTATCTCTGCAATAAAAGAATGTAATTTACAGAAGGAAGTTTTCTTTATGGGTTATATGAGTAAAGACGAGATTCGAGCCTTGTATAAACTTGCATCTTTATTCGTATATCCTTCGATATATGAGGGTTTTGGCTTGCCCCCTCTTGAGGCAATGGTCCAAGGTACGCCAGTCCTAGTTTCGAATAGGTCGGTTATGCCCGAGAGCGTAGGTGATGCCGGCTTGGTTGTCGAACCTGATGACATAAAAAAGATGGCAGAAGAGATGGAAAGAGGTATTTCTGATGAAAATTTAAGACGCAAACTTGTCGAGAAAGGAAAAGAACAAATTAAAAAATTTGATTGGAAAGAGACTGCAAGAAACACATATGAGATTTACAAAGAGGTATATTTGGATGGTTGATGCTTGGCGATAGGTATAGTGATAGGTATAGAAATAGGATTGGAAAATGGTATAGAAAGATGATATAGAAAATAGATATAGAGATAGATAATGCCACATGATATGGAATAGAAGATAGGAGAGAATAGAAGAAGGAATAATAGAAATAAAGGAGAGAAAATGAAGGGTGTGGTTGATGGATAATCCCAATAAAAAAGCAGTATTTCTCTATGAAGGACCACATAGGGCGCATGTGATGTGGGCAGAAAGCATAGGCGCAAAGTTCATTCGTAATAAATTCTTAGTCCATACGGGCGAAAAAAGCAAAGATAGTGCCGAGGTTGAACAGAAGAAAAGCACATTGAAAGAGTTGGTTTCGAAATCTTTAGGTATTCCATTTGCAACTTTGATTTGGGAAACAATCCAAGCCTTTTCTATTCTTGGTGAAATAGAAAAAAATACACAGATTCTCCTTTGTGAAGGAAGACTTGAATTGGTTACAGGTTTCTTATTCAAAAAACTGAGAAGAAAAAGGAGTATAATAATACTTGCAGACCCACTTGTATATGAAATGCGTACTTTCTCTAAATTTTGGAAAAATATCTATACATATCTTTACGATTCGTATGATTTATTAATAGCAGTTTCGCCTTATATGAAGGATTTGCTTCCCGAAAAACTGAAAAAACATACAGTGGTAATGCGTCCGCCTATGAAAATATCAGGAGAAATGAGCGCAGATGCAAAATCAAAGAAGATATGCTATTTAGGAACTATCGATACTCGTAAGGGCTTGGACATTGCAAAAGAGGTTTTCATAAAAGTAAAGAAAAAGATACCGGAATGTGAATTTATAATTGTCGGCTTGGGTCCTTTGTCAGAGGAACTTGCAAAGGTAGATGGGGTAAAAGTGCGAGGTTTTGTACCTGATCCGAAGAAAGAACTTGCAGGATGTGCAGTTTACCTACATCTTGCTAGATTTGACCCTGCGCCTGTAACTGTGATTGAAACGATGTATCTTGGAATAGTCCCGGTGGTATCTAACCAAACTGGTAATTTAGACTTGGCACAAATGGTTGACCCTGGACTTGTTGTAGATATAAATGATACTAATGGAATAGCATCTATTGTAATAAAACTTCTTTGCGACGAAAAGAAATTGGAAGAATACATGCATCGTTCGAGAAAAGTAATCGAAGAATTGTTAAGAGAAAATGCACTTTCTCCAAGCCTGGGTGATTTGATAAATAAGTTGGATAAGTAGTTGGTTAAAAAGGAACTTTTAGTATTTACGAGTGTAATAAGGAATGAATTGGTATTGTTCGAGAAAGATAGTTGGGGGATTTTAAAGAAAAAATGCCCTTACTCCAAGCCTGAGTGATTTGATAAATAAGTTGGATGAGTGGTTTTGATTAAAATGATATATATATAAATGTGATATATAACAACCTTTATTTAGTGAAAACGCATTAAGAGTAAAAAATTATAGGAGAGAGGGACATGTTCGTAGACGAACTCAAAGATATGATAAACAAAGATATTGTGGTAATAATGACCGATGGAAGGGGATTTAGGGGAAAATTAAGAAAAGTAGACAGCGACACGATAGTTTTGCAAGAAGTATATGAGACCTCAAATCAAGACGTGGATGAGAGAGGGTGCATGTTTTGGAGAAAAGTGCTACACTCGAAGTTAATAATCCATGTGCCCCTTGTAATGAGAGTATGGCCCTGGGATGCACCTTCTTTGAGTGCACAAGCAGCCAAGAAAACAGCAGTTAAGACAGTTAAAGACTAAGAAATTTCGTTTTTTAATTTTTTAAAGTGTAGATACTTCTTATCCTAATTATTCTAATAATCAAATTCAAAAACGCCATTATTAAATATTCGGAATTATATGCTAGCCACGAGCCACATGGATGCAGATAGTATAACAAGAAAAATAGTTGCTGAAGAACTTGTTAAGAAACACGAACGTTTTCTAGAGTCAGAGAATAAAGAACTCTTGCAGAAAGAGAACGAAGAGAGTGAACTTTCAAAGATTATTGAGAATGCAAAAAAGAAACGAGATGAGTTGAACGAAAAAGTAGCAAACCTAAAAGAGAAACGCACAAAACTCCACGAAGAAATAAAAGAGTTAAGGAAATCTTTTTTTGACCTTATCGATAAGGAGGGAGAGTTGAGAAAAGAAACCTTAGGTATCGGGGAACTTAGAAAACGCATTGATGCTCTTGAATGGGACATAATGACTAAAGCAGTAACTTTAGAAAAAGAACGTGAACTAATAGAAGAGATAAAACAGGTTTATTCTAAGATAAATGAGAAGTCATATGCAAAGGAGCAAAAGACTGACGTTAATAAGAGAATAAAAGATATTTCGATATCGATAGGTGCTAAATTTTCAGAAGCGCAAAAGGTGCACGAAGAGGTTGTAAAACTTGCGGCGGAATCGCAGATGTACCATGAGATATGGTATGAGAATACAAAAAAACACGATGAGGTTAAAGAGCGCATACGCACTCTGAAAAGGTATATCATAAACCATGAAGCAGCGAAAAAACATTGGCTTGGAATGGTTCAAGAATATACTGTATCGTTATCTAAGACAGAAGATAAAGGGATAGATGATAAGAAAGATGAAAAAGATACAAATCATTCTCAAAAGGCGGCGGTAAACAATGCTTGATGAGTTTCCTAATGTAAGTGAAGGAAAAAAAGAAAAGGAAAGCGAGCAATCAAATGAAGGAAAAAAGGATGGAACAGAGAATAAAGAAACTTCGAAAGAAGAAACGTCTGAGACAGAAACCAAGCCTGAATTTAGTAACAGAGATTTGTCCAAACATGAGAACAAAAATGAGAAACGGAGGATTGAATATCCCAAGCCGGATTTATCTAAATTGACTCCTTCGGAATTGGAGCAGAGAGTGAAATATTACGATGAAAAAATAAGAGAAGAGAAACAAAAAATTAGGTTTTTAATAGAGAGCATTGAGAAAAAGCGTATGAATGTAGATTCGATTAAGAAAGATAGAGACAATTTAAATATGCAAGTGAAGGAGATAATTGCAGAAGCAAAGAAAAAGATTGAACAAAGAGATGAGTATCATAAGAAAATTGCATTATTGAAAGAGGAAAGGAAAAAGTTAGAAGAATCTATATCGCCGCACATACAGAAAATAACTGAAATGAAAAAAATAAGAGATAAGTATAACGAGTATGCCCGTGGAAGTGCAGAACTACTCAAGAAAAAAGTAGAGGAATCATTTAAGACTTTGATAGAGTTTGACCTATCTTTGAAAGATGAGATTACGCTTTTTGATATAACGATGGAATTATCAGATAGATATTATGCAAAGAAGAACGCAGATAAAGTGCATGCAGAGATGCAGAAATATTATGATGAGAATATCAAGTCCACTGATGAGAAGATAGAAGCAATAACGAAGGAGATACAACAACTTCACGAGAAAGCACAGGCGCTTCATGAAGAGGCAATGGCTGATTTTAAAAAGAAAGATGAACTCAAGAAGGAATCGGACAAAGTGCATAATCAGGTAGTTGAAACCTCAAAGAGCCGAGCAGAAGTTCAGGCTGAGATTAATGCACATCGTCAGAAAATCGATGAATACATATTTTTGAAAGAGTGCCATTTGCGTGAATTGAGACGTCTTGAGAGCCTGGAACATTCCAAGAAAAAGAGAGCACAGGTAGAGGCTGCAAAACAGAAGTTAGAACGGAAGGGTAAAATTGGCTTGGAAGAACTTAAGGTCCTTCTAGAATCAGGTCAATTAAAAAACAAAGAGAAAAACATAGATGAAAGATAAAGAAGAAAAATAAAGGATATTTTGTATGTTATGTAGAGGTTATTAGAAAATTAAAAAATTATGCCGAAATGCTCTCTGAACAAATGAATTTGCCTTTGTCATTCAGAACAGGACAACCGCCTCCACAGGTTGGAAGGTCGCCGCATTTCTTGCATCTATCTGTAATGAATTGTCTTTCTCTGATTCTTACTGCTTCTTGAGAATTCCAGATTGCATAGAAGCCGTCAGTCAATAAGTTGCCAATAGGCTTGGGATATGTCTGGCAAGGTAGCACGGTCCCATCGGGCTCGACTGCTATTAGTACATTCGCAGCACCGCATTGTTTCTTGCCCAAGCCAAGTTTCTTTGGATTTAGTTTATCGTATGGTGTAGGAGAATACCAAATGAACCGCATATCGTTCTTAGATGCGATTTCTGCAATCTTTTTTAGGATAGGTTCGAGTTCTTTGATTTCAAAGCCATCATTTGCATCTTTCGGCTTCTTATCATATATCTTTGCATTGCATGCAAATACTTTCACGCCGAGACTTTTTATAAATTCGATTGTCTTTTCGATATCTCCTACATTTTCAGGGACGAGGGTTGTTGTAGTCATGAGGAATATTGGGGTCTTTTCTGCGTTCTTAATTCCTTCAATGGTATCTTTAAAGGTCTCTGCGCCTACAATTTTATTATGTATCTTTTCGTCATGCGATTCGAGTCTGATTTGGAAATGGTCCAAGCCGGCATCTACAAGTTTTTTGAGATATTCGTTATCTTTAAGTTTTATGCCATTGGTAAAAAGACCCGTGATTATACCTGTTTTTTCTGCATGTTCGATTAACTCCACGAGCCCCTCATATTCAGTCGGTTCTCCCCCTGTAAATATAATGTGGGGCACGCCTACATTCCATAATTTATCAATAATCTTCTTCCAATCCTCGACTTTAAGTTCCTTTACATTTCTTTTCTTTGCACCGCAGAAAATGCATGAATTTTTACATTTGTAAGTAAGAGCAAGGCAGGCTTTAAAAGGTGCTGAGAGATGAGCAGGCATACCACCTTGAGCATCTTCAGTCATGTTCGTCTCGGGGTCAACATCTGTAGCCTCTATGAATGATTTAATTGTTTTTTTCATTTCCTCGAAGTCTTTTTCAACGATTTCCTTCTTGACTTTGTATCTTTTAGTCATTGTTTTGATTACTTCATCTTTTGATTTGCCATCTAACATCATTTTTAAAAGTTCTGTTGCTGTATTGTTCATGTACAATATTCTCGATGCATTTACTATGAGAATACCTGCGCCTTCGTCTTCAATTCTTAAATGCAACCGCATTCCTTTAAATTCAGAATGGTCGTTATAGTGGTACACGCCTTTTGGTAAAGGCTCAACTTCTCTTGCTCTAAATACATCTAAGATGCTCATCTAACACCGCCCCCTGCACATGCACAAGCACAACTTCTGCCACCTCCACCTCGGAAACCACCTGAGAAACCGCTCGAGCCGCCGCCTAATCTAAACCCACCTATATTTCCCCGTGCGAAACCGCCGTATGGAGCAAAATATGGCGAGGTATAGGTCCTTCGTCTGAACCCGAACATTTTGTTTAGAATTGTGCCTATCATCGCAAATATGAATGCAATCACAAAAAATCCAAAACAGCAAGCATAAGATGCACAAGCTCCAGTTCCGAAGTCCAAATCAGAAGATGTATCTCTATTTGTATTCTGAAGGTTTGGATTTGTGGGTTTTGTATTTACGTAATGAGTTACGCTGCTTTTTGGGAAGAAGACTGCAACTTTATACTTTTCTGCAGTCGAAAGGCTCGATTTTGTCCAGGATATTACAGTCGTGGAGCCTGATAATGATTTGCTTGTTGGAGAATTATATCCTGATTCTGTAGATACATAAACATTAGAATCAACAGAGCAGGGAATATACATACGAAGAGTTAGATATCTTACTTGACCTGCATCCCACCAGGCAGGTATAAACTCTATCGCCACTCTGTCAGGATTTACTGAATCTAAGTATACCATCTCAGGCACACTTGCCTCAAGTATCAAGAGTCCTGTTTGTCCTTTTGGAATATTTTGATATACAGTTTCGCCACATGCACAGTATTCAGGAGAGGCGCGCTGATGTGATATAGGATTACCTACATTATCGGTACACGAATTAATTGTAAACCCGTCTTTTGGCATACCCACATCATATTCTGTTATTGCAGGTTCTGTGCCATCGATGTAGTGCATCTCTATTGCATATCTAATTGTAATCGAGCCATCCGTAAGCACTCTCACATCGCAAGTTAAACTCGAGATTTCGAAGTTTATAGTCTGCGCACTTCCGTTAGGCATGAATGCAAAAAAGCATGCAAGCAATGCCCCCACAGCCCACAAAGTTACAATCCTTCTCATTTGTTCACCTACTGCGCATATATGCAGTTTCAAGTATTTGAATATAAAGTAAGTGTGAGTAAAGTGTGTAAGTAAAGTAAATTTGAACGTAAAGTATTTGAATGTAAAGTAAAATGTGAGTGATGCAAATGTAAGGGAAATCTAAGTTAAATCTAAGTTATAAAGTAAAGAGTTAATGGAAATAGTTAATGGAAAAGGTAAGGGAGTGCATTTTTTCGGTATTCAAATAAATTTATTTTGGACGTAACACATCTATCCTATTAATATGCTCATGAACGCAGATAACGCATTCAGAGAAAAGGTAGGCGATAGGAAAAGATGCAAAGAGCGTCGCAAAGAGCGCATTATTCCACTTGTTAAATATATTGTTATATCTACAATCACCTTATTAGTCGGTACAAGTGTGCTTATTCCAAGCCTGGTAAGTGCAGGTTGGGCAGGAAGCGAAAATTCTTTTGTTGATGGCATTGAAAAGGTTGTGAGTATTTCGCAAAAGAACGGTGGAAATGATTCCTCGACGTATTTCGCACTCCCACGAACTGCAAACGTTACCTACGCAACTTTAAACATAAGTGGCATGCCATACACTCCAGGAGGTCGTGATTATCCTAAGAATGTTTCAATTTCTGTATGTGCAGATAACGATATAGAATGGCAGTTCAGAGGGGATTCATATGGAATGTTAGGATATCAGAATACCTTTCTTAGCGAGCAGACTGCAAAATATGTGAATTTTAACTCCCCAGGAGAAGAGGCGTCTGTAAAAATACGTCTTCCGAGAAACGCAACTGCAAATTCGTTTTCTATGTCTATATCTGCATATACGACGCCAAAATGGTCGAATGAGACTAGGCTAATGCCACCGACAAGCCCTGTTTCAAATGCCCAATGGCCCAGAATGGCAGAAGGTCTTGTAAATGGAAAAAACATGCTATTTGTTGTATGGAGTACGTCAGACCCAGAGATAACTACCGGAAACGATGAAGATATAGTTGCAAGAGCGCTGGATGGAGATTCATGGGGTCCTACAATGGAGATTTCTGCAAAAGGGGATACCTACGACGATGAAGATCCGCAGTTGTGCATTTTTAATGGAAAAGTATATGTTGTATGGGCAGCGCATAGTCCATCTAATTATTGGCGTTCAGATGTATATCTTTCTTCGTATGATGGAAAAATATGGTCAGAGCCTTTATTGTTATCACCGTCGAGCAAAATGTGGGCTAATGACTATCCTATTGTGGTGCCATATAAGAATAAGATATATGTATTCTGGAAGACGACGGATCCGTCTATAAGTCCAGTTGCTATTGGATGTATGGATATAGTCTATAGAGTATTCGATGGAACTTCATGGAGTGCAACAATGAGACTTAATCCGAATTCGAATTCGCCTAACGCATGGAGCGTGCAGGCGCTAATTTACGATGATAAATTGTATGTTATATGGGATTCCTCAGACCCAAGCCTGACTGGTAAGACGCAGGAAGAGTATGATATCATGGTGCGTTCTTTCGATGGTAATTCCTGGAGCCCGATAATAGACATATCAGCAAGTTGTATAGGATACGACGAACTTCCGAGAGCGACTACATTCTTAAATCCTGTAACAGGTAGAGAGGAACTTGTTGTGGCTTGGTGTTTCTCACCTGCAAATTCTGATGGAACTAGGAAAGAGCCCGATAACATAATGGGCAGAATATTATCAGGGGGCGCATGGGGTCCTGTTTTTGAGATTTCTGAACATAACAATTCGAGATACGACATGTTCGTAGATTTGAAATCGTGTGGGAATTATCTGTATGCGATTTGGACCTGTGGGATAAATACAACCTCGAG
>Ga0207433_10015028_pt1 | contig 11112 bp, 13 predicted proteins | sample YelNatPaOPGAMG01_FD_187559 | JGI IMG/M metagenome (GOLD analysis project Ga0207433, IMG submission 187559) | Hot spring thermophilic microbial communities from Obsidian Pool, Yellowstone National Park, USA - OP-RAMG-01 (SPAdes) (version 3) | ecosystem: Environmental > Aquatic > Thermal springs...
CGGAAAGAGAAGCGTTTTCCGAAAGGCCGGAGGAATGGGACTCCCCCGGTCGTCAGGCTGTCTTCCGCGATATGGAGAATAACCCCGGCCGACAACCACAGAAGGAACGCTCTCAATGGGGAACAGGACTCCAGAAGGAGCGCTGTCCCCATTCCAATCGCCGGAAGAAGCCACCAATGCGTGACGGTCCGGTGAGGAATTCCGAGCGGAATGTCCAGGTCCGGAAGGACCGAGCCAGCAAGCGCTCCCGCCAGCCCCGGAAGGCCGGTTCCGGAAAGAAGTGCGATGCCGGTGGTGATGATCCGGTGGTTTAGATGCTTCACTGTGTGTTTTCGGACATGATTGCCCCCTCGCGTCTTCCACAAATTATCTTTTCCAAATTCCGTGCGCCTTTTTGAGGGACTCGTAGTAGGCCCGGGTCTCCTCCCCTTCCGCCTCGACGAGGGCGAGCCACCAGAAGATCGCCGAGAAAGTGAAGTTCGCCGGCAGAACAGGGATCTTCTCCTCCGTCTGAAGGCGCTCGATCTCGGCCATCATCCTGTCCTTCAGGTCGGACGGGAGGTAGACGTTGAGCTGTCTCCATCCGCTCCGGACGGGGGTCCCGTTTTCGAAGCGAATCGTGAACCGGGGGATCCGGAACTTGAGCCCCTTTTCGTAGGGCTTTTCCAGAAGGAAGTAGAACATGATCTCGGTCATAAGGGCATTCAGGGAACGACGGGACGGCTCCCTGGCCAATTCTTTCATGCGGACTCGGTCATTTTCCTGCACCCGGGTGACGACCGGCTGATCGGCCAGATTCTCGAACGATTTATGTCGTCCCATCGCCCCTCCCTCAATTATCCGTAAATATATATATACGTAATATATTTTTTGATGCGACGGAGAAAAGGCCGGGAGTGTGAAAAGGACCGCAGGTCAGAAAAGGGTTCACGAAAACCTCCGTAGAAGAGTTTTATAGATTTTGACATTTTCTTTGCTTTTATGCGGATCCGCATAAGTTCTAATTCAAACTTGTTTCTGATCCTCTTCTATTTCCGGAACCGCTTCTTCCTTGTTCTTCATCCTCGACTGGACGATGGCAAGGATCTTCTTGTGTCGCTCTTTTCCCGACGCGTACAAACCGGGAAGAAGGGCCTCGTTATCTTCTCCCAGCTCATGTGTGTAAAAAAGATAAACGTCCAGAAATTCGTCGAGAAGCAGTTCTGTTCTGGCCAGCCTGTAGGCCATCTTCCCCATTCGTCTTTCGAGATTTCCGAAACTGTTCCGGATCTCTTGTTCGAATCCTTCCTTGTCGGAGAGTTTTTCTTCGATCATCGAACCTGCTAGCGCGGAGAGAGAGGACTGGCAAGACCCTGCCAATTCCTTCAGATGGCGATAACGATCCTCAGAAAGACAGACGGATATCTGGCGTGATTTCACTTTATCTCTCCTCTGTTTTCATCCCCGGGTCCTTCTTTAGGACTCTCCTTCGGGTGGTTGATGTTTTGAAGTTCCGTCAATACCAGCAACACCCGCTCTTCAAAGTTTTTCTTTCCCAAGAGCTTCTCTCCGATGATTTCCCCGGCCAGGCCTGAAAGCGAAACCCGGCGCAGGGTCGCCATTTCCCGAAGGGTCCGGTAATGCTCTTCCGGAATCCGGATCCGGATTTCACGATCCATACAATCCTCCTTTTTGGTGTTCGTCCGGAGCGCTGTCGCCGGGGCCCGCGGCCCAGGACCGGCCGGAGGGAACCATCAAGAGTTCCCGGAGGACGGCCGGAAGGCGACAAGCGAAGCAGTGCCGAATCTCGCTCTCTCCGGAGTGCGGCAAAAAAGTCATGGACCATATCGGGCCGAGTTTTTGCCGATGACGAGAGGGGGTCATTGAAGGGCATGTGCGGCCCATGAGCCGAAAGCCTTGTCTCCCTAGGCCAAAAGGCTCGCCGCACATGACCCCCTTTTATCTTGCTCTCCTTTCTCCTGCTCTCCTTCAGAATCAATACATGGTTTTTAAGAGGTTTTTGAAAAGATGAAAAAAATGTTCTGTGGGAATATGTTGTCCGATTTTTTCTGGTTGGAGATCGAGTGCTGGCATACGCCAAAATCAGAGATAAAATCGCCAAATAATTATGGGTAATATATTTTTAATCTTCTTTCTCCTCCGCCAATTTCCACCGCGCCGCCCGGGCCCTATTAGATTCCGATTCAGGATTAAACGCCTGACCTTGCCCCATAAGTAGTGAGTGGACACGGCCAAAGTTTTCGTGTAGTCTGTGGGCATGAAAATCTTCGGCCAGACCCTCGACACATCGATACTCGCCACGATCCGGGAAGAGGCGGCGTCCGCCGTTTCGCGAAGCGCCCTGGCACGGAAGGTGTGCGAGGTCCTGGGATGGAAGGGGGCGAACGGGAAGCCCAAGGAGATGAACGCCCGGCTTCTTCTGAACAAGCTCGAGAAGGCGAAGGAGGTCGTCCTTCCCCCCTCCCGTGGGCCAGTGCCGGGATGGAGACCGCCGGAGGAGACGGATCCCCTCTGGCAGACGATGGCGGAGCCGTTCGACGGAGCTCTTTTGGAGCTGGGTCCTCTCGAGCTTGTGCAGGTTGGGACAAGAGAAGAGTCCCGGCTGTGGAACGCGCTCTTTTCGCGGTATCACTATCTGGGGAAGGGGCCGCTGTGCGGGGCCCAGATCCGTTATCTGGCGAAGAGCCCCGTGCTGGGATATGTGGGCGGAGCGGCCTTCTCGTCGGCCTCCTGGAAGGTGGTGGCCCGGGACATGTGGATCGGATGGGACGAGGAGGGCCGGCAGAAGAACCTCGGGAAGGTGGTGAACAACAGCCGCTTCCTGATCCTGCCGCACATCCGGGTTCCCCATCTGGCCTCGCATCTTCTGGGACGTCTTCTCCGCCGCCTGCCCTCCGACTGGGAGCGGCTCTACGGAGAGCGGCCGGTTCTGGTCGAGACCTTTGTGGAGCGGGAGCGCTTCGACGGAACCTGCTACCGGGCGACCAACTTCACGGAGATCGGGCCGACGGCAGGCCTGGGCCGGAAGGGGCTGGGCACGTCGGTCAAGACGGTCTTCGCCTACCCGTTCGCTTCCGACTTCCGGGAGCGGCTGCGGGAGGGGCAGACGGAGGCCGCCCCGCCGGCAGCCCGTATCTTCTCCGACTGGACGGAGGAGGAGTTCGGGGGAGTGGAGCTGGGAGATGCGCGCCTTGGTGCCCGTTGCCGGATCCTGGCTCACGACTTCTATTCCCGTCCTCAGGCCTCCATCCCCCAGGCCTGCGGAGGCGACAGGGCCAAGGCCAAGGCGGCGTACCGTTTCTTCGACCACGAAAGGGCGACATTGGAGGTTCTTCTCGAACCGCACCAGAAGGCGACGATCGAACGAATGAAGGCGTACCCGGTGGTGCTGTGCGCTCAGGACACCACCGAGCTCGACTACTCGGGGCATCCCGACACGGAAGGGCTGGGGCCCATCGGGAACCACAAGGGAGGGGCCCAGGGGCTTCTCCTGCACGATACGGTGGCCTTTACGCCCGACGGAACGCCCCTGGGAGTGGTGCAGGCCCAGACGTGGGTGCGTCCCAAGGAGAAGCCCGCCCCGCCCCCTCCGAAGAAGCGGGGGAGAAAGCCCAAGAACGCGGAGCCTTCACCTCCTGCGCTCCCGGATCCGAAGAGCGAGAGCGAAAAGTGGCTTGCGAGCTATCGGGAAGTGGCCCGGATCCAGGCCCTTCTTCCCGGAACCCGGCTCGTCAGCGTCGGGGACCGGGAGTCGGACTTCTACGAGCTCTTTACCTTGGCCACACAAGATCCCAAGGGGCCCCGACTTCTTGTCCGGGCCGTGAAGGACCGGAGGACGACCGAGGCTACGGAGCTGTGGGAGAGCGCGAAAAAACAACCCGCCTCCGGAACGATCACAGTCGAGATCCCCCGGAAGGGCGGACGGCCGGGGAGAACGGCGAGGCTCGACGTGCGCACCGGAAGCTTCGAGCTCGCCCCTCCGGCGCAAGGAAAGTCCAAGGGAGCGGCTCCCGTGCGTCTTCAGGCGGTTGTCGTCACTGAGATCGACTGTTCCGAAGGAACCGAGCCGCTTGAATGGAAGCTTCTGACGACCGAGCCAGTCGATTCCCTCGAGAAGGCGGCGGAGGTGGTCGGCTGGTATGCGAAACGATGGGGGATCGAGGTCTTCCACCGGACGCTCAAGTCCGGGTGCCGGATCGAAGACCGTCAGCTGGGCAACGATCATCGTCTCGAAGCCTGCCTGGCGATCGACATGGTGGTGGCGTGGCGACTCTTCCATTTGACCAAGCTGGGACGGGAGATCCCCGATGCCCCCTGTACGGTCTTCTTCGAGGAGGCCGAGTGGAAGGCCCTGTGCATCTACCACACCAAGAATCCCGAGCCTCCGGAGACGCCGCCTACGCTTCGGGAGGCGATCCGGATGACGGCGAAGATGGGCGGGTTCCTCGGGCGCAAGGGGGACGGGGAGCCCGGGACCGAAGTGCTCTGGAAGGGGCTACAGGATCTCGAGAAGATTGCCGAATTTTGGGAAATTCTAGAGAGGATGCGCCGGGCCGGTCCCACATCTCCGGTGCCCAGACGACGGCGATACGGGTAAAGGTCAGGCCTTGGAAATGGCCAAAGATATCTCCAGAATGTCGATGGAATCGAGCCCCAGACCGCCACCATAAAGCGGTATTCGAGGGTCAAGGCCCGAGGGCTCCATATCCAGTCCCAACGTGGTGATAATCAATTGGGAGAGCTCGAGCTCCTCCGGAGACAATTTCTCGTCGAACACCAAAGAGCATCCCATCCATGAAATTGTTAGTGACGCCGGGCCATCACGGCATATGCGAGACGTCAAAACGATCGGACATCAACCCTACCGGTTGAGCCGTCTCCCTCTCTCTCGCCTTTTACCGAAAAAAAGGCCATCGAAAGCTTTTTTCGCAGGATGAGCGGCTCCATTTACGAGTCTGACACGCCTCTCCGAAGATCGTCAATTCCATGTTGACCCGGAACCGACCCCATAATACAGGAGACGAGCGTCTGGGGAGTTCTCAAACGATTTCTGAGAGTCCTGCTGTTAGAGGCCTTCAATCGCGGCAATTTCCATGACAAACTCTCTCCCAAACTGATCGCTATTTGGTCGCGAGAGGCACGGGCTTGATACAGTTTGCCGTCGCCTTGAGGGTTTCCTTCTGGGCGAAAAACCAGATCTCCTTGCGCGACAGGTCCAACGTCACATTTTCAAGCTTGCCGCCGACACACTGTTTGGAGAGCTTGTCGTTGACACTCCGGGCCAGGGCTGGATTGTCGTCTTCTCTGGCCATGAAAATGAACATGATCGTTTTGTACGACGAGCTGGCTTCGACGCGTGTATTGGCATCTCCGACCATTCCGTTTGTGATCTCTCCGGGATTTTCCATCTCGGCACAGGAAGCAAACAGAAGAAAACTGGACAGAGTCAGAAGTTTCGCAACACCTTTCATAAGTTCTCCCTTCATTGTGTGGCACCCGGCCAGGAGCGTGAACAGGCCATCGGTTTTGACCGCAGGTCAAAACCCTATGAAGCCGTCGGACAGGGTCGGTTGCTCGTGCTCATTCGAGAAGACATTCCCCGGATTTTTCTGCCAGTGAAGAGTCCCGCGAAGCTCCATCATGGCCATGGAGCACTTTGAAATAATTACCATAGAATCATTGCACAACGAATTAAACAATAATTCAATATTTATAATTTTTAAAATAAATATAAAAGGCTAGCTATATGAAGAGCTGCGAGATTGGACGGGAATTCTATAATGAGGAACTTTTGTTATGTCAGACGCTATGCGTCCTTGCCCCGAAAAAAGCAGACTGCGAATAGATAGGAACAGGACACCAGTAGAATGACGCCGATTCAGGCCAATGTTTCCGTGAGGGGAGAGATGACCGGTGCGTCATTTCGAAGGATCGTGGTCAGGATGGTTATTCCGATGAGGACGGAGAGGGCGACAACTGTCCATCCCTTCAAGGCCGTGGAGCCAGAGGACGGGAACACGGGGGCGGGTTTCCAGTGCCCGGGCAATATCGTAGAGGTAGGCAGGGCCAAGTGAGATGCCGGTGGCCATGACACTGCAGAATTTGAGAAAGCTCCTTCGGGTGATTCCCTGGCTTCTCATCACTTCGTAGACGGTTTCTGACATGGTCCCTCCTCGAAAAAACAAGTCCCGGTCTCTCTGCATTCCGGGATGATATTGGAGATTTGGATGGGTGTCGTCCTTGACAGGGGCTGTGGTGAGTCTGCTGCTACGCTGCCGGGAGAAGAACCGAGAAAATCCAGGATTGGGAGGCCTTCCGATCAGTGCGTTTGGATATTACCCCTGAAATCCTTGTTTGGCACGGGTCTATTTTTAAGTTTTTTCGCGATTTTGTTGGTTTTAGACTAATCCCTTTCTGGTGGTGACGTGGCTTGCTATGTTCGAGCCCTTTCCAGACCCTCCCCGTGTCAGAAGAGACAGAAGTTTGTCCTGTTAGAGGCTGCCGCTATAGGGTAAATGGCCTACCGCACCGGGTGAATGGCGGTGAGTATCGTGCTGACCTTCGAGCCTCAAGATTATTATATTCCGGAGATCCTTGACGATAGTTTTAAATGAAATTATAGTGGAAAGAGAAGGGAAACAACTCGCCTCAGTCCCGGAATCTCCCGCCTCACAAGGAGTCTGCCATGTCCCCTCCCAAGAAAAATCTCAAAATATTGATGATCCAGCCTACGCTCATGCGCTTGTCGGGGGAGCCCGTGCAGGCGCGGAAACGATTGATCATGACCATGGTCACGCCCTACCTGGCGGGGTTGACCCCCGGGACCGACGATGTGACCGTCATCGATGACAAGGTGCAAAAAATCCCCTACGAAGGGGACTTCGATCTGGTGGCGATAAGCACCACGACCGGGTCGGCCAACCGGGCCTATGACATTTCCCGGAGGTTCAGGGAGAGAAAGATCCCTGTTGTGATGGGAGGATTTCATGCGACTCTTCATCCGGCCGAAACGCTTGTCCATGCCGACAGTGTCGTCGTCGGAGAGGCTGAAAATGTCTGGATGCCGCTCCTTGACGATCTTCGGCGGGGAAAGATCAGGTCCCTCTACAAGGCCGACAGTCCGAGCGACATGAAGAGCCTGGCGCGCCCCCGTTACGAGCTGCTCGATCTCTCCCGCTACCGGATCCACATGATGCCGATCCAGGCGACGCGGGGGTGCAACTACCACTGCGACTTTTGCGAGGTCCCGGTGGTCTACGACGGTGCCTATCGCATGCGGCCCATCGAGGACATCGTGGAGGAGATACAGCAGCAGAAGAAGGTCATGGGGATCAATCAGTTCCAGTTCATCGACGACCAGCTGACAGGTAAGCACGCCTTTGCCCGGGAGCTCTTCAAGGCGCTCAAGCCGCTCGATATCCGATGGAGTTGTCTGTGGACGCTCAATACGAACCATGACGAGGAGCTTTTGGATCTGGCACTGGAGGCCGGATGCATCCACGTCAATATCGGGATGGAGAGCATCAACCAGGAGAATCTTGACGAAATCCACAAAAAACAGAACCACGTCAAGGACTACATAAATCTCTTGAAGGCGATGGAGAAGCGGAAACTCTTTTACTCCCTCAACCTGATGTTCGGCCTCGATCACGATACGCCGGACGTCTTTCCCGCGACCCTCGACTTTCTCGAAAAGGCCAGGGCTCCTCTGGCCTTCTTCAGCATCGTCTCTCCCCGAGAGGGAACGCCTCTCCGGACGAGGCTGAACGCCGAAAACCGGGTGGTGGATCCGACGGCCGATCAGTTTTCTTCGGGGCATGTCTGCATGTTCCTGCCCAAGAACATGACGAAGGAGCAGGTGGAAAAGGGGATCGACTGGATCCAGAGATCCTTCTATTCGCCAAGGTCGATCGTAAAGCGCCTGCTGTTCCCCCGAAGCCCCTATACCTTCCATCGGGACGGGCTTCCGTCGAATCTCTTCTTCAACTATGTTTCGCGGAAAGGGATCGATACCGTGGAGTACTACTGACAACGGGGGCAGAGAGGGGTGATCGGATTGATGACCCCTTCCGGACAGTGTCCCGGAAGGGGTTTTTTTATGCGTCCGAGCGGGTCCGGCTCTTGTTCAGATACCAGAAGAGAGAGAGAAGTCCTACGAGAACAAAGGCTCCGATCCCGGAGAGGGCACCGATCGAGGACTTGATGCCGTAGGTGGGGGTCCGGGCGGGATTGTAGACGATAAAGAGCATGGCGTAGACGGTATAGGCCGTGACGATCGAAAAGGCGAAGGAGAGAAGTGTGACCCATCCGAGCCGTTTGTGGATCATCGGATTCTTCTTGAGGACCCGGGCGCCTTCGACCACCTCCGTCGACATGAAGCCGTTGAAGACAACGACGCCGGTGAGGATCAGAGCCGCAGTCGAGACAAGGGAGTGGAAGATGATGATGGGGTAGTAGACCATATACTTGACCATCTGCGGCCCGCCGAAGCCCACGATCCCGACGATGTACTGCTGGGCCAGGTACATGAGAAACCAGCCGGCGACGAGGATGGTCGAAAGGAGCATGGTGTTGTGATGGGCGGTCCCCCGATGCCTGCGTCCGAGGTAGGCTCCGAAGAAGAGGCAGGAAAAGACGATCGTTTCGCTGGTGATGGTCAGGTCCCACCAGAAGTCAGCTTTTGTTCCGAGGAATCCGTGCATGATGGCTATCCGTTTTTTGTGTTTTGGGAGGAGGTGTCGCCGCTTTCAAGAGCCTTGCAGACGAAGTACCACAGGGCGAAGGGAACGATCCCCGCAAAGAGAAAAACCATGAAAAAAAGGGCACCGAAGCCGAGGAAGACCTTTCCGGGATCGCGTCCCACCGCGTGAAAAAATGCCTCTAGAAATCGTCCGCCAAGAAAGTTCGGCACCATGAAGGTGTACCCGAATCCCCAGAACCCGAAGATCGAGGTGAGCAATGGGTGACGCTTGACGAGCTCGAAAAGGGAGTATTTCTGTTCCGACATAAGTGTGGGTGCCCCGGGTCGCGCCATCTTTAAGATGTGGAAGTCGTCCTTGCGGTGTTGTGCGCAAGGGGCAAAGAGGCTGCCCGGGATGCCGGAAGCCGTCGCCTTTCTGGTTCCATTCTAGCACAAGCGGGGAGGGGGATGAAGGGAGGACTTCGGCGACTGTCGCGGATGGCAGAGAAGGGTTCAGGAAGGCTTTTTGTCGAGCGACTTGAGACGTTCGATCTCAGAGAGAAGTTCCTGAACCTCCAAGGGAGTGAGCGAGCGTCTCCGGATTGTGGCCTGGACCCTTTGCTTGTCGATCGTCTGTCCCCAGATGCCAAGGATGGTGCGGCTGCCGTGACACTGGATCCTTCGAACGAGTTCGTCGACATCGCCATTCTTCCACTCGAGAAGGAGTGTATTGCCCCGGATCCGGATCGACTTGAGCGAGCGGGGTGTGAGGAGCAGACACTGGTTCGCGATGGAGGTGAATGCGGAGAAGAAGACCAGCCAGAAGGCGCCGAAAAAGACGTAGAACCAGAGGGCTTCCGTTTGGCGGTGGGAGTAATATGAAAATGAGAGAATGCCGGAAAGGACGAGTGCCGAACCATGGAAAAGACCGCTTGTGAGCGCGCCCTTCTTGTCCGGAGTCAGGATGAAATGTTTGTCTACCATGGGATGAGAAAATAGCATATAATCGAGCGACATTCAAATGGGGGGAAGCATGAGGGTCTGGCAGGGACGAAGAATCGGGGTGGATCTGGTCGATGTCGACCGTCCCGGACAGCGGCAACCCTTTGAGATTGTTCGCTTTGGACACGGAGTTGCCATTCTTCCGGTCATGGCGGACGGCCGGGTCGTTCTCATCCGGCAGCTTCGTCCTGCCGTGGATGCCCAGATTCTCGAGATTCCGGCCGGGAAGATCGAGAAGGGGGAGGACGTTCTTGAGGCGGCAAGGAGAGAGCTTCATGAGGAGACGGGAATTACGGGATCCGATCTCGAGCTCCTTCTTTCGATCTTCACGACGCCGGGTTTCTGCGACGAAGTCATCCATCTTGTCCTGTCCCGGGGGGGGACGGCCGGTCCTCCCCGACCAGAGGAGGACGAGTGGATCGATCCCCCCCTGTTTCTTGACCGGGAAGAGCTCCGGGAGCTCGTTCGCTCGGGGGAGATAAGAGATGCCAAGACGCTTGTGGCACTGGGTCTGGCCGGATATCTTTGACTCTTTTCGGCTCTTTGGGTTCAACGTGGCAGGGTCTAGCCGATTTTTGTCCGGGGCGCGCCCTGACAGTGGCGGTCGGGTTTGGGTTTCCCGTCTGCCGGTGTTAAAATGATGACTTCTCCGGTTATCGTGGAGTCCGTGGTGGCGGGGGGGAACATTCTCTGGCAGCCATCGTCCTGCCGGGAGGCCGGAGTGTGTGGCCGCTGCGAGGAGTTCTGTCCGACAGGAGTGCTCGACCTCGGGCGAGGTCCGGGACAGGGTTCGGATCTCCCCGGTGCCCTCTGTACCCGGTGTCGCCTCTGCCTCTTCGTCTGTCCGGCCGGAGCCCTGTCCCTGAGGCCTCTGGGAAATCTTTCCGGCGGGGTATCCTCAAGTCTTTGTCTCTAGAAGAGGTTCGGGGGATTTTAGGTCGGGAAACGGGTCAGCAGTGAAAAACGTGCGTCTTTGACGGGATATGTGTGATATGCCAAACAGAAAACCTTCGGGGATCCCCCTTCCGGTTCACCCCTCCTGGGAAACTCCTTCCGACTCCGTTTCTGAAATCTCGGAAATACAGGGGAAGGCTCTCGATGCGTTGGGGCCCGCCAACATCCTGGACTCTCTCGAGGAAGGCGTAGTGGCCATCGGCCTCGACAAAAAGGTTCTCTACCTGAACCGGGCGGCCCGGGAGATGTTGGGAATTGCCCGCGGAGAGGTTCTGGGGATGGATTGTCAGAAGGCCATGCGGAGCTCTGTCTGCAGTGCCCGCTGTCTTCTCGAAAAAACCCTCGAGACGGGTGAACCTTACCGGAATTATGAAATCTCCCTTACGGACCGCAATCGGAGAACCCGTCTTGTGCGGGTGAATACGGTCCTCCTGAGGGATGCCGAGGACCAGGTCGTGGGGGGGGTCGAGATCTTC
>Ga0207433_10015029_pt1 | contig 11111 bp, 16 predicted proteins | sample YelNatPaOPGAMG01_FD_187559 | JGI IMG/M metagenome (GOLD analysis project Ga0207433, IMG submission 187559) | Hot spring thermophilic microbial communities from Obsidian Pool, Yellowstone National Park, USA - OP-RAMG-01 (SPAdes) (version 3) | ecosystem: Environmental > Aquatic > Thermal springs...
TTATCAGCTTACATCCGGACATAGTCGTAGTTATGGGTATAGCATTATAGGTATAGGCTCCTTGTGTGTAAATATAAGGACTGCCGGAATTATAAACCCGCATTGCAAGTTTATTAAAGTTAGAATCGGATTTATTGTAGGGAACGCTGAAAATGCCGAAAGCGTAAATTGTATTTGCTGAAAAAAGAATAAAAATAAAAGCTAATAATATTTTTTTCATAGTTTTTCCTTTATCCTGCACAAAATATTCGGCTTTAATCATACTGTTAATGGTTTTCTATTACCTTTGTAAATATGCCGTTTAAACGCTCTATAATGCGTTTTAAGGCGTGTTATTCATAAAGCCTTGTCTCACAAGGATTAAAAGCTATTAATATTCTTATTTGGTATAAACGTTTAACCCTATTTTAACTTCTTCTTTGCCGGGCACGGATACATTGCCTTCCGTAGAAGCGATAATGGTTGACTTGCCGCTGCCGGATTTGCCGAATGTCTTGGAAAGGTCAACTTTAATCGTTAAAATATCGCCGATAACGTTCATTTCAATGTTTTTCATAAATTTTCTCCCGTTTTATTTTTCTTTTATCTCAAAATGAATATACGGTTTATTTTTCAGTTTTACGGCATATGGAGCCTGAGTTACAATCGGTAGTTGTAATATGTCGTCGATGTTAGGTTCTCTTTTTGCAGCATCTTCGAGAAAATTTACATATTGATTCCAAACATCTTGACTGTCACCTGATTTTACAACCACTTTTAATTCTACATCTGCATTTACAAATGTTTTAGTGAATAAATAACCGGACAATACAAGCCTGCGAGTTTTAATATTATCGGCATTTAATTTTCCCGATAATACCGCCTCATTCATAATATTTATCTCATCTATTTCTTTAGCAAAAGCCGATTCGCCCATATATCTGCTTTGTATCTGAACTACCCATATATCGATGAGCGGTTCGGCTAATGCGTGAAACATTCTGGCATATTGACTCTCTTTCTCCGATAAATTTTTTTGAAAAAAGAAAGTAGCCAAAAGAGGATGATATAGTATCCCCATTTTGATTTGCGCTATAAATTGCGCCACGTCCGGCAAGGAATTGTCGTCCAAGTGTAAAACGGCTTTATCTCCGTGAAAAACAAGCCATTGTCCCTGAGATTCTCTCCGATAATCAATCGGGATTGATATATCGAAAGCTTTTTTGTATTTTTCAATTTCTGCCGAAATATTCATTTTACCCCTCTGCCAAATTTTTGTCTTTTATATAGAATGCTATATATTAGAACAAAATTATTTATGGTTTTTTATTTCTTTTTTGTCTATCTTTTCTTTAATTTTTTCTTTTTTGCTAATCTTAATCCGTTCAAATAGATTTCTATAAATGGTTCTTCCAGCTTTATCATTTGTTTGCTTATTTTTATTCATTTTTAAAAAACTCCGTTAAACTGTTCACTTTATTAACCGGTTCAGGTAATGTTTCGTCTTTGTATCCCCTATTAAGCCAAATGGCATTGCAATCGGGGCAATTAAGTTCTATATGATGAATTACGGCGTTGTAATCGTCTATGAAATATTTTATTCCAAGTTCGGAAATAATTCTATGCTTTTCTTCAGCACTTGCGTAATACAGCGGAATATTTTTATTAAACGCATTGCGAATATTATATTTGCGTTTATCTAATATTTCTAAAGGACTTGAGGTTATAAAACATTTGATATTCCTGATATGTTCCTTTAGGAACAAGACTTCATCGTATATCTCTATATCCGAAAAGTCTATCTTTGAATTAATCAAAGATACCGTTTTAGGCGTAATTTCGTATCTCTCCGCCATATTGTATATTTCGGGATGTTTAATAGATATATTTAGATTAAGTCTGGCGGCTTGTTTTTGAAATGATTTTTCATAATTAAATATAACGCCGTCAAGGTCTAATGCCGTTTGGTTTAACATAATGCCCCTTTATAGCCCTGTAGAACCGAACCCGTTATTTTTTCTTGTTGTATTTTCATCCACCTTTTCAACCTGTGTCGGATTGCCTATCCAAACAGGCACAATTAACATTTGGGCTATCTTTTGTCCGGGCTGTAAAATTATAGGCGATTCCGATTTATTTTTAGCTAAAACGACGACCTCGCCCCTGTATTCGTGGTCTATTACTCCGGCTTTAATCTCAACGCCTTTTAATGCCAAACCTGACTTTTCTTTGACTATTGCGGCATAGCCCATCGGAAACTCTATTTTTATGCCGGTATGCGCCGAAATGAGAACATTAAACGGTAGTTCTGTTTTTTCGCAAACGCATAAATCAAGTCCTGCGTCGCCGTTTATGCTACGAGCAGGCATAACGGCTTCAGGATGAAACAGTTCTATATTGAGATAAAAATTTGAAAACATACTAATCCTCCTTTTTGTTCGCATTGCGGAATGCTTATACTTATATAGCGAAGTTTTTTTTCTATCTATTATTCACAAATGCGATTTTTTTTATATTGAAATCATAACGCAAAACTGCATCGTATTTTTTTCCGGCTTTCGACGTAAAACCTTTTAGCGACACGGTTTTATTATTTAGCAGGCTAACGGCGGTTTTACCGGACAGTTGTTTTTTAGAAAACTCTTTCCAGACAATAGATTCGCATTTAATGCACTTATATCCCTTTGAAAATTCCGTTATATCACCGCCGCAACTGCATTTGCCTATCGTTTTTGCATTTGGATTATTGTAATTTGAAATACCTTTAATAGAAAAAGGCAAAGATTTAAGATTAGCTGTTAGCTCTTTAGTAGTCGCTATTCCCTTATCCATTATTTCATCTATCGTTTTATTGCCTTTCTCTATCATTTTAAGCTCTTCTTCCATATCTGCGGTTAAGCCGGGAGACGTCAGCATTTTAATATTTTCGCCGCCTTTTAAATCGCTTATCAGTTTTCTGCCCAAATCAACGGATATGAGGTTCTTGCCCTGCCTTTCGATATATCCCCTCTTGATTAAAGTTTCTATTATATTTGCTCTCGTAGCACTTGTCCCTATGCCCTTTACTTCTTTAAGTATTTCTATATCCTTATCGTCTTCGGCATACTTATGAATATTTGCCATAGCCGTTATTAACGTGCCGTCGGTAAACCTTGCCGGCGGTGTGGTCTGTTTGGCATCTACTCTTGAATCTAATGTATTTAAAATATCATTAATTTCTACATCAGGCAAATCGCCTTGCGATTTTTCGTCCGACCAGCCGGGATTAGTTATTATCTTTTTCTTAACTGAAAAAATATTGTTTTTAATATCCATTTCTATTAACTTATTGATAAATTCTTGGTCTGGCATAAACAAATTAATAAATCTCTTTGCTATCAGATTATATAGATTTTGTTCGTCAGGAGCAAGTCCTTGCGCTTTTTTAACAGTAGGGATTATGGCGTGATGAGCGTCAACCTTTTTCGTGTTCCATGCCGGGTGTTTCTTGGTAAAATCTATTGTTTTGGGTAAATCGAAATTTGATAATATTTTTTTGCTGTTGGCAAACTGTTCTTCAGGCAGATATTCGCTGTCAACTCGTGGATAAGTAATGAATGCTTTTTCATAAAGACCTTGCGCTAATTTTAATGTTATATCGGCGGAAAAACCAAAATTAGCCGAAGCGTCTTTGGTTAGTTTTGCAAGATTATACGGATTAGGAGCCTTGGATGACCCTTTTTTGCTTTCAAAATTGATAACCTTGCCGGTAGTGTGCTTTACGAGTTCCGCTAATTTATCGGCTATTTGTCTATTCGCAATGCGATTTTCCTCGTCTGTTTTTATATCGTCGCCCTTAATCCATTTGACGGTAAAAGGCTTAGCGTGTTCTATGTCAACGAAGACTTCGTAAAAGTCCTGCGATTTAAAGTTTTCTATCTTTAAATCCCTTTCCACTATTAACGACAATGTAGGCGTTTGCACTCTGCCGATAGATAATAATTGATTAGTCTTTTTGGTGGCAACAATAGAGGCGTTCAAACCGATTAGCCAATCTAACCTTTGACGGGCTAAAGCGCAGTTCTTAAAATTAATATATTTAGAATTGCTTTCGAGTTTCTTAAATGAATTGCCAATAGATTCGTCGTCTAAGGCGTTAAGCCATAATCTCTTGACCGTTCCTTTATATCCGCAGTATTCTATAAGTTCGTCAACTAATAACTGACCTTCTCTGTCAGGGTCTCCGAGATTAATAATTTCGGAAGCCTTAGCGATTAACGATTTGATAATTTTAAACTGGTCGGAGGCGGATTCTTTAACTTTCAACTGCCATCTTTCCGGTATCAGCGGAGCGTCGTTTATATTGACTGGTCTTCCGAGATAGTCTTTCGGACCCAACTGCTCTAAAACATGACCATAACAGAAAGTTATCGTATAATCTTTAGTTTCAAAGTATCCGTTTCCGCGCCCGGAAGAACCTAAAAAAGTAGCTACAGCTTTAGCGACGGATGGTTTTTCTGCAATAATCAGTTTCATAAAATCTCCCGTGGTTAATTATATTATATTTTAGTTCGCATTGCGAACAGCATTACTCTTCTCAATTTTTCCGACCCAACGAATTTTCTTGCCATCAATTCCTATAATAACATGAATATCCGATCTTTTAACGACACATACTCCGTCCGACGTGAAATCGGAAATACCATCAAATTCTATCGGCAGAATTAATTCGTATTTATTATTAATCAATCCCAGTAAGTCATCTTTGCGAACAACTGCCAAGCCGTAAACATTAAATTTTGTTATCATTTTAAGTTTGGCAATAACCGTTCCGTTCTTTTTACTGACTTTTTCGAGTTCTATCGGATATTTTAATCGCTCGAACATTGATTCCTCCTTAGTTATCCGCAATGCGAATAAAATTAATTATTACTCCTCAAATCTATTTCTCTTATAAACCTCGATACTTTATTTTCCTTATACCCTTTATCCGCATTGCGTTTTTTTGCGCATGTCATATACAATAGTTCCTGCGCCCTTGTTATGCCGACATAGCAAAGTCTTCTTTCTTCTTCTATCTCAAGCTCTTCCGTCGCTTTAACATGCGGAAACACATTTTCCTCAAGTCCGACTACAAAAACTATTTTAAACTCAAGCCCCTTGGCGCCGTGAATAGTGGAAAGCGTTACTTTGCTTTCTTCTTTTTTGTCTATCCCTATTTCCACATCCAGCGCGCTTGCGTCTAAAAATTCTCTTATGTTCGCAAAACCTGACGCAGCTTTAGCTAATTCCTTAACATTTTCTATTCTTCCGCTTTGCGTTTCGTCTTTCTCCGCTTTTTCTGACAGCAATTTTTCGTATCCGGATTCTGTTAAAACCGATTCTATAATCTTATCCGGCTTTTCCGAATCTGCTATGCTCTTTATTTTTGTTATTAACTGAAAATAGCTCAATAATTTAGATTTATCCGCAGTGCGTTCGTCTATGTTGAAAAGCGTTCTTTCCTGATTATCAAGCCCTTTTATTTCTGCTAAAAAGCCTGATTTAAAAGCAGACAAAATATCGACTCCGCTTTTTTCCGCAATGCGAATAATATCGTTTATGGTCTTTTCTCCGGCACCTACGGAAACACAAGAGACGCTCCTTTTAAAACTTAACGTATCGTTAGGATTTACGGCAAACTTTATAAACGATAAAATGTCTTTTATTTCCTTTCTCTGATAAAATTTCAGCCCGCCGTATACCTGATAATCAATGTTGCTACTTACCAAACCTCTTTCTATTCCTCTCGATAAAGCATTGACTCTATAAAGTATAGCTATATCTTTATATGAATATCCATTTCTTATAAGCTTTTTAATCTCTAATGCTATAAAATCGGATTCGTTATTATCGTCTTCAAATAAGAAAGTATGAACCGGCGCTCCGCCCTTTTTAACCGAAACGATAGATTTTTCGGCTCTGTGTTTGTTTATGTTTATAACATTAGAAGCCGCTTTTAAAATGGTTTCGGTGGAACGGTAGTTGCTGGAAAGATGAACTTCTTTGCATTCCGGGAAGCTCTCTTTGAAATTTAAAATATTTTCAACGCTTGCTCCCCTAAATCCGTAAATTGACTGGTCGTCGTCTCCGACTACGCAAATATTTTTATGCTTATCTGATAGCATTTTTATAAATTTATCTTGAATGTAATTTGTATCCTGGAACTCATCGACCATGATATATTTATAAAAATCTTGATAAAAGTTTAAAACAAAAGGTTTTTTCTCAAATACCGATACGGTATTAAAAATCAAATCGTCAAAGTCCATAGCGTTAAGCTCTTTAAGCTTTTTCGCGTAAGACTTATAGACTTCGGTATAATTTTTTTCTAAAGGACTTACGCCGTCCGTCAAAATTTGCTCGGCGGCAATATAACGGCTCTTGTTGCCTGAGATAAAATTTTTTACTCTGTCTCTATCTACTTCTATATTTAATTCCGTCATAACGCCCTTTAATATCTTTTCGGCATCGTCGTCGTCTAAAACGGTAAACGATTCTTTGTATCCGATTAGATGAGCGTGAAGCCTTAGGATTTTTAAACAAAAGGAATGAAATGTGGAAAATTCCGGCAAACCGTCTTTGTCCGTTCCTAAAGCCGCTTTAATCCTCTCTCTCATTTCCCCCGCGGCTTTATTTGTAAACGTAACGCCTAAAATTTTTCTCGGTTCCGCAAGACCTTTTTTAATAATGTGTAATGCTCTGTAAGTTATGACTCTGGTCTTGCCCGAACCCGCGCCGGCAAACACGATAACCTGTCCTTCCGTCTGTAAAACGGCAGACAACTGTTCGTTATTTAAACCGGCAAGGTAGGGATATTTTCTATTTATTCCTGCCTTATGTTTTTCAATTTGTTGTATTAATATGTTTTCCATATCTATATAGCGAAGTTATATTGTCCGCAAAGCGAACAGTTTTTGCAAAAAATAAAAAGTGGCGGGATTTTTAGTCCCGCCAAAAAAACTTTACAATATCATATAAGGTGTTTTTCAAAACGGTATGTCATCGTCGTCCTGATACCCTGCCGGGATATTTTCCTGTCTTACCTGTCCTGCCTGTCCGCTTTGCGGACGCTGTCCCGCTATAGGCACTTGTCTTTTAGCCTGAGGAGCGGGTTTTTCCTGATACTCATCCTGTCCGCTTTGCGTATCGTCTCTTTTACCCAAAAGAACGATGTTATTTGCGATGACTTCTGTTTTGTAACGTTTTATCCCGTCTTTGTCATCGTAAGACGAATTCCGTATCCTTCCCTCGACGTATATCTGTTTGCCTTTGCTAAGATACTGAGTCAACGTCTCAGCCATCTTTCCAAAAATTGTTATGTTGTGCCATGTTGTATCCTCTCTTTTTTCACCCGTGCTTTTGTCTACAATAGTTTCAGACGTTGCCAGTGAAAAATGCGTAATAGCCATTCCCGACTGTGTATACTGCATTTCCGGGTCTTTTCCTAAATTACCGATTAACAGAACTTTGTTTAAGCTTCCCATTTGTTTTCTCCTTGTTTAAAGTTAATTTTTTATAAAATGTATAATAAAATTCGCACGGCGAACGACTACGCCAGTGACTTATAATTTTCGCTTTTTAGCCTGATAAATTTCTTCTTATTTACTGTTATTCCCGGAATATCTAATAAATCGCCCATGACCTTTATTTGCTTTTTTAGTTCTGATTCATTAACAGCGATTAAATTTTCGGGAACATTGCCGTTTCTTATTCCCTCAATGAAGTCTTCAATATTAATTTGATAGTCAACGCCTTCCGTTCTAACGAAGTCCCCGTCCTTAATATCATTGCTATCTAAATACTCAATAATATTTTGCTTTAAGATAGCCTCTTTTTCTTCAATACTTGACGTAATTAGATTCCGCCTATCACGAATGCACTTATAAGCCTCATAAGCTTTTTTAACAGGCTCGTCAAAAAAGTTAACAAAAACCTTTTTTAAAACGCCCATTTTTTTTAGAGTTTGTTTAGCGAGGCTTAAATCCTTCGGCAGCTTCACCTCAAAGACTGCATTTTCTAACACCTTCTCTGTAGATATAATAAGTTTTTGAATACTTTTTTCTTCCAACATGATTACCTCCATAATAAATTATTATTCGTCTTCTTGATCTTCTTCGTCGCAATATTCGTCTTCGTCCTCATATCCTCCGATAGGTTCGTCCTCGTCCCTATCGTCTAAAAAATATCCCCGCAACATGACGTTATCGAACATCCCTGCATTTTGAAATTCCTCCAATGTGCCTTGTAATAAGAACATGATAATCACCCCCATAAAAATTATTATTATTATTATTTTTTTATTAAACAAAGATTATCGCCTTGAAACGTCCATACATAACAATCTTTTAGCTTTCCCGTATTATCTGAAAAATACCTTTTTATGCGGGAAAGGTTAGAAAAAGTCCATTTTGCAATGCACTTTTTCTCATCGCATTTAACGATAGGCAGATTGAGAATCTTATTAGTGCATTTGTTTCTCAATATCTCTATTTCGCTATCATTGAAAACTAATATTGTTTCGTTCATTTTTTTCACCTCTTATTTAAATAGCGAAGTTGAGACATCCGCTTTGCGAACATCTCTTCTTTTGCGTTAAATTCCGCAATCCATTTCATCATTTTTTCCCGCGGCGCCGGATGTTCTGCATCGCCGAAGTTGTCATTTGCCCTGTTTGTCGTCCAACGTTGCTTATATGGTAATTTTCTATTTGCGTCAACAATTCTTTTCTTTTTTTCTAATAAACGCTCTCTATTTTCTAAATAATATCTGCTGTTTTTAGCCTTACAATTCCTCATCTTCAGCCCCCTTAAAAAAATCAGATAATAGTTTTATTCAATTTATACCAATATACTTTTAGCATCCCTTCAAAAAGTCCCCAGTATTTTTCTATCTGTTCAACCTTGATAGCTTTGCAATATTCGGGCTTTAAATCGAGGATATAAATACCGTCAATTTCCGTGCCGTTATCGCTCAAAAGTTTTTTGTATCCTGCCATTTGAGCGTTATAGCTGTCCTGTTTTTGTCCTGTTTTAATGTCAAACAGGTATGTCTTGCCTTTAACCTTACCGACAATGTCTATTGTGCCGGCAAATGTTATATTTCTGTCCGCAAAGCGTTCTTCTAACAAAACAGGTTCTATTTTTGCCTTTTCCTGAAACTTAATAAAAGAATCAAGATAGGGCTTTATCGTTTCGTCCAGACTGTCAAAGTCCAAATTGTTTTTTAAATAAAGCTCTACTGCTTTGTGAACAAAAGTCCCCCGTGTCGCATGATAAATTGCGTAATCGGGGTATTCTATATTTAATACTTCTTTAATTACCGTCGTTACGGACGGCAAAACCTTGCCGTCGTAACTATATTTATGATTTTGTTCATCAAATTCCAAAGACATTTTACACTCCCCCCTTTGCCCGCCCCGAAGGGCAGGCTTTAAGATTTTTTTTAAAATTTAATAAACCTTGACACTTTAAGCAATTTCTTTGAGATAATCTATTAAGATTGTCGCTTCTTTTTTTGAAAGCGATTCTAAGTTTATCTCTTCGCCAAAAACCGTTTTTAATAATTCCGGCATTTGGTCTTCGTAAATGCCCCTTTTTTCGCAAAGGCTGTTTACGAATGAAATCTGCTTATCCGAGATACAATCTGTTGTCGCTTTTTTTGCGGCTTTCTGCGGTTCGCTTTGCGTTTTATTGTCCTGCTCTTGATTTAATGATTCTCTGCCTAAATCGTCGTCGCCTACCCAAGCAGGGACTTCTTCATTTGTAGTATAATCGCCGTAAGCCGTAATATCTTCTTCTTTATAATCTGTGTTTTCTGTTTGCATTACGGTTTCGGCTATCTTCTCGTTCTCAATATTTGCTTTTTCTACCGACGACACATTTGTTTTATAATCAGACATTTGAGCAACCTTTTCTTGCGTAAGAGCCTTTGGCTCTCTCATCCCTAAAGTCTGTTTTTCGGTTTCCGCCTGCAAAAACGTATCTTTCGTATTAATGCCGGATTCTCCGTATTCGTCGATAACGGTCGCTTTAACCACTTCGGGAGACAATGAAAGGTATTTCATCGCTCTTCTTATGACTGTTTTTTTATACATCTCTTCCCAATGTGTTTCCCAAGGCGACGTTTTCGGATTCCACGTCTTTTCTAATGCATTTTTTTTAATTTCTTCAAGCTCGTCCGCCCAAAGAAACTCAAAAGCCTTGGAACCGTCGTTCATTGTCGCAACGGCGTAAGCGCCCTTTATATTGTTTCCTCTCTGCGAAGGTGGTAGCGGTGTATGTGTAAGGTTTTCTGAAAGCCCGTATTCTACCGAAAAAGGCTCGTTTTCGTATACTAACCTAGAGCTTATGCTTTTCAATTTGCCCGACCTGCGTCCGAGTTCTATGAGCCCCCGATAGCCAATAATAAGCTGGGCGTCCTTCGCGCCCGTTTTTCTATTTTTGTAGGGCACTAAGTATACAAGCCCAAGATTATCGTCAAGCTCAAAACCGAGCTGGGACGCCTGCATTACGGCACTCAGAAAACTTCTCGGGTCGCATTCGAGAAGCGATGGGTTTTTTCGCAAGGTAGTTAATGCTATCCTTGCGATTCTCTCTGACGTTATATTTTTAGGCAAAGCTTTTGTTATTTCATCCTTAGACCTTTCCAAAAGGTCTCTGACAACTGAAAAGTTGTCTTTTTTTACTAAATTGTTTTGTGTTTGCATAATTTTTCTCCTTATAAAATTAGATTAATTTTTTAATATTCGCACGGCGGACGGTTAAGCCGCCTTTTTTTCCTTGTCTTTTTTCCCATAAAATTCAAACAATCTATCATAAAAAAACTGGAGTTTTTCCGGCGGACAGTTCTCAACATCATTAAAGATGCTCTCAACTGTCATATAGACATCGAGAGAACCGTCTTCATTGATGTATTCCAAATTGTTTTTTAATTTCCTAATGCCTTTGCGCATTAACGCAAGGCAAATTTTGTTCATTTTATTTGTATCCATTTTTTTAACCTCCTGCTTATATAGCGAAGTTAATTTGTCCGCAGTGCGATTTTTAAATATTTATCGATGTCGCTCTGCTTCAATAGCCATTCTCTGTAATCGTCAGGCAAATCTTTTATTG
>Ga0207433_10015031_pt1 | contig 11110 bp, 12 predicted proteins | sample YelNatPaOPGAMG01_FD_187559 | JGI IMG/M metagenome (GOLD analysis project Ga0207433, IMG submission 187559) | Hot spring thermophilic microbial communities from Obsidian Pool, Yellowstone National Park, USA - OP-RAMG-01 (SPAdes) (version 3) | ecosystem: Environmental > Aquatic > Thermal springs...
TCATTTGCCATCTGATAGAGGGGAACTAAATCCTCTACCAAATGAAAACCCCAGGGAAGAATCCTTAATCTTCCCTGACTATCAAAGAATAATCTTTTTGCCATATCGATGAGATACATTTTGATTAGATTTTTGACCTTTCTTTTCTCTCATTTTACCAATTTTTGGCATCTTAGGGGTGTCAAAAATGTATCTCATCGTTTGCATGCAAAATGATTAAGAATAAACAAACAACACCAAAAATATATGAGCGTGGTACTGGAATTCCATTTTAATCCTCTTAAAAAGATTATATCAAAAATAAAACCAGAAGAGAAATGGTCTGTTTTTGATACCTTTTGTTTTTTGCCCCAAACGCTTTTTGAAAAAAAACAGGGAGAAATTTATATGTTGGGCGAAATAAAAAATATCTTGCCCAAAAGCGATTTTGTGCTCAATAAAACAGCGCGCATTATTAAAAAGTATTTTTATCAAAAAAACCTTTTGCCTTCCTTTGATTCTTTCCAGTTAGCCCTCAACAAAGCTAATAATTTTTTGTGGCAGTGGTCGCAAAGCAACAATGCGCTATTCACAGGAAACTTTCACTTTGCTGTTTTTGCTATATCCCCAAATTGTAATATACGAATATCAAAAGCAGGAGATATCAAAATTGTGCTTTTCAGAAATAATGAAGTGTTTGATATCGGCTCTAATTTTGATAATTCTTTTGGCAATAATAAAATTTTCCCTGATCTGATTGAGGGCCGTTTACATCAAAAAGATATGGTTCTGGTTGCCACCTCAGAGGTATTTGAATCTTTTTGTAATGAACATATTTTAGAACAATTAGCGCAGTGCCAAAAACCATCTCAAGCCAAAAAAATTTTTAAAGCAAAAAAAAGAATTGTACGCGAGTTTACAGGAGCATGCTTGTTGGTGTTTATTAAAAAACATCCACTTATTTCTCTTTTTGTTGCTTGGGATAATTTCAGTGCAAAACAGAAAAAAGCGCTTTTAATTTTATCTTTGTCTTTTTTTTGTGTTATAGGATTGTTTATTTTATTTGTTTTTTTGCGCTAATTATAAAAAATAAAAAACCCAAACAGTTTTTTTACTATTTGGGTTTTTTGGCTATTTCCCGCTTTTTTTTAAAATAGCGAGAAATAACCCTTAATCTCAACCTCCAAACTTCTCGCCAACAATAAAATTTCTTCACTTCACTCACCTCCCTCAGTGTTTACTAATATGATAACATAAAAAAAATAAAAGGCAATATGTGCTTTTTGGCGCTACTTATGGAAGAAAAAACTATCTAACCTAATGGCTTTTCTGAAATAAAAATAAAAAAATAAAGGACGAACCAAATAATGGTTCGTCCTTGCGGCTGCTAACAGGTGAGAGGGGGGACTACTACCTGTCTCGCCGCCTTTTTTTATGCTCTTCGTCGTCAGAAGACGACGAAGAGGATGACGAAGAGGAGGAAGTCGCTGACGGCGCCAATCGAGACTCTTCCCGTCTTAATTCCCGTTGCGGTGACGGTTGCGCTGACGGTTGTACTGACGGTTGAGAATCTCTTACTGGCGCGCGTTGAATCTGTTGAATAGGCTGTTGACGATCAACATCAACGCGCCGCTTCTGGAAAGAGCTTACATCCACATCTCGTACATCTCGCCGATTTTCGTTTTCAACTCTTACATCGACAATACGAGAAAAAATGTTTTCCAGAGAGCGACGAGACTTTTGCTGCACTTGTCTTTCTTCTATTTGTTGACCCATGTCTCGCTGAATATCCGAGCGCAGAGAACTTGGAGCTCTTCTAATTTCTTGCCCATCCCGAGCAGAAATCTGCCGAATAGGCTGTTGGCTTTCTGTAAGAACTCTTTCCTCTTTCTTCTGTAGTACATCTTTTTTTATAGTTTGGGACGATAAATCGCGCATCGAACCACGACGCGTTTTAGAAACTGCTTCTTCTTGTTGACGCTCATTGCCTGAAAAGTTAGAAGAGTAGTAATGCTGTTCTAACCTTTCTTTGTTAGCGCCACTCCTTTCAATGGTGCGACCACGAAATCTTACCGCTGGCTTTACGTCTGCATAAGAAGAATATTCTAATCGTACTCTCTTAACGGGTGGATCTTCTCGCGGACAATCCACCACTACCGGCCTACCCCACCTATAGGAATAGGACGAATAACAGTTAATCGGAGTAGTCCGATAAAGACGATACACAGGCCGGTATTTTATTATGGTTGGCGCATAGCAATAATACCATTCTGTGTATTTCGGTACCCCCCACCAATAATCGTAAACTATTATTCTGTAGGGGGTTTCATATACATAGAGAGGGACCCTTTCATAATAATAATGGTAAATATAAAATTCTTCTGAAAGAGGAACCTCTCTATAACGATGTATAACCTCTATTCGAGGTTTATAGCTTAACCAGTTTATTTCAAAATAGTATATATCTACTACCCCCTGTGCTACCGAAACCTCTATCTTAACTTTTCTGCTAAAATTAAGATTATTGACAAAAAATTTATACCAATCTTTCTCAGCGGGTAAAACAACAGAAAAGCCATTATCCTCATAATCTTCCTCTTCTAAGTCCGCAATATATAATTTAATCAACGTCCCGCTTTCTGCTATGTATCTTAACGATACTTCTATTCCATATGCGTATGAAGGTACCTCAAACAAGTATTGTGCTACTGCTAAATCGGTGTCTTGGGCCCAAAGTTGAATACCGTCCACAAAAAGAGAACTTCTACCCACACCAGCTTTATAGATACTTTCTAAACTTATTTTTATTTCTCCGTCAGGCGGCCAAGAATACCGCCTAATGGTACTATCAGCGTTAGCAGAAGCAACTACAAAAAACACAAATAAACAAATCACCGACAACAATCTTTTCATTTTGCCTCCTCCTTCTCTATTTTTTGCTCCTCTTTTTTAGAAGCAAAAAATTTTTTTAACAAATAAATAACAACTTTTTCAACGCACATAAAAGCACCTATGGCGATAATGGCTGTGCCCCATAACCATAGGTTACTTAACGCTCCAGCCATCTGCCCCGGCTCTAACACCATAAGCCGAGGCACAAAAATCATAGCCGACAGCAAAAAAACACTCCCGGCAGATACGATACCCATCAAAATTGCAATAGCTTCTAATATCATTTTCCCTCCTCCTTTTTTATAAGTTGATAAAGAACTAATTAAAGAACAAAGAAAATATGGCAAACACTATACTTTCTTTGTTTTTTAATTATCGCAATTTTTTCATAAAATAATGAGTGGGTGGCTAACCAAAATAAGAATATCTCTCATTTTGGTTAGCCACATTTTTGAAACTATTATTTATTCCTTGCCAAAATCTTTTAAAAGCGTTTTGGCAAGGGATTGAGACCGAGATGTTTGCGAAGATTTTTTTTCTATCTTCTCAAACTTCTCAAAAGCATTTTCTAATTCTTTCGCAAAACCTTCCAAAGACTGGCCATCGCAAAGCCAGCCTTTGCGCTTTAGATCATTTAGTGAGTTCAAACTTAAATCTCTAAAACTAAAGCCTCTCTTAGACAACTCATAGACATAACGGTAAAATTGCTGCCGGTTGTTGGCAGCCAAATTAACCGCTACGGTCCTACCGGTCAGCTGCGTAAGGGCCCAAGCGTCGGAGGCTAACTTTTTAGCCTCACGGACATCTTGAAATGCCCCCGCGGCTTCTTCCCAGGCTTGTTCGGCTTTTTGCAAAGCCTCAGAAGCCTTTTGCTCAGTCTCCTTAGCAGCGAATTTTTCTGTTAACTCAGATTCGCTTCTAAAACCACATCCTTGAAGAGCTTTAATTATTGAATCTGCTGTAGGAATATCTGACCTGACTGCATATTCTCCTTTGGGAGCATATCGTTGATCCGCCTCTTCTCTTGTTAAAAAGCGAGATAAGTCGGGGGATACTTCTTTCACTGATACAGATGAATCTTCACTCCGAATAGTAGGTAAAATCGGAGTAATCGGAGTAACTGGTTTTTCAATTATTTTCCAGCCCTTTTGTTCCATTTCTTTTGCCAACGCTTTCTCAAAAGATGAAGGTTGCATATTCCCTTTTACAATTGAAGAAAGCATTTTTTCAACTTCTTCAATGTCAGGATATACGCCCTCCTTTGTGAGAATATTAATCCTCAATGCCCACGCTAACGCCCTGTTCGCAGTACGTTGAGCCTGGACATCTTTTGTTGCCACCGGTTGAACCGGTTGATTAGAATTTTTGATTTCTTTCTTAATCTCGGCAACCTCTCGCTGAAGATTAATATTCTGTTGAGAAAGCTGCTGGATAGAAGCCGTATTCGCGGCTCCTATTCGGGCTAGTCCCCGAATCTGTTCCTCTTGCTCTGTTGTTCCTGCCCAGCATAAAGGAAGAAGCAAGAAAAATAATAAGATTACCCCGGCTATAATTATGGCAAGCGCAGGCAAGATAAAACCATTACGATTCTGATTCTCTTGTTCTTGCCTTTGTCCTGCCCCTGCCTCTGGCTCTGGCTCTGGTTGTGGTTGTGGCTCTGGCTCTGGCTCTGGTTGAGGTTGTGGTGGTTGAGGTGGTTGAGGTGGTTGAGGTTGTGGAGCCGGCCGCCTTATCATAACGATAGCACAAATAGCTATCCCTAAGGCTATCCAAGCTATTATTGGCGTTAGCCATCCCGGCACCATTTTTTTCTCCGCCTCAACAGCCGGCGCTTCAGATACTGAAGCCCCCAAATCTCTTGCTTGTTGTTCTGCTACTTCCGCGGTTTTGTTAATAAACTGCGAGAGAGATTGTTTCTCTGTCTCTGCAGACGTCTCTCCAGCCTGCACCTGCAAGGCAGCCTGAAAAACCAAAAGACATAGTATAAGTATAAAAAACCATTTCATTTTTATCTCTCCTTTCTCCTAATTATAGGTACAAAATTTAGTTAATTTTTAAACAACAAATCTAATCTTTTTTTATAATATATTTTTATTTTTGTCAATCCCCATGATAAAAGTAAAGGAGTTTTGTTCCTTCCTAAATGCCTCCTGCGACTATTGCGAATACAAAAAATAATTTTCAATTATGAATTTTCAATTTTCAAACAATGTTCAATGGCAAATGATTTAATTTGCCAGTTCTGCTTTGCCAAGAAAAATAACAAGAGAAAACAATAAAGAAGAATAGAAAATAACAGAAAATAACAATAATGCGGTGGGCAAAAGCGCTATTTTCCAATCATTACAATTTTGATGCGACCGCATCAAAATTGTAATAAAGGAAAAAGAGAATATTTTTTGTGCTTGCCATAATGATGCCCATAATGATAGATTGCTTGTGTGTTTGCTGTTTATCCTCTTCTATCCAAATAATTGCTATAGCAATTATTTGGATAGAAGAAAAAAGAAAACGGTAGAAAGAAAATAAAAAGAAAATTAAAAAAAGAAATCCAAAGAATAAAAAACGCGCGCCTTTGAAAGGGCGCGCGTTTTTTATAATAATTTTACTGTTCTCTGTTTTTATTTTAATTCCACTTTTGCTCCTGCTGCTTCAAACTTCTTTTTGATTTCTTCAGCCTCTTCTTTTTTCACTCCTTCTTTCACAATTTGGGGAGATTTTTCTGCTGCGTCAACCAAGTCTTTGGATTCTTTTAAACCCTTTTGGGTAACATCGCGCACTACTTTAATCACATCTATCTTTTTATCCCCTACCGCTGTTAACTCTATATTAAAAGAAGATTTTTCTTCGCTGGGAGCAGCATTAGCACCAGCACCAGCTGATGGAACAGCGGCCACCATTTGAGGCGCAGCGGAAACACCGAATTTTTTTTCCAAAATTTTCACCAGTTCGGATAAATCAATTACAGACATCTGTTCAATTTCTTTTACCAGCTTTTCAAATTTTGCTGGCACTTCTACGGTTTCTTTTTCTTCTGCCATAAATTATTAACAAATCCGAAACCCGAAATTCTAAATCCACCACAAATCATAAATTCTAAATCCCAAAATTACAAACAGTTTAGAATTTAGAATTTTGTATTTAGATATTGTTTAGGATTTCGTGTTTCGTGCTTCGGATTTTTATGATTTTATTTTTGATAAAATCGTCACCAGACCTTTAATATTTCCGTTTAAAACGTAAACAAAATTAGAAATTGGCGCTTGCATACTGCTCAACAATCTTGCTATCAATTCCGGCTTTGAAGGTAATTTTGCTAATTCCATTACTAATTCTTTTTCTAAAAAAGAATCTGTTAAAATGCCTCCCAAGATTTTTAATTTTTCATTTTTTTGGGCAAAATCATAAATAATTTTTGAAGGCGCAATCTCTTCGCCAAAACCCAACACCAAAGCCATTGGTCCTTTAATATCTTGTATTTTTTCTAACCACTGATTTTTTTGATAATTTTGCAATACTTTTTCTAATAATTTCTTTTTCACCACCTGCAAAAGGCAATCTGCTTTCTTTAACTGCGCTCTTAATTCAAATATGTCTTTGGCGGCACAACCAGTAAAATCAATTAAAACCGCTGACTTTAAACGTGTGATTTTTTGAGATAAATCATTTATAATTTCTTTTTTTTGTTCTTTTGTTTTTGGCATATGTATATAAATCTATTTTATGAATGCTCGCAGGAAAAAATAAAACGGCACTAAAATGCCGCAGAAAAATGTAATAGAGAACATGCCAACGCGCTTTCGCCTTTTTAGAAACACCTGCTTTCTAACAGGCTTGCTCCTTGCTCGCTGACTCTGTTCTAATGTCTCCGCAGGATTTATAGTAAATCCCAAACCATACTTTAATAACATTAGTATGGTTGTGGAAAAAACCACCTGCTTCTGCGACAAATTAATTTACTACCATTATACACATCCTCTTATTGATGTCAATATCTCGCCAACATTATTATTTCGTCTCCCCTAAAAAAATTTTTAATCATTGCTTCTTTTTTTGCTCCTAATGTTTTTCTATATAACTTTTGCGCTTCATTGCCCGCACCAGTGGTAACTTCAATAACTTTTAAAACAGAACCGCGTTTTTTTAAATAATCTTTGATTAGTGCCAACGAGTCCACAATAAGCCGCGTTCCCACTCCCCTGCCCCGATAATCCTGCAAAACCGCTATTTGTTCTAATTCCCAAACCGCTTCTTTTCTAAAACCACCTTTTTCCAGCCACAAAATATAACCAATAATTTTTCCTTTTTCTTTTGCTATAAAATACTGGGCTCTGGGATAAGCATTAAAATTGCAAGAAATCCATTTAAAAGCGTCTTTTGCGCTGGCGTATCCCCGAAAACACTGATGGGCAATTTGCGCCACCTCTTTGATATCTTCTTTTTTGCTTAAACTTTTAATTTGCATATTTTTGGCAAATCCTGATTAAAAAACAAATGGCAATATCGTTTTGCAATTACTCCACTGTTACGGACTTGGCTAAATTACGCGGCTTATCCACATCAATACCCTTGAGGTCAGCAACATAATAAGCCAGTAATTGTAAAGGAATCACATTAATAATAGGCGACAAAAAATCAGGCGCGCTGGGCACCTCAATAATATCTTGCGCTAATTTTTGCGCGTGTTCATCGCCATAATTTACAATGGCAAAAATTCTTCCCTTGCGCGCCTTTACTTCCTGCATATTGTTTAAAATTTTTTCGTATGTTTCGTCTTTGGTTGCCAAAAAAATCACTGGCATATTTTCGTCTATCAGGGCAATGGGCCCGTGCTTCATTTCCGCAGCCGGATAGCCTTCTGCGTGAATATAGGAAATTTCTTTTAATTTTAAAGCACCTTCCAAAGCCACTGGAAAATTCAATCCTCTACCCAAATATAAAGCGTTTTGGGCGTCTTTAATTTTTTGAGCAATAGTTTTTATTTTTTCCTCTTGATTTAAAACTTCTTTAATAAAATCAGGTAAAGATTTTAATTGGTTTAAAAAAGCAAAATCAAGAAAAAATCCTTTGGCTTGGCGCAAATATAAGCCCAATAAAATCAAAGCGGTAATCTGGCAGGTAAATGCCTTGGTGGAGGCAACGCCAATTTCCGGACCAGCGTGTAAATAAATGCCAGCGTCAACTTCACGAGCAATAGTGGAGCCCACCACATTAATAATACCAAGAGTTTTAGCACCCTTTGTTTGAGCCACTTTTAAAGCGCCCAAAGTATCAGCCGTTTCTCCGGACTGCGAAATCACTATAGCTAAATCAGAAGAACCCACCAACGGATTTCTATATCTAAATTCCGAAGCATAATCAACTTCCACAGGAATATTGCTTAAACGTTCAATAATGTGTTTGCCAATTAAAGCAGAGTGCCAACTTGTTCCGCAAGCCAAAATAATGATGCGCGCAATGTCGTTTAAATCCAAATGAACAGAAAGCTTTACAGCCTCGTGCCCTATCCTGCCCCGCAAAGTATTTTCAATGGCTTGGGGCTGTTCAAAAATTTCTTTGAGCATAAAATGCCTAAACCCGCCTTTTTCTATTTGCTCAACTGTCCATTTTAATTCCTGAACTTCTTTTTCCAATTCTTTGCCGTCAAAATTTTTAACAGAAAATCCTTCGGGAGTTATAACTGCCATTTCGTTGTCTTCTAAATAAACAACCCGTTTGGTGTGTGGTAAAACAGCGGAAGGGTCAGAAGCCACAAACATTTCTCGTTCTCCAATGCCTAAAATCAGGGGCGAACCCTTTTTGGCAGCCACAATTTTTTGCTCCCCCGATGCTATCATCACTAACCCAAAAGCGCCTTCTAAAACTTTCACAGTTTTTAAAACAGCTTTTTCTAAATCTCCTTCGCAAGGGCCCGTGTTAAAAGAGGATTCTTTGTTTTCGTTGTTTTTGGCAAAAAATTCACCACAGTTAGTGTTTGTTGTGGTGGCGTGGTAAAACTTTTCCAATAAATGCGCTACTACTTCTGTGTCGGTTTGAGAAACAAAAATATGACCTTCTTTTTCCAATAATTTTTTTAATGCCTGATAGTTTTCAATAATGCCATTGTGAACAACGGCTATTTGTTTTTTGCAATCAAAATGCGGGTGCGCGTTAATTTCTGTGGGTTCGCCATGCGTTGCCCAACGGGTATGGCCAATACCCATTGTGCTTTCCAAATTAGTCATTTGATTAATTCTTTTTTCCAAATCAACAATTTTGCCCGGATTTTTGCAAACCACAAGCTTGCCATTTTGCGCTAAACAAATTCCGGCGCTGTCATAGCCCCTGTATTCTAAATGTTTCAAGCCCTCCAATAAAATAGGAACGGCTTGTTTAAATCCAATAAAACCAAATATCCCGCACATAAAAAATTATTTTAAATATTTTGCTTTGGCTTGTTTGTGCTGTTCAAATGTTTCGCTAAAAATAGTTTTGCCATTTGGAGTAGACAAATAATACCAATAAGGGCTATCTTGATAGTATAGTGCGGCTTTTATGCTGTCAAGCCCAGGATTGCAAATAGGAGTGGGCGGCAAACCCTTATACAGATAAGTATTATAAGGCGAATCAGTTTGCAAATCGTTTTTTGTTAATTCCCTGCTTGATTTGCCTGTGAAATAGTTTAAGGTAGCATCAACCTGCAAGGGCCATCCTTTTTCTATACGTTTCCACAAGATACCCGCCACTAATTGTTTGTCCTCGTATGTTTTTACTTCTCTTTCCAACAAAGATGCCATAATTAAAAGCTGGTATAATTTTTTTTCGCTTGGTTGTGTTATCAGTAAAAACTTTTTTTGAAAATTATTCAGTGCTTTTGTGATTAATTGCTCTGCTCTCACAGGATAATCCAATTCATAAGTATCAGGAAATAAAAACCCCTCTAAATTAGTGAGTTTTTTGCCTGATGCTGTTTGGACATCGCGCAAAAAATCATAATCCTCAATAATCTTTTGCAAGGGCGCTGAAATGGTTGATGTGGAAACAAGAAAAAGAGGCGCGCCACTGTATTCAAAAAACTGCTCTTTGGTAAAATAACCCTTTTGCTCCCCATAAACGGCAATATCCAAAAGCGTCCACCCTTCAGGAATTGTGATTCTTTCTTTTTTGGTTGCTCCGCTGGTAATAATCTGTGTGAGACGATAAATGGAAATTCCATAAGGCAACTCATAAGTGCCTGTTTGAATTTTTTTCCACTTGCCGGAAAACAAAAGATAAATTTCAAAACACAAGCGGCATTGTATTAGATTTTTTTCTTTAAGTTCCCTGCCTATTTGCCCAAAGCCAGTCCCCTTCTCTATGGTGTATAAAATAGATGGGGCTATTTGTTGGTGAGAAAAAGGATTTTTGTAAATATAAAATAAAAAAGCGCCACAAAACGCCAAGAAAGCAAAAACCAAAATAAAAAAAATCTGTTTTCTGGTCATTATTTTTATTGGTTTGCATCATTGCCGGGCAATTTGGCTTTTTTCAAAATAATTCTGTAAATGCCTTCCAAAAAATCTCCGCCCGCATAACCGATAATAAAACTTAAAGCAGCGCTAAAATTTCCGTTTAATGTTAACCCCACTTCTTTCAGCGACATTGAAGCCATCATACCAATAATGCCAGAGAGAAAAGACATCCCCAAAAAATACTTTAAATCAAACGGTACGTTTTTGTAAGAGAACTGGTGTTTGATAAAACCAACCAATCCTCTTACCACACCGCCAAAAAAGCCGGCAATTAAAAGAGAAAAATAAAAAGACATATTGCAAAAAAATAAAACCAATAAAATTATTTAATTATGCCAAAAGTATTGGAAAAACCCTTAAATAAAAATAAAATTCCTATAATAAATAAAACCAATACTACGATAAAATCAATAAATTTCATCATATATATTAAAAATGAAAAATTACCATCTAAAATGAAAAAAAGGGAGTTGCTTATTTAATTTATTATAAAAAAATTAGCTCCATAATGCAATAGCATGTACTAGATGAGTACATTTTTGACAACTGTGGTTTTCCACAAGCAAATTCAATAGGGGTCTTGTATCCTAAGGCTTGATGAGGCCTTCTGAGGTTGAATTCCTCTAACCAATTGCCAAGTCTCAGATTGAAAACCTCAGGGTCTGGATGGAAATTTCCCAGGGCCAGAAACTCTTCTTTTAAGATACGATTGAACCTTTCGTTGACCGAGTTGTCTTTTGGGGTTTTGG
>Ga0207433_10015051_pt1 | contig 11103 bp, 12 predicted proteins | sample YelNatPaOPGAMG01_FD_187559 | JGI IMG/M metagenome (GOLD analysis project Ga0207433, IMG submission 187559) | Hot spring thermophilic microbial communities from Obsidian Pool, Yellowstone National Park, USA - OP-RAMG-01 (SPAdes) (version 3) | ecosystem: Environmental > Aquatic > Thermal springs...
CGCCGACGAGGGGGTTCTTCTGCTGGAAGCCGCTGCTGTGCCCGGACGTCCTCCAGGCTCCGGCGCGCTACACGGTCGAGGCGGGAGGGGCCAAACTCTTCGGCGACTTCCTCGGCGCCGTCCCGGCGAGGTATCTGAGAGCGGATGACATGGTTGTCGTCTACGGGTTGCTGAGCGGCACGGCGACGATCGGGGCTGTTGGGATCTTCATCCTCTCGCCGCCGCTCAGCCCCCTTCCGCTTCCCATTCGCCAGGGTCCGGCATCGCCGCTGCGGGGCGCGCCTTCCGCTCCCGGTTTGCCAGGTCCCGAGGTCGCGCCATCGTGAAGCGCTGCTCGGCATGTCTTCTTGCGCTTGCTGTGAAGGTTGTTGGCTGGAAGGAGGTGGAAACGTGTCCATCGCGGAGACGAAACAGACGGTCCTGATCGAGGATGTGGTGGCACGCCGCCTCCCGCTTCGACCCAAGGGGTCGCACCTCATCGGGAGGTGCCCGTTCCACGAGGACGGCGGCAGGCCGAACCTCGTCGTCTTCCCGACGACCCAGCGGTTCAAGTGCTTCGCCTGTGGCGCGGGCGGCGACGCCATCGACTTCATCGCCCGGATGGACGGCATCTCTCTGGCTGAGGCCGCGAAGAGGATTGCGGGCGAAGCGGATCAGGCGCCCAGGGTGCCCCCGCCTTTAAGGCCGAAGGAGCGGACGCTCGACCTCGGCAAGGTGAGCGCGACCTACTACGCGCTCCTGCGCTACCTTGAGCTCCGGCCCGAGGATCGGCAGGGGCTTCTGGCCAGAGGGCTGTCGAAGGAAACCGTGAAGCGCAGGGGGTACAGGACCCTCCCGGCGGGAGACCGAGAATCCCTGCCGCTCCTCATCCAGATGGACCTTGGCCCGGACGCCCTGAACGGCGTGCCGGGCTTCTTTCTTTCCAAGCGCGACCAGTGGGAGCTTGCCGGGGCGCCGGGTCTGCTCATCCCGGTGATGGACCCGCACGGTCGGATCGTCGGCATCCAGATCCGGGCGACCAAGCCAGGCCGCGGGCGGTACCGCTGGCTCTCCTCGGCCGGCAAGCCGAGCGGGGTCTCGCCCGGGTCGCCCTGCCATGCTGTCGTCGGACGGAAGGGCAAGGGCTCGCTGTGGATCACCGAGGGGCCTCTGAAGGCGGACGTGGTGGCCGAGAAGGTCGGCGTCACGGCGCTCGGCGTCACGGGCGTAAGCGCTTGGCGGCGAGCCCTTCCCCTGATCCGAGCCCTTGGGGCGAAGCGGGCCATCCTCGCCTTCGACCGCGACGAAGGCGCCAGGGCGGCCGAGGCGGTTGTCCGGAACGTCTCTCAGCTCGCAGGTGCGCTCTCGCGGATGGGTGTCGACGTGCTCTACGCCTCGTGGGACGAGGGCAAGGGCGTCGATGACGCCCTCATGGCAGGAGGCCGCATTCGGATCGGTCGTGATCGCGGATGAAGCCGGTCATCGTTGTGAGCCCGCACGCCCTGGCCCGCTGGAACGAGCGGGTGGTCAGGTCCGGGAAGAGGCCCGTCACGGCGGACGAGGTGCGCGACATCGTGCGCCGTCACGTCCGGCGCCGGGGCGGCGTGATGCTGCGCCGGGGAGACGGGTTTCTGGTGTTCCACCGCGGTCTCAAGATCATCGTCGCCCCTCACGAGCTCGGCTGGGCGGTCGTGACGGTGTGGCCGCTCAGAAGAGTTGGAGGTGGCAAGACGCCATGACAATCGCTGAATCACTGCGGCTTTACCTGTCGATGTGCCTCCCGGAAGTCGCTCCGCGCATCGCCCTCAGCTTCCATCGCGACACGAGCCCGTCGCCGACCTACCTCCGCAAGAAGGGCAGCGTGGCTGGGAAGCTCCTGTGGGGAACGGTCGAAGGGGTTTCCCGGCACGGGTTCGTCGTGCATCTAGACCTCGGCTACCGGACCTTCGTCTCCTGGGTGGACCTGTGGCAGGGGGCATCCGGATCCGACAAGGGCGGAGCCTCCATCAAGGGTCCCGTAGCCGCCGTGCGGGCGATGTCCGGAGCGCTCGGGCGGGCCAAGAAGGAGGCTGACTGGGCCTTTCTCGCCACCGGCCGGAGAGACTTCCGCGTCGAGGACGAGATGGCCGTCTCAGCGGGAGGTGGCGGATCATAGAGGGACGCACGCATCTCCTGGGCGGGCTTGCTGCAGGGCTCGCCGTGTCCGCTCTCGTGCCGCACGCCGACCTCGCTCCCTTTCTCGTTTCTGCCGCTCTCGCCGGCCCCCTGGCGGACGTCGACCATCCGGCGTCGATGTACGGACGGTTCATCCCGCTTCCGGGGGTTATCCTCGGCAGCAAGGAGGGGTTGCGGGCCTGGACGCCCTCGTTTGGATTTCGCGACGGTCACGGCGGCCGGGTGGGCAGAGAGATTCTCCCGAAAGTCATCCTGTGGCACAGGGCCCAGACTCATTCCCTCGGAGCTGCCGCCATCGCGGCAGCGGCGACGGCGCTCCTCTGCTGGCTCTTCTTCAGGCAGGCCCTCCTTCCCGTGACCCTGGGGGTCTGTGTCGGCTACCTCAGCCACCTGGCCCTCGACCTTATCAACATCTCGCCGATCATGCTGTGGTGGCCGTTCTCGAGGAAGACGGCCCACATCCGGTGGCCCCGCATCCGCGTGGGGTCTCCGTGGGAGTGGCTGGTGACGGCGGCGCTGGCGCTGGGCATGGCCGGCGACGGGGTGATGAGGCTGTTACGCCTCTGAAGCGGCGCGACGAGATCGCGGCGTATGCCAGGGAGCTTGCCGGGTACGGCATTTCGTTTCGCGATCTGGCGGCCATCTCACCACGTCGTGCTCGGGATGGAAGGAGGGCCCAGGACGCGGCGAGGGAGGTCGTCGCCAGTCCGGCCCTTCTGTCCGCGGTGCGGGCGACAAAGCGGCTGCCACTGGATGACGTGGCTCCCATAGTACCCCTGGGCCGCAAGGAGCTGGAACTCTGGCAGAAGTACGTGCTGGCGGTTGTCGTTGCGCTCGCCGGCGACTTCCCGTATGTCAGCGGGCACTTTCAGGATAGAGGGAGCGGCGTCTGAGCCGCGCCGCTCCCTGGCAACGGAGCCGCCCGTCGAGGCGGCTCTTTCGCGTGGGAGGGGGTGTGGCGGTGGCTGCGTCTCCCTTAGAGGGCTCTGATTGGAGGTGATGGTCGTGGAGGAGATGTTCGCGCAGTCGATCAAGGAGGCGTTCCTTTCGCTGGCCTACGTGACGTGCATCTTCGTCTCGATCGGACTGGCCGTACGGGACGGCGTCAGCCTGACTTCGCTCGCTCTGGCTGGCGGCGGGGTCCTCTTCCTCAGGGCGTTCCTGCGGACCGGGCAGGCGGGCTCGCCGAGGATGGCGCGTGATGGCTAATAGGCGGCTGCTCCTGGCTGTGATGATCGGGGCCGGGGGCATCGTAGGATGGTCGCTTCTAGGGCTCCTGCTCCTCGGGGTGCCGATTCTGTTCATACTGTCGCCGTTCCATACGGGGCCACCCCCAAAGGCCGGCGTGCAGGCGATCACACAGACCTACCTGCCGCTCGAACAGGCGGCGGTGGAGAAATACTGCCACCCCGGAACGGCTGAGGTGCCGATTTACGGGCCCGACCACAAGATCCAGGGTTACACGACAGAGAAGACCTGCGTCGGCGTGGACGTGGCCTTCGTGCAGGCAATCATGCGGGCGGAGTCCGACGGCTGGGCCCTCTCGGTGAGCAGTGCCGGCGCGATCGGGCTCATGCAGACGACCATCGGCAAGTACGACCTCTCGAAGGAGGAGAACCCGTTCGACCCCAAGACCAACATCGACAAGGGGGTCGAGTTCCTCGACCTCCTCTACTTCCAGTTCGGCGGCAACCTGCCGCTCGTGGCGGCGGGATACAACGCGGGGCCCGGCATCCCTGAAGAGTGGATCGCCGAGTACGGCACATCCGACTGGTCGAAGCTCTCGCAGGAGGCGGCGGTCCAGGCCTTTGCCAAAGGGCAGACGTGGAGATACGTGAACGAGGTCATGGGCTATTACCAGAACGGGCTCGCGGCTGCGGGGCAAGGCCCTTAGCGACGCCGGCGATGGATGGGAGGGGGTGAATGGGATGGAGCCGACGGTGACGATAGAGATCGTGGTAGCCGCACCGGAGGGTCGGGCCAGGCTCGCGAAGGCTCACTCGGGCGGGGACAGGACGACGAGGGCAAGGTCGGACTACTACGAGAGTGTGAAGGCAAAGACAGGGCTCACTGCTGAGGTGTGGCCCGAGGTTTTCGTCGAGGCAATCGCGGGGCTGGTTCCGCCAAACCGGACAAACGACCCCGAGATCCGACGGCGTGCCGAAGCAGTCTCAGCCATGCTTGCCGAGGATCAATTGAGCGATGCTGGCGATGTGGAGGGCCTGATGCGCGTGCTTGTCGACCTCGGGAAGTACCTGCACGGCTATTGACGTGTCGTTTGCAGGTCGAAGGTCATGCGTGCGGCGTAGGTTGGGCAAGTCACAAACAGACGGCTGCATGTGTCCTCCGTGTAGCTAGCGGTCAGGCGGACCGGGCGCTCACCGGCGATGCACACGGGACCGAATGGGCGTTCCTCGTCAGACGCTGAGGCGCTTCTCAGGTACGGACATTCAGGCCACGGCGATCGCATTCGCGATGCCATCATGGTTCATCACCCCCGGGCGTCGAGTTCGACAGGCGTGTGCGCAGACCTGGGTGGGGATGGCTGGGAGCCTTTAGGCGATTCCTGTTTCGTAGCCGGCGGTCAACCGCCGGTTCTTCGCGTCAGAAGGAGGAGTTGTCGTTGAGAAAGGGGTTCATTCAAATCGCCGCGGCCTGCTGGTCGTGGGTTGCGGCGGTGACTGCGCTCATCGTGCGGGTGCGGACGGGCGTTCGGTACGGGCTCGCCTCCGCTCTGGGGATGATGGTCTTCTCAGGGCTCGCCAACGTGGCGCTCGCCGCTGGCGGGAACCTGTCGGCTTCGGGCCCGGTGTGCTACGGCGCGCCCCTCTCCGGTGTCAGCACCGTTCAGACGGCTCTCCAGGAGGTGGCCGGCAGCATCCGGGACATCCTGGGGGTCACGGCTCTGGTCGCCCTCGTGGTGGCCGCTCTGGTGAACCACTTCGTGCATGATCCGCGTTCGAAGGACCGAGCCCGCGAGATTGTGTGGGCCGCCGTGATCGGGCTTGCCGTCGCCGTGTTCGCGCCGACCCTCATCGGCTTCGTGATGGGGCTCGGTGGGGGGAACAACTGCTGAAGTTGCCAGACGGGCAGAGGTGTGTCATGCATCCCTGCGCCAAATGTTCGGCCTTTTCCACAAGGGCGAAGGTAGGTGCAGGCGGTTCTGCTCCCCACGGCTAAAGCCTGGCTAAAGCCGGGGGAATCCGAACCGCTGCTTAAGTTGATGCCGAGCAACCGGGGGCGCTCAGGGCGCCCCCGGCAAGTTTTCCCCTCTTTGTGTGCGGGCAGAAAGAGAGGTGATCCGAGTGGTGCTGCAGTGGCTCTGGAGCGCCATCTCATCCGGTGCGGAGTCGATCGTGCTCGCACTGCTCAACGTGGTGGGCACCTTGTTCAACGTGGTGCTCGAGGTTGTTCTGAAGGACGTCATCATGCCGATCCTGAAGGCCACGGTCTTCGCTCCGTTCAGTCTCTCAGGGACCGGATGCGTCGGCGGCGGGACCGCCTGCGAGGGGCACATCATCTCGGCGGCGTTCCAGACAGCCTGGCACTTCATGGCTCTGGCCAGCGGGGGCGTCGCCCTGGTCATGCTGGCGTGGGCGGCCATGAGGGCTCACCTAGGGGCCGTCTCCGGGAGCACCGACAAGGCGAGCGTCGTCGAGGGTCTCGTGGTGTGGGGGGCCGTCCTCGTCGGCGGGCAGTGGTTCTTCGTCACGATGCTGGATGTCGCCAATGCGATCACGGTCCAGCTTGTCGGCTATGCGGAGAACGTGACACAGATGATCCCTGCTGCTTCGGCCTCGGGGGCGGCAGGCGCGGTGGCAGCCGCTCTGGTGTACTTCTTCGGCGAGATCGCCCTTCTGGCGCTGGTGGCGGTGCTGCTCTGGGTCATCGGGGTCTGGATCTGGCGGCAGATCGAGCTCGTCCTGTACACAAGCCTCCTCCCCGTGCTGGCGGCACTCTCCATCGGCGGGAACAAGCAGACGTTCCAGTGGGGTTGGAACGAGGCGGTCGGCGCCCTCTTCTCCCAGCTTGCCATGGCGGTCGCCTTCTTCATCGCCTTCCTGCTGCTGCGGAACTATCCGCTCCCCAGCGGCACGCCGCAGGGCACGCAGCTGGGCATCTCCCTCCTGCATATGGGCATCGGCGGCTTCGCCTTCGCCCTGGTCGCCAAGGCTCCCTCGATGCTCTCGAACATCACTGGGCACCGCCACGCCGGGTTCGGCGCCATCGCCGGGGGCGTGATGGCGGGCACGCTGATGGCAAGGGGTGCACAGACGGCCATGCGGATGACCAGGGGCGGTGCGGCGCTCCACCGCATCGCGCAGGCCAAGGAGCAGGAATCGGAGCGGGCGGTGGCGTCCTGGGCGGACAGGAAGACGGTCGGGGAGCGCATCTTCGGATCCGGTGACCAGAGAACCATGGTCGGGAGGCGGGTGGACTCGGCTCTGGCGAGCGTGAGAGCCACGGCCCAGCGGGCCGGAGAGGCCGGAATGTCGACGAACGTCGGCATGGGATTGGCCCTGGCCGCAGAGTCCTGGCCGGGCCGACAGGTCATGGCGGGCGGGAAAGCGGTTGGGAGAGCGGCCCTCGGCGTTGCTGGACAAGTGACAGGGAAGGCGAGATCGGTCGCCAGCTATGCCATTCAGCCCCGCACGACTCTAGGACGCGACCTCACACGCAGCTACGGCGCCGAAGGGGTGGCGGAGTCAGAGATCGGGCGGGAGGGCTTCCGGCGCATCGGGGCGGAGACCGAGGCGTTCAACGCCCAGTACGCCGCGAAGCACCCGAACGGACCGGAGGACCCGGAATACGGCAAGCATCAGTCCGCCATGCTTCGCCACGAGATCAGCCTGAACAGGAAGACGGGCGAGGTCGAGCTCGGCTACGTCTTCAGGGAGAGGCTCCACCAGTTCCATGATCGGCGGGGGAACAGGGAAGGGAATCAGGGCACAAGGACAAATAGGCCCTGATCCATTCGGGGGTGGGATACATGCCACTTGCAGTGCTCGGCTTCGCCATCGGGGCGATGGTCATTCTCGGCGGCATTGGCGGAGTGTCCATCTGGTGGCTGTGCGCCGGAGGCCTGTCGATCGGGGCGGCCTATGCCGGTGCCACCTTCTTCAGGGGGGCGCTTGAGGGCCTGGCGCTGACGAGACGGCTCGCCGGCTCCGTCGGCTGGGTTGCCCAGGCCGTCGCGGTGCTCGCCCCGTTCATGCTCGTCGCCGGTCCAGGGCCTTCGACTTCCACCTCGGAGAGGGACATGAACGGCATCGTGGCCTGGATGACACATCTTGTGCAATGGCCCTGGCCGTACCACGTCCCGGCGATGCATGTGAACGACCTGTTCGGTTCCGAGGGGCTGTTCAAGGCGTGGTCCGGTCTCGTCGCGATGTTCGTGAGGGCCGGCCTCGACGTCGGAGTCTGGTTCGCCCTCATCGCCGGCATGCTCTTTCTTCTGCACTGCTGCGAGCGCCTGCTCCAGAGGGTGGTGGCAAGCTCCCTGGGAGTGCAGTACACCGGGAATCCGGTTGACGACGAGTCCCGCCCCAGGGAGCGGACCTGCCTTCGTCCCTACATCCCCGGAGACCGGGTAACGGCCGTGCGGGAGTTCAGGGACATGAAGGCCAGAGAGACCGGGGTCGTCCGGAGGTACAACGATCAGGGCAGCCTTGTGGTCACGGTGGAAGGCGGCAATCCGTTCGCCAAGGTGGATGTTGCCGGGGTCCGGCTGGCGAGCCTCGAAGGAGATCCGCTGGCCGGGCTCCGCAGCGCGAAGTTCCCCTTCATCGAGGGCGACCGCGTGTGGGTTCCGCGGCCCCGCCCGCCTTACGGGCTCTGGCCCAGGGGCATGGGCACGATCGAGTACGTGGAGGAGAGGTCCGGGGCCATCAGGCCCTGGGTGAGATTCGACATGCGGCCTTATGAGCGATCCCCGCTGGAGAACTTCAAGGAGGGGCGCCTGGTGGAAGGAGTTGACGGACATGCAGGCCCGGATCCCCGCAAACTACCGCCAGCGGTTTCGCTGGGTCGGTGACCTGGACGCGCCGGCCCTGATGTCGCTGTGCGGCGGCGGCGCGGCCGCCATCAGCGCGCTCACTGGGACGGCCCCCATTCCCATTCGGGTGCCGGAGGTGGCGCTGTCCGCCGGGCTCGGTATGCTTCTGGCCTTCGGCAAGTGGCCGCTCGAGAGGGGCGGCGACAGGCTGTGGACATGGGCGAAGCGCGCGTTCGAGTACTACCGACGCCCCAGACGGGGATCGATGTTTTCGTGAGGCAGGAGGGTCAAGCGTGAAGATCTTGAGTCGTGAACAGAAGGCGAAGGAGCAGGCGGCCCCGGGGAAGTCCCCCGGGGTCGTCTCGTCTCTCATGGACGCGTCGGGAATCGAGGGAAGCACGGTTCGCCGCCGGGACGGCGTGTTCGTCGGCATGGTCGAGATCACGGGCGAGTTCTTCGCTCTCCTCTCCGAGGAGGAGCAGGACCGTCGCATCTTCGGCTTCGCCTCGGTGCTCAACTCGGTCCCGTGGCCGGTCCAGTACGTGCTCATGGTCGAGCCAGCTGACCTCGGAGCATATCTGGCGGAGGTTGATGCGGCAGCAAAGCGTGTGCGGGGGACGGTTCTCGGGGATGTTGCCCTCCAGCAGGCGCAGCTCGCCGAGGACCTGACGCGGGACGTGATGGCCGAGACGGTCATCGCCGCCGTGACCGGCCCGAACGCGGCTGACGCCCAGACGCGGGCGCAGCAGCTTGCTTCGCACTTCTCCCGCCGGGGCTTCCAGGCGAAGGTCTGCGATGCCGACCGCCTCGCTCAGATCCTCTATCTCTCCTACAGCCACAGCGGACGGCTCCAGCGGCCCGGAGCGACCTGGATGAAGGTGGCCGGGCGTGTGTCGGAGGCGCAGACGAAGCACCGCGCCCACGGCAGGAAGGCGGATGAGGAGGTCATCAAGATCTCCGATGGGTCTGAGGTGGATGTCCTCGGTCCGAACATCGCCTCCCTGGATCAGATGCTCGCCCCGTCCGCCCTGATCGAGCAGCCCGGATACATCGACCTCGGCGGGGTGTTCGCCTCGACGCTCGTCGCTGTCGATTATCCAGAGCAGGCCGGCAACGGCTGGCTTGAGGAGATTCTGCACTTCTCGCACGGCAGCGTCAGGCGTCGGGTCAGCATCTCCGTCGAGCCCGTGCCGAACGACCGTGCGGTGGGCGAGCTCACCCGGAAGCTCGTCGATCTCGGGGTGCAGGCGAACGCCGCCGCAAGGCGTGGCCGCCATGCCGACGTCGACACGGAGCTGGCGCTTGAGGACGCCGAGGGCCTTCGGCAGGATCTCGCTCGGGGCGCCCAGCGCATCTTCGACGTGACCCTCATGGTGACGCTGATGGCCGATGATCTGGCGGAGCTGAGGGCTGCTGTCGCCCGCCTGAAGCAGACGGGCGAAGGCTTCCTGCTTCATCTCCGGGAGACGTACCTCGAGGAGCGGGATGCGTTCAGGGCGACGATGCCGCTTCAGATGGGGCTTGTGCGGCGTCCGCGGCCGATTCCGACGGTTCCAGTGGCGACGTGCTTCCCGTTCACGAGCGGTGAGCTGATGCACGAGACGGGAGACATGTGGGGCGTCAACGCGCTCACCGGCAACGCCGTCATCATCAATCCGAGGCACTATACACAGGCGCACATGCTCTTCGTGGCGGCGACCCGGTCCGGGAAGTCCATGACGGTCAAGCACCTGGGAAGCCAGAGCCTGATCCGCGGAGACGAGGACATCCTCGTCATCGACCCGTCGCCGCCCATCGATTACCGACGCTGGACCGAAGCGATGGACGGGTCCTACCTGCGGTTTGGGGTCGGTTCGAGGGATCGGGTGAACCCCTGCGAGATCGTCCTGCCGGCGACATACAACCCGAAGGCTCCCGAGCGGATGGACGAGGAGCTGCAACGGCCTGTCAGCCAGAAGGTGGCGTTTCTGAAGGCTCTCATCGAGATGATGGCCTACGCCGGGGAGCGCATGCCTCCCGTTGAGCGGGCCCGCCTCGAAGGGCCTCTCTACGCCATGTACCAGGAGAAGGGCATAACCGACGACTGGTCGTCCGTCGTAGACGAGGCGAGCCTTCTTGGGAAGCCGAAGGCGAAGGCGTCTCCGACTCTTGTCGATGCGCTGCGCCACATCGAGCAGGTCACGGAGCTGTCGGACCTGGCCTTGAGGCTGAGGCCCTTTGTCAGCGGCACTCTCGACATGTTCTCCGGCGCCACCAACGTTGACCTGGATCGCCGGCTCACCGTCTTCAACGTCAACGCCCTCGTTCAGACCGGCGGCGCCCACCTTCAGGCGGTGGCCTACGCCATGGTGATGGAGGTCATCAGGAGCCGCATGGCGGAGACCAGGCGCAGGAAGTTCGTCGTGATCGACGAGGCGCACATCCTCTTCTCGAACAAGGACACGGCCCGGTTTCTCGCCTCCCTTTACAGGATGGCCGGAAAGCAGGGTGGGCGGGTGGCGATCCTGACCCAGTCCATCACGGACCTCGTGGGAGACCCGCTCACCGGGGTCGATGTGGCGGGAGAGGAGGAGGCGAGGGTCTGCCTCGGGCAGACGGGGATCAGCTTCTTCCTGCGCAACGACAAGATGAACGACCTCCAGCTCATCTCGCGCGTGTTCAGCCTGACAGAGGCCGAGATGCGCTTCCTCGCCGACGCCCAGCCCGGAGAGGGGCTCGTGGTGGCGGGAGGCGACCGGGCGCTGGTCAGGGTGGTTCCGACGCCGCGGCTGTATGAGCTGGCAACGACACGGCCCGAGGAGGTGGCCGAGATCGAGGAGCGCCAGGGGGAGGAAGAGCCCGTCGCGACGGTGGTGGCGGAAGAGGGCCGTCCCTCATCCGCCGAGGCTCCCGTGATCGCTCTCGAGGCGGTCGGGGCCAACTCCGAGGACGAGTGGATTTGAAATCGTGGCGGG
>Ga0207433_10015052_pt1 | contig 11103 bp, 9 predicted proteins | sample YelNatPaOPGAMG01_FD_187559 | JGI IMG/M metagenome (GOLD analysis project Ga0207433, IMG submission 187559) | Hot spring thermophilic microbial communities from Obsidian Pool, Yellowstone National Park, USA - OP-RAMG-01 (SPAdes) (version 3) | ecosystem: Environmental > Aquatic > Thermal springs >...
TTGACGCTTATAGAACGCCGATTCTGTTACTTCGGGCGTCAAAAGCCGGCATTCCAACCGTACCGTACATAGTAACTAGCTCAGTGAAACAAATAATCGCTGAAATAGGCTTCCCAGTTATTCTTTTCGCAGTAAACCCATTCTCATACGACGGCTTCAGAATCGCAAAAAACAGAAGCGCCCTTTACAGGGCAGCTAAAAGTTTAGAAATGAATTATAAGTTTCCTGTTTGCGCGCAACCCCTTAAAGGCGAGGTGGTATCGTTTAAGTCCATTTTCGGAAAATGTGAGATGGACGAAAAAATAAGAAAGATTTCGGAGATGGTGTATGAGGTTTTTGGGATTCCACTTTGCAAATTGCATGTTCAACGTGTAGAAAAGGAAGCTTACTTGTGTGGGCTTCAACCATTAAAAAAAGAGGAACTTCTACCAAATGACTTAAAAGCAATAAGCGAAGAAATTTGGCAAATTTCTAAGAATGGTGAACATCGGGTTGGCTAACATCGCCTGCTTTGTCGAGAAATATAATTTTACAGACCCAAAAGAAGCCAGAGCGCTCGAGAATTTCAAGTTTACAGCGGAAAAACTGGGTCATAGATTCACTTTTATGTTTCGAGAGAATCTTCTGGAAATTCCAAAGTATGACGCTGTTTTTATTAGAGCAACGACAGACCCGCTTTTTACTGCATACATAGTTTCCAAGACCGCTTGGGAGACTGGCTTAAAAGTTGTCGACGACCCCAAATCGATACAAATCTGCGGAAACAAAATTCACTTATACTCGCTCTTCGAAAAATACGATGTCCCACGTATCCCAACAATCATCATCAACAAAGACGACTTCCACCACAAACGCATATTAGAAATCTTCAGAACATTCGGAAGACCAGTCGTAGTCAAAGCGCCATACACAAGCTTCTCAAGATACGTTGAAAAAGTCGCTTGCGAAACAAGCTTCCGCGAAGTTGCAAAAAGATTTTTCAGAAAATCCGATGTATTGGCTGTGCAAAAGTTTACACCGACCGCTTTTGACTGGAGAGTCGGCGTGTTAAACGGCGAGGTTTTATATGTTTGCAAATACATGGTGCCGAAAGGAAGATGGAAACACGGCGCCAAACGTCGCGGCAAACCCAGCTTCGTTTGGGGTAGAACTGTATCGCTTAAAAAAGAAAACGCGCCGGCTAAATTGAAAGAGACAGCGCTTAAAGCATGTGCGGTTGTTGGAAATGGACTTTACGGAGTGGACATCAAAGAGGTCGATGGCAACTATCTGGTGGTGGAGGTTAACGACAACCCAAGCATATACGCGGGACAAGAAGACCTGCGGAACAAGGACGTGTACGAGAAAATTATTAGATACTTAACAGACTAGCTAATTTTATATTTTTGAAACCTGCAATGTATTTTTACAGAAGACTGCGTAGAATCCGAGCTTTCTTGGCTGGTTCTTTACTTCAAAGTTTTCAATTACAAAGAGTCATGGCGGTCGCCAATAAATTTCCGGCATTCCTAAAAATTTCTTCAATCTGCTCTCGAATAGAATTTTCATGTTTGAAGCAAACAAGAACACGGAAGAAAAGACCTCAATTTTTCGACAGTTATTTATTCTAACGTTACAATTTGTCATGTTCGAGAGGAAAAAGAATTTGACATTGAAATATCTCGTTGAGGATTACAGCTTCTATGAAGGAATGCCTGTGGATGTTCTTGTCTCTCAGATGGAGAAAGCGTGGGGCTTTACTGCGGGAAAGCTAGCTGTTGGCGTGGGGATTCTGGAAGGCATGATTAGGACGCGTGATTGCGTGAAGTTTCTTTCCTTCACTGGAAACCTCGTAGCCACGGGAACTAGGGGAATTTTCAAAGAGCTTGCAAAGAGAAAACTCGTCGATGTTATAGTTACTACCTGCGGAACCCTTGACCACGACATTGCCAGATGCTGGAAAAACTACTACAAGGGCTCATTTGTAATGAATGACACTGAACTTCGCAAGAAAGGCGTGAACCGTTTAGGAAACGTACTTGTCCCAAACGAAAGTTACGGTGTAGTAATTGAGGAGAAAATGCAGAAGCTTCTTCAGAGTTTGTGGAAAGAAGGCTTAAAGGAACTTTCATCCAGTCAGCTGTGCCACGAAATTGGAAGAAGAATCTGCAACGAAAGCTCTATCCTCTACTGGGCAGCCAAAAACACCATACCTGTTTACGTGCCAGGCATAACAGACGGCGCTGTCGGATATCAACTGTGGCTTTTCTCACAAGACCACAACTTCAAAATCAACTTGCTAAAAGATTCTGGAGAGCTTAGCGACATTGTGTATAACGCGAAAAAAACTGGCGCCTTAATAGTGGGCGGAGGCATTTCAAAGCATCATACGCTTTGGTGGAATCAATTCAGAGAAGGCTTGGACTATGCGGTTTACATTAGCACTGCTGACGAGTGGGATGGAAGCTTATCTGGCGCGAGACCACGCGAAGCAGTTTCATGGGGAAAAATAAGCGCAAAAGCAAAACGCATAATGATTGAAGGCGACGCATCGCTGATACTGCCGATAATGATAAGCACGCTGATAAGTAGATTAAAGAAAAGCCCTACATGACTTGACTGAAAAGCCACGAAAGGTCTGGAGCTTTCCTTTTAGTTTTCACTCTTTCATTTAATGCATGTGTTATAAGCGGCAAAGCGATTGTGGCGTCGCAGTAGCAAACGGCTCTTTTTCCTTCGCTGTGAATTTTGCCCCAGCTGACTGCCTCTTCCAAAGTGCAGCCGGACAAGCCGCCCCATTGAGGCGAGTCGGTTGTTATTTGGATTGCGTATTTGTGCGGGTAATAGTATTCTTGGACGCTTTTGCGTTTGAAGCCTTCTCTTCCGGGCACGCCTTTGTCCATTGTTTTTGGCGAGACGGATATCGCGATTAGTTGTGTGAAGTCTTTTGGTACGCCTCCACCGATGTAGATGACGCCTATGTCTTTTGTTTTTTCGCCTATGCCCACAAACTGGTCGAACTCTTTAACAGAATCTACTACAATGGGGTGTCCCATGTTTTTAGCCATTAGGAAGGCTTCGCCGTAAGCGCTATCAGATATTGCAGGACAGAAAATTGGCACGTCTTTTTCTGCTGCTACTGCAGCTATGCTTTTTATTCCTTTTTTGCTAAGCCACTTGCCGAATAAGTAAAGGAGCTCCATAGACGAGTATGTGAAATCCCTGCGCAATGTTAAAAGAAAATCAGTCATCAACTCTTCCATTTTCCTATAATCCGACTCTTTGCCAAACACGTCATAATACCTGTTTATGTCAGCTTTTAGGAGCGCCTCATCGTTAACCATGTGACTTCCTTGCCAATACCCAAAACCCATAGCGTCCACAATATCCTCAGAAACATTTGCGCCAGTAGAGACAAGAACGTCAATGAAGCGGTTTTCAATAAGCCAGTTGACTATTTTCCACTGTCCAGCCGTGCTCATTGAACCCGAAAAGCCCATGATAATTGTTAAATCCTTCTCTTTCAGCATTGCTTCCCAAACTTCCACAGCCTCACCGAGCTTTCTTCCTTGATAAGCTGTTCTACTCATCTCCGCCAAAAGTTGAGAAATGCTTTTTTCTTTCACTTCTATAGCTTCAACTTTTCTCTTAAAGTACTCATCAACCATGACCATACACCGCCCGTTTATGATATAACGACCAGTATATGAGTTTTTATTCTCTAAACACAGGAAAGCATAGAAGTTAAATGCGATTCTATTATAGTCTAACGCTGGATGAGTGAACATAATTGATGCTTTCAAGAGAAGAACTAGCCAAAATGATAGATTCCACAAACGTGAAGGCAACAGCCACAAAAAACGAAATTGAAAAATTATGCAAAGAAGCAGCAGAATACGGTTTCCGATGCGCAGTTGTCAATCCAGTCTACGTAAAACTCGCCGCTTCAACCCTCAAAGACTCAAGTGTCAAAGTCTGCTCAACCGTGGGGTTCCCCGTTGGCGTTTCGCTGCCAGAAATAAAGGCTTTAGAAGCTGTCAAAGCAGTTGAAGACGGCGCAGAAGAGTTAGACATGGTCATTAACTTGAGCGCGATGAAATCTGGCGATTACGAAACGGTGAAGCAAGATATTGCGGCGGTTGTGGACGTTAAACGTTTGTCTAAGGACATCATTGTCAAAGTCATCATAGAAACCACCTTCTTAACCAAAGAAGAGAAAATAATTGCGTGCAAACTTTCCAAAGAGGCAGGAGCAGATTTCGTGAAGACATCGACGGGCTTGTTTGGTAAAGGCGCAACAGTAGAAGATGTAAAGCTGATGCGGCAGACAGTTGGCAAAGACATGGGCGTCAAAGCAGCAGGTAGAATAAGAACATATGCTGACGCAATAGCCATGATAGAAGCCGGCGCAAACAGAATAGGAACAAGCACGGCAGCCCAAATAATCCAAGAAGCACCATAAGTGAGGCTACATTTTTTCTGGCGCCTTTATCCCTATTAAGGTGAGGGCATTTCTTAACACAATTCTAACAGCATCTGTCAAGGCTAATCTTGCGTCGCTGAGCCCTTGCGGTTCAGCTTTTATTACTGGTAGCGCGTTGTAGAAAGTGTTGAATTTGTCGGCTAAAGCATTAGCGAAGTCAGCAATCATGTTTGGCTTGAGATATTCTGATGCTTCGACGAAAGTGTCTGGAAAACTCGCAAGCGCCAAGACAATTTCGTGTTCAAGCGGCTCTTTCAGTAGTTTGTAGTCTGGTTTTTCAGGTTTTCTTGCCGCTTTGCGTAGAATGCTGCAGGCTCTTGCATGTGTGTATTGAATGTAGGGTGCACTGTTTTTTTCGAAGTTGAGTACGCGGTCCCACGTGAACACGACAGGCTTGGAAGGGTCAACTTCAACCAGCGCATAGCGGACCGCGCCTATGCCTACAAAATTGGCAATATTCCTTTTTTCTTCTTCAGACAATTGTGGAGAGCGCTTCGAAACTTCTTCGTAGGCTCGTTCAACCGCTTCGTTCATTACTTCGTCAAACTTTATGTAGTGTCCTCTTCGACTGCTCATCTTGTAGCCTGGCAGAGAAACTAGATTATAAGCGAAGTGTAATAGGTTTTCGGCTTTTTTGCCATAACCTATGGCGTGCAAAGCGATTTTCAACTGTAATTGCGCAAGCGACTGCTCCATTCCTATGACGTTAATGCATTTGTCTGCTCTCTCAAACTTCCACAAAGTGTAGGCAATGTCCCGTGTCGTGTACAGCGTCGTGCCATCAGCGCGAACAAGCGTCAAAGGTGGAATTTCATAATCTTCTCTCAAGCCAAGTTTAGCCTTCAAACCATAGTTTCCTGCCACTTTATCTGCATCAAATTCCAGAACCCCGCCTAAAGTAAAAACGTATGGTGTAGTCTTCAGTCTCTGAATAACTTCGGAAACCTTGCCGCTCCAGACGTAATCGCTTTCCCAATCCCATGAATCAAATGAAACACTTGCGCGACTGAGGGTTTCGGTAAAGCCTCGTATGCAGAGTTCAACAACTTCTCTCACGAGTTTTTTTGCTTTTTCTTCTCCCATCTCGTAAGCTTTGTTTAGCCTTCCAATCTCGCTTTCTGGGTTTTCATCCTCGCTTATTTTCGCGAGGAGTTTCTCGAAAAGCTCTGAGTACTTCTCTTTTAACTCAACAGCTACAGCCATCCATTCATCCAGTTCACGGTTGATTTTGGCGATTTCTTCCGTGGCTGAAGCCTTTTTGACGCGTTCCAACTCTTTTTTTAGGCGGTTGATTTCAACTATACAGCTTGTTATCGTGTAGACTTTGCCGATAAAGTGGTCTGGCTTTTCAGAGGGTTTTGGTTTGCCAAGTTTCATGTAACCATATGCCATAACCGCTGTTTGCCTACCAACATCATCAACGTAAAAATGACGAAAAACAGTGTGTCCCCTAGCGTTTAGTATGCGGGCGAGTGAATCGCCTAACATGGGATTTCTGGCGGTTCCGATGTGTATGGGGTGGGCTGGGTTCGCGCTTGTGTGTTCTACGATGATTTTTTGTGGTTTTTCGGTTTTGACAAAACCATATTCTGAACCAAGTTGCATAACAGATTCTACAGTTAAGGCTGAAAGCTTCGCAAAATCCACGTAAAAGTTTATGTAACCAGTTCCAGCAGACTCGACACGTTCGGTTAAGTCTAATTTTGATTTTTTAATGGCCTTCGTCAGAAGCTTCGCTACGTCTAGGGGTTTTTTGCCAATTTTTTTAGCAAGTTCAAAGCATACAGAAGACGCAAGCTGTCCATACTCTGAGGTTGGCGACCTCTCAAAAGTTAGCTCTGGAATTTGGATTTCGGGAAAAGCTTTCTCAAAAGCCTCTGCTAGGATTTTCTCGCATTCACTACGAAACTCACTAAAGGGATTTACTGAAACCATTGCACGTTTGCCTCAATTGCCTTGAGATTTCTCACCATTTAAAGGGATGAGGTTATATTTTAATTTGAAAATCAACTAATCCATCTGCCGTGAAAACATGCGAACCAAAATCATCTTTTCAGAAAAATGCTTATGTTATGGACATTATCACATTGAAGGCCCCGAGAGAGTTAGGAAAGCTGCTGAGATTTTGAAAAGTTTTGGATACGAGTTTTTGGAGCCTGAACCTGCCAGCGAAGATGATTTGCTTCGTGTGCACGATGTGGATTATGTTTGGGGTGTTAGGAAAGGTTTGGTTGCTGATGGAGACACTCCGGCTTATGACAATATTTTTGAATTCGCTCGGTTATCGGCTGGCGGAGCAATACTGGCAGCTAAAGTTGGAGGTTTCTCGATTATGCGTCCACCTGGACACCATGCTGGCGTGAACGGCGCAGCCTTAGGCGCCTACACCAGGGGATTCTGCTACTTCAACAACATTGCAATTGCAGTAAAATACTTAAACAAGCCTACGCTAATTCTGGACATTGACGGACACCATGGCAATGGCACGCAAGAGATTTTTTTAGGCAACGAAAAAGTCACCTACATTTCTTTGCACAGACATCCAAACTATCCTGGCACGGGCATTTTTCACGAAGAAAATTGCCTAAATTTTCCGTTGCCGCCTGACTGCGGAGACGAAATACACATAGCAACGCTTGATAAGGCACTGAGTTCAGTTGACTTGGAACGTTTTGAAGTTGTTGCGGTTTCCGCTGGATTTGACACTCACGCGGGAGATTTGGCAAGTCTCGGGCTTACAGAGAAGGGTTATAGAGAAATTGGGAAAAGAATTGCCAAGCTAGGAAAACACATGTTTTTTGTGTTAGAAGGAGGATACCAAGGAGAAAACGTGGGAAAAGATATAAACGCGTTACTAGAGGCATATGAAAGTTCAATTTAGCATCAAGTGATTATTTGGCGCTATTTTTACTACCGTTTTTATTCTTTTTTTGTGTTTCGTATGTAGTTATGATGAATACTGCTGTGAGGATTACGGTTGCGGCTGCTACATTTCTCACTGTTATTGGCTCATTTGCCAGCGCCCAGCCCAGAAGCATCGCCACAATTGGGTTAACGTAAGCGTATGTCGAGACCTTCGCTGGAGTAGCCACCTTCAACAGCCAAATGTAACAGGTAAAAGCAACAAGCGCGCCAAATACGACAAGATAAATCCAGCTAATTAGTGAACGTATAGAAACCAAATCCGGCCTTACGCGGCTTATTTCACCAGTTGCCAAACTTGCCAAAAGCAGCAACACTCCACCCGCGACCATTTCTAACGCAGTGGCTAACAACTGTGAGCTTGGCTGTTTAGCTGAACGTGAATACAGCGAACCATTAGCCCATAAAAAAGCGCCAAACACGATTATTCCAGCTCCAGCAAGGTCAACGCTGCTAGCGCCTAAACTTTCTATTCCACCAACAAGCAAGACAACGCCAGCAAAACCCAAAACTACTCCCCCAACAACCTTAACGTTTGGTTTATGCTTGTTCCACAACCAGTCCAGAAAAACCATCCACAACGGCACAGTACCAACCAACAAACATGCTAAACCAGAAGGCACCCATTGTTCTGCCCACACAACAGCACCATGTCCACCTAACAACATTAACCCGCCTAGAACAAAAGCGCAAGCCCAATCAGCCTTAGTTTCGCCTTCCACACCGCGCAATCGAGTAAAAACGTACAAAATCGCTCCTGCAACCACAAACCGCGTCCCAGCCATGAAGAACGGTGGCAATGACTCAATAACAAACCTAATGGCTAAATAAGTCGAACCCCAAATGAGATAAACCGCCAAAAAAGCCGCCGCTACCTTCATTTTCAAATCAGTTGCAACCCCACTTTAAGAAACAAGTCATTATCATCTGCAAAGATTTAGTGTTTTTGCCGTCACAAGCCAAAAATTCCCAAAAACCAAACATAAATAAATGTTCAGCGGGCCCGCTGGGATTTGAACCCAGGATCTCCGGCTCCGCAGGCCAGTGTCCTAATCCAGCCTAGACTACGGGCCCGAAACAAGTTTTGTGTTTGTAGTAGAAAAGTGTTTTTGGTTAACTTGTGTTTGTTAGTGCTCGTTCCAGCGCATTTATTACGTTTTGTTTTCCCATTGTTATTATGTATGGTCCGAGTCTTGGTCCTTGGGGCACACCTATCAGTATAGTGTATAAGGTTTTGAAGAATGAAGCGGGTTGTAGCCCGTGTTTTTTGGCTGTATTAAATATGGCGTTTTGTATTTTTTCTGCTTCGTCTTCGGTTTTTAAAACGTCAAGTAGCTCTGTTACGGCAGTTTTTTCTTCTTTGGTTAGGCTTACTTCTGTTTCTTTTATCTCTTCAAAATCCTTCGCCCAATTAAACGCGTAATCAATCCGCTTTTTTAAATCCTCATCAATTGTCTGGTTTTTCTGCAAGTAACCATAGCTTCGAAGCGTTTCGATAATAAACTCTTCTTCGCGACCTTTAGGCGCCATTTTAGCCAGAAAAGTCAAAATGTTATATGGAACGTGGATGCCTGGTTTTGATGGTGGCTTCATCGCCCAGCAATACTCGTAGAGCCCTCGAAGCTTTGCAAATTCCCTTTCATCCTTTACAGTTTTATTTCCAAAGTACAAATCCTCCAGATAATCTAACTCGTTCATGTAAGAAGGAATGTCAGTCACGTCTAAAGTGCGTGAGCCAACAAACCTTTTAAGCATAAGCAACATTAGCGATTGAGGCGAACCATACTTAAACCATGTCTGCGGGGTGAAAACTACTCCAGCGGATTTTGAGAGCCTTTTGCCGCTTTTGTCCAAGAATAACTCGTATTTCGCGTGAGATGGCGGTTCCCAGCAGAATATGTCGCGGCATATGCGGTCGTTCACCCTCACGGAATCAGCAACTTCTTTACCGAAAGCTTCAAACCTAATGTCTAACGCTTTCCATCTAACCGCAAATTCGCCTTTCCAGCTTAGTTTGCCGTCGCCTTTTCTGTAGTCCACCTCGCCTTTATGCCCGCAACCTTCAAGCCATCGTCCTTTAACTTCCATTCCCTCGCATGAGTAGAGAACTTTGCCCTCCTCTGGCAGAAAATCGTAGGTTTTAGTCGTGTATATGCGTCCGCAATTTTCACAGACCGCAAAATATGGCAAAACTTCAAGAAACTTTTCTTGTCCAACTTCTTCTTTGACTATTTCTCCAATTTTCTTCGCATTCATAAGCACGGTTTTGATTTCTTCATTGAACAATCCTTTCCGGTAAACTTCCGTGCCAGACATGAACTTGTATTCTATTCCGCATTTGTCAAGCGCGTCAAGAAGCAGTAATGTCATGTGTTCGCCATAGCTCTTATGACAACCAAAAATGTCAGGAATGTCAGTCACTGGTCGCCCTAAATGCTCCTCCAAAGACTTTGGCATTCCGACCGGAACTTTTCTTAATCCGTCCTTATCATCTGCAAAAGCGATAAGCTCGGAGTTAAAGCCTTGCTCTCTGAGCGCCAAAGTCACAGCGAAAGACCGTGCAGCATCGCTTAGATTGCCGATGTGTGGAAAACCAGAAGCCGCTATTCCCATTTCAGTTCGCACTAGGTCTAAGCTTCTGCCTAGTTTCTGTTCTCTTTCGATTATTTTTGCTGCCATCTTGTCGTACCATGTTCCTCGACCGATGATTTTCTGGCTCATTCGCAGTCTAGCCTCTATGAGCATTAGTTAGACGTGAATAAAAAATGTTTATCCGCTATACCTTCTTGTTGCCCTAGCAGTGTTTTCAGAGTATCCCAAATTTGGCTGGGGGGATGTCGCCTTTTATGACTGCCCCTGTTGCGCCGTCAACGTATAACTGGTAAGTTTTGCCCTCATAATCATATTTTATGAACCATATGGGAGCGTGCAAGTAAACTGTTTGACTTACGTTAATCTCATTTTTAATTTCAATCACCTTATCCACGTCCTGCGACGCCAGATGTCGGTGGTGTTCCTCAATTTCTTGTTTGGCTCGCTCAACTGCTTCGTCCTTGTCGATTTCGCTGTTAAGAGTTTTAGCGAAGCCTTCGATTCGTCTGAAATCATATGGAATTTTGCCTTCTAAAGGCACGTCGTATTCTCTTGTTGGGAATTCAGTTGCTTTTCTTGCCAGAACAAGCCAGTCATATTCTTTCGCTATTCGTCCTTCCTTGACAACTGGCGGAGTGATTCGCTCAAATACTCCCTTATAAGCAGTCTCCACCTTCGCCGTCACAACCCAAAAGGGCAAATACACGAGGGTTTTTTCCGTTAGTTTTGATTTTCTGGCAAGGTCGGATGGCTTCAAAAATCCACTTCGCATCCAGTTTCTTATTGCTTCTTCAATTTGTGTCTGGTCATACTCGTTCAGTAGCATTGAGTGTTCGAAGGTGAAGGCTTTTCCTGTTTGTATGACGACGGTATAACCGCAGTATCTGCATGTGGCTATGATTTCGCCGGGGTTAAACGAAATTGGCGCGCCACAATGTGAACAACTAATCGTATCGACTATGGACATTAGGTTTTCACGCTTTCTGCTTTTCTCTCTTTATAATTTCTCTGGCTACAATGATGCCGGACGCTGAGGCTTGAACTAATCCTCGTGTAACACCTGCGCCGTCTCCAATGGTGAATAAATTGTTGATTTTCGTTTCCAAACAGTTGCTCAACTGCAGTTT
>Ga0207433_10015056_pt1 | contig 11101 bp, 10 predicted proteins | sample YelNatPaOPGAMG01_FD_187559 | JGI IMG/M metagenome (GOLD analysis project Ga0207433, IMG submission 187559) | Hot spring thermophilic microbial communities from Obsidian Pool, Yellowstone National Park, USA - OP-RAMG-01 (SPAdes) (version 3) | ecosystem: Environmental > Aquatic > Thermal springs...
GGTATCCAGATAAAGGGCGACAGGATCATGGATTTCGAGAAGGTGCTGTTCGAAAACTTCGAGACGAATTATCCGCTAAAAGTATTCAGGAAAATACAGGAGAGAGATAGCCACAAGCTTGTCCTTGACGATGATTATTCCGATGCCTCAGTGATAGCAGGTTCGGACGTTGCGTATCGCGACGATATTGCCTACGGAGCGCTTGTTCTATTCGATAGAAAGTCCGGGCGGCAGATAGATATCCTTTTGAACAGGGTCAAGGTGCGTTTCCCGTATATCCCAACATACCTGACATTCCGCGAGGCTGAGGTGATATCGAAGCTCGTAGAAAAAGCCGGCAAGGACCTGATACTCGTACATGATGGCAACGGCATCTTGCATCCTCTCGGATTCGGTATAGCCAGTCACCTCGGGGTTATCCTTGATGTGCCGTCTATCGGTGTCGCGAAGAAGTTGCTAGTGGGCGAGGTTATCGGCAAAGGCGCTGTCAGGAAGGTTACAATTGACGGAAGGCACATTGGATATGCCGTGTCAAAGGGATCAGGAAGCGCACCAATCTTTATCTCCCCTGGGCATAGGGTTTCCATCAGATCAAGTCTGAAGTTGCTGGAGCCATTCTGGAAATACAGGCTTCCGGAACCGGTCAGGGTCGCGCATATCGAGGCAGAAAAAGCGCGGAGAGCGGACGAATGAGGATACTCATCTTCGGCGCAGGCGCACTCGGAGGAGTACTGGGTGCACTTCTATCAAGAGCCCATGATGTGCGATTGATCGCTCGCGGAGAGCATCTGCAAGTAATACAGGAGCACGGGTTAAGGCTAGAAGGGCTTATCGAGGATAATTTCAAAATACCAGCCTTGGAGTCGATCGAGGATCAAGGATTATTCGATGCGATATTTGTCACAACGAAATCATATGATACCGACGTCGCTGCAAGATGTACCGTAGGACATCTTTCAGAAAACGGATGTATTATAACGTTGCAAAACGGGATCGGAAATGCGGAAACGCTCAGCCAATATCATCGGATAAGTTCCGTCGTAATCGGTGTCACCAGCATGGCAGCTCATAGGCCAAGGCCGGGGGTTATAAGATATGTATCCGAGAACGAGATAATCCTCGGATCGCTGATCGGAAAATCCTCAGCCCGGGATACTGCGGAGAAGATTCTCAGGGATGCCAAGATCAGGGTGAGAACGAGCGAGAATATAACGGGAGTCATTTGGTCTAAAGCGATCGTCAACGCGGCGATAAATCCTCTCACCGCAATCTACAGGTGCGAGAACGGCAGGATAATCGAGGATAAGGAATTATATGCACAGGCGGTCGCAATATGTGAGGAGGGGATGCGCGTTGCGGCCGCGAAAGGGATTGATCTCGAGCCTCCCGATGTCATACAATACATGTCCAGGATTGCAACCAATACCGCCAAGAACCGGTCAAGCATGCTCTCGGATATCGAGAGGGGGAAGAGGACCGAGATAGATGCGATTTGCGGAGCTATCCTGCGATTCGGGAAGGAGCTCAGGATCGATTGCCCCGTCCTGTCAAGAGTATATTATGCAGTGAAATCCATCGAAAGAGAATCCGTTCATAAATGACGGCTTCACTTCGTGCTCCTAGCCCGAGAACAATATTTCCGATGCCGAAAACGACACAAGAAACTCCGGCCAGAGGGAGCGTTGCCCCCGAAGTCTCGCCTGTCCCCAAATGCCCGCACTCGATGTGCGGGCCTCTTCTCCTTTTTCGCCCCATCGCGATTTTATCCTCTAGATATGTGTGGAGGCAGGACAGCCGGGACAAGTGGGACAGAGGCGGGGAAAATGCCTCAAGAGAAGTACCATGACACGCTGTAATATTCCGGCCTGTTGGGGAGGGTGAAGGTACTTCTTCTCCTAAAATTTCGAGAGAAGTCGGCCTATTGCCCGAGATTTGAAGTTTGGTAAGGCATGGGGGGATGGTATCCCTGCCGCATGCTATCCCGCCTTCGATGCACGCGAGCATCGATGCCCCGGAAGAAGCAAATACTCTCGGGTCGATGCCGCATACCATGAACAAAGATACGGACTCCGAGGTCCTCAAGGCTGCCAATGTTCGAGCAGGATCTCAACGCAAGGGTGGGCGGAAGCCAGTCGTGCGCGAGCGACTCATGGCGGCGCTCAGGCGATCGCCTGGCTACACGAGCGAGCTCGCAGCGCGGATCGGCGCATCGCCCGACCAGGTACTGAGGGTCCTCAGACAGCTCGAGGCACAGGGACTTGTGAGGTCGTGGGGTTTCGCTCTTGCCGATGTTGGGGGGCGGCTTGTAGCCGTACATGCCTGGAGGTTGACGACTCCTTGGGAGCGTCGCTGCGGAAGAGAGGACCCAGAGACGAGCGCTCGTGCCTCTGCCGCACTGTCTCGCATGCTGCGCGAGCGCCTGGGCCGAGTCGAGCAGAAGAATGAACTCCTCGTCGCGGAAGCACAGAAAGAGCAGGAGGTACGACCAAGCCCATCATGAGCTACACTATTTCCACGAATGAAAATTCGTGGCCCCATTGAAGCAGACGATCGGCTTATATCCGTAGCTCATGATCGTCGGTTTCCGCGAATGAAAATTCGTGACCCCAGTGAAGGTTGCTCTCTCCATGCCTGCCATACATGTGCCCAGAGGGTGTTTCCACGAATTTTCATTCGTGGCCCCATTAAAATAACATGAGCAGATGAGAAGCTGCATCCTCGCAACCTACGCACTCTTCAGGCGGCTATGGCCATCTTTCGATATCCCCCATAATGGTTTGGAACAGAGCGGTGCGGCTCCGAACTGCACCACGCTAATACAAAGGTATCCCCTCATGGAGATGTGCGCTTCCCTTGCCTGATTAGGCGAGTTCACATGCACTCGAGCGCCGCGGTGCCAGTATCTGGCCGAGATGACACCGACACCACCACACGAAGGGTTTCTCGGCGTATTAGCGCTTAATATTCCTTCTAATTAGGTCCTTGGGGAGGGTTCTGCCTGTGAGCCCGCTTACGTCTGTACAGGAGCACAGATATCACCGCAGCTCCGAGGACCGTCGCTATCAAGATAAACAAGGGTATCCCTCCATATGGGCCATTCGTGCTCCAAATATTGGTGCAGACTTCAAAGCGAAGGCCTGATTCTGCTGAGTTACCTGATCTGTCTATTGCCTTTACGATTACGTAGTACCCCCCATCGATTAGACCTGTAAAGATATAGGAAGTATTGAGACCCACGTTAATCCAGTTGCCACCGGTGATGCGAATTTCATAGTGGTCTATCCCTGAAAGTGCATCAGAGCCGGTCCAAGTGACCTTTACGGCATCCTCCCTGATCGTGGCGTTGTAGATCGGGGATGTAATAGCAACTGATGGTCTCGTCGTATCACTAGTGATTATTATGGACGCAATCGCCGAATTACCTGCAAGGTCTGTGACTCGCACCCTGAGCGTGTGATAACCATCGCTAAGTGAGCATCTGTACTCATCCCCTTCCACCGTAATCCAATTAAGCAGGTCTACCTTGACCTCCCTGGATGCAATCCCCCATTCATCGGAACATTGCCAAGATAAGTCCGCAGAACCCGCCACATAGGAGTTGTTAGCCGGGGTGATAACCCCGAGCTCTGGCGGAGTAGTATCGAGCATTATTGTTACGGAATCTGAGTACATCAACTTAAAGTCACCCCATCGTAGTTCCGCCATTGCATAGATGGTGTACGCACCGTCATCTCCAAGCAGGATATTCTTATTCCAGGAGCCCATGTAGAGATCTGCGGCATCATAATGAACATTATCGAGGCTGACTGATACATTATTGGCAAACCTGTCCACCGTTCCCGATACAATGATAGATGCGTCGTTGATGAACTCCATCTCCTGGGGGTAGACTATGACAAGCGTTGGTCTGAACGCGTAGATTTCGTAGTATACGGTTGCACTCCAATAACCGGAGGGGTCAATGCTAAATCCGATTTTCCATTCACCGGCAAGGTCGACTACCATCCCACTGTAAAGGCTATTAATCGTGAGATGTACGCCCGATGGTTTCTCAAGCCAGTACGTGAAGACTGTGCTCCAAGTGTTAATCGTGAGATCCCAGAGAAGCACATCGCCCGAGTTCACGGTCCCAAAGCTGATGTATTTCGTCTGGCCAGGATCAATAGTGATGCTTCCAGAGGCCGCATCGGAAGGCTGAGCAATCATCGACCATGAACCTACTAGTAAGAAGCATAGTGCTGCTATTGCTATTCCTCTGCTCCATTTCATCATTGTTCTTACCAATGCTTGAATTTCTTTAGAGGATATTATACCTTTTTTGTACATCTACCTGCACATCACGTACGACGATGAGGCCGACCACCTCGAGCTGCCTCAGGGCCACGCGAAATCTGTCCGGGTCTTTCATCCCTCTCCCACCTGATCGATTCTCGAGTTCTCCCCTGCATCAGCTTGCACAGAGGGCGCTTGAGTGTCTGCACTTCCCAGCAAGACCAACCAATCATCGAGCCATCTCTCCAAGATCTTCAATGCCTTCGGGGCTAAAGGTCTGTAATACAGGATAGCGAGGAAGAGTGTATCATCTGTGAGTTCATCCAAGTATCCTGCATGTCCCGCGAACCAATGAATTGCACTCTCATCTGTCTTTTCCTCGAGTACCCTTCGAAGGAGCGAAGCGAGGACTCGTCCTCGCAGATAAAGGAGCCGCAGATACTTGCGAGCGAGGTACTCCGCTTGTCGATCGACAGGCACATCTTCCGGGATCCCATTCTGGACAATGTAGGACCTTATGCATTTATTAATTTGGCAGAAGAGCTCGTTAGCTTTTCGCTCTCGTGGAGGTACATAGACGTACTTGCCCTTCCAGCCCCGTCCTCTCCCAGGCGGATCTCTTCGGAGGAATCCCCGCTCCACGAGGTCATCGAGCAATCTCTCCATTGTATGCTGAGCCATCTCATTTTTTGCCACACCTTTCCAGATCTCGCTATAGGTAGCTTGACCGCCGCGGCTCCGAATATAGAAGAGAATCTTGCGCTGCCGATTGTCCAAATTTGTTCTATGCCTAGTGCCTAGATGCTTGTTCATAATTGCTGTTACAGCAGATATTACACTACTGCTATAAGCCTTCTCACAAAAACAGTGATAATATGGTTAAAAAAGTTGAAAGGCGGATTGTCGCTCAGCGACGTGCCTTTTTCGTCTCTCTCCCGATTGAATTTATCCGAGAGCACGGACTGCAGAAAGGAAGCGTGGTCAGGCTCTACTACAACGGAGACGTGCTCATCGAAGCGCGCTCGGGAGAGCCTGTAGATACGCGCCATCGAAGGAATAGTCACGGGTCCGAGGAGGAAAGAAAGCGGCCGGTCGTTGAGAGGAAAACAGAGCGGTCTCATGCATCCCAGGCGGTGGTAGAGCAGAGGTGATGATCCATGCGCATAAGAAAAGGTGCCGGAGCCCCACGAGTTAGGTGGGGCGAGCCGGATAAGAGGACTGAACTCAGGGATTTTATCGCGTCTCGGGCTTATGAATGTTTGCCTCGCTCGCCCTCAGAATGGCGGCGCCAGGGTGATCATGATCGCCCTCGCGCCCCCCTTCAAGGATCTGGCTCGCGGCAGGTCATGTGCGAGCGGTGCCATGTTCGCAAGGCGGAGATGCTTGTCGTCGGCGAGCGTGAGGGGATGGCGGTATATATTTGCCGTCGCTGCCGCGAGCCGAGCAGGTTTCCGATGTACCTCGTGGGCGGTTCTCGGAGGCGAAGATCATGAGTGCTGGGAAGGGTAAAGACACAGGCTCGAGTGGGGGCAGAGGGGCGGCGAAGGCGAGAGCGAAGGGGCCCATGGTCCAGGAGCTCAAGCAAGAGTTGCCAGCCGTGCCAGAGCCCAAGGTGAGGGTACGTCCATCGCAGCTGCAGGAATATGCGCGCTACCTCCTTCAAAACATCGTTGATCGCACGTCAGATGACGAGACTGAGAGGAGCATATGGGAGGAGTATTATGCGAAGTTCAAGGTGCATGCGCCGCTCCCAGTCAGAGAGCGCTTTGAGGGGATATTGAATGACCGCGAATGGGAACGCATGGGAAGGCCCGTTGGCCCCGCTCTGGCTTGGGTCCTCTACGGCATAGATTTCGCCCGCCAGATCGAGGAGCGCATACGTCCAGGAGAACAGAAGGCAGAAGAGCGGGCCATGGCGCTCGATTGGAAAGGCGCGATCGAGATACTCGAGAAACTGATTAGATATCCGGACGAGCGGTCAGCTCAGGAGCATCTATTGTGGTGTGCGATGGCACGTGTGTACGATTTACTGCCTGGGTGCTGCCATCTCGCTTTCATCGGTGTCCCCTCCTCGGGGAAGTCGGTAGCCATGAAGGCTACCCTCGCGCTCGTCAATGGGATATACGTGTCCGATGCCACTGAGGCCTACATCGCGCGGGTCCTCGACGACGGGCGGATCCTGGGACTCGATGAAGTGGATGAGCAGCTGCGCGCTCACGAGAAGGGGATGCTCGAGTCCATCCTGAGGCAGGCCACGGACCCGAAGGCACGGCGAAGGGTTCTCCAACGCCTGGATGACTACAGTTGGATTGCGCGGGACTTCGACCTCTACCGCCCCTTCGTCTTCACCTACTTGGAGAACATCGAGAGGGCCCTGGTAACGAGGACGCTCGTCATCCGCCTGACGCCGAATGCGGATGCCGCGAGAATCGTGCGCAACTTCTATTCGGACGAAGATCTGGCAACAGTCCGGATATGGCTGTACGACCGCGCAGAGGAGGTCCGCCGGACATGGACCCCGGAGAAGGTTCGGGAGGAGATGAGCTCGCCTCCGTTCCTCGCGCTGATTGATTCGCTCAAGTCCGGCCTCCCCCGTGACAAGGCGATAGCTGCGATCCTGCTTATTACGGCGAAAATGTACAGCTGGTTGGAGGACTACAAAGAGGTCATCTTGTCTCATCTTAGTGCTGCCGCGGAGGATCGCATATCCGAGGAGGACTCTCTGATCCTCCAAGAGCTCGCAGCCGGACCGTGGCACCCTCCGTCCCTCCCTAACGGACCTGAGTGGATGTGGATGGATGAACTCCTAGCGCGGGTAAACAACCGCCGCAAGCTGCAAGGGTTAAGGCCGCTGTCCGCTGCGCAGTTGGGCCGCCGGCTTGCTGTATTTGGGCTGGAGGATGGGAAGGATCGTGTCAAGGTGAGGAGTGAGCATGGGCGGCGCCGGATACTGAGGACCGAGACCGTTGAGAGGCTCATCTCCGGCGTAAAGCCCTCCCCTCTATTATCCGGTGCAACCGGTGCGACCGGTGCAAACGGGCAGGCCAGTCTGGATGAGGCTGCCGCACCGGCAGGACCAGTAGCACCAGTAGGGAAGAGTATAGAAAAAGGCGAAGAGGCTGTCATCGACCGCGAGCTCTACGACTTCGCCCGCCAGCGCATGTTCGAGAGACCGGGAGAGACGGAGGATTGGTATGTGCGGGACCTCATACTCGCTCATCAGATTCCCGAGAAGGACTGTCCCGCCGTCAAGGAGATAGTCCACCGGGCACACCTCGACTATCTCAGGGAGAGAACGCCTCTGCCCGAGGGGGATTCTTCTTCGACTTTGCAGCCCGACGAAGGACAGGAGGCAATAGCCGATTCTGCGAAGGCAAATCAATCCGAGGGACCCGGGAACGGTGCGAACAAACTACCCGAGAAAGGAGGGACTCAACTATGAGCACACTTCTCCTCGTCTTCGTGCCTTCATCTAAGGCCAAGGCCGAGGCCGTGCTGGTGCAGCTCGAGGCATTTGCGTCGGCGATCTCTTGCGTCCTGGATGGCCCACTCGAGCTTGAGGGGGCTATCCCATCGCGTGAGGCTGAGCGGCTCGCGAAGGCGGCAGAGGCACTTGAACGTGCTGCACAGAGTGCACGGGTACGTGAGGGACTCGCACGTGCAAGGGCTGCGGGACGCAGGCTCGGAAGGCCGCCGAAATACAGCCCCGAAATATGCGCTAGAATCGCTTCGGACCGCGATTGCGGCGCGAGTTGGGGCGTGATAGGGAAAAGGTACGGGATCCCGAGATCTAGCGTCAGAAGCCTGTACATCAAAATCCGCCGCGCAGGGGATACTCACATAGCCAATAGGAAGGGAAGGAGGTCATGAACGGGCGAGGACAGGATTCCTGCACAGAATTTATATCCGCGCCAACTCATCTCGGAACCGGCGCCGAGGAAGGGGACAACTCGGCGCCAGGAGAACAGCATGATACCCGAGAACCCAGTCACGCTGGGCCAAACCCTCTCGGGACAGGCGAGCCTTCGGTGGAATCTCAGCGAGAGTACATCGATCTCGACATGGCCGTGAACCTCGCCGAGATCGAGCAGCGCTTCCTCGATGCGACTCGGGCCCGGCTGAAACCCTCGACCCAGATGGCCTATATGCAACGCTTCAGGCAGTTCGCAAGGATATCCAGGCTCGAAGAGTTTACGCGGCGGCAGCTCGCTGGACCGCGTGGCAAACAGCTTATCCTTGCATACATCGCGCAGCTCCCGAAGCCTTCTTGGCGGACGAAACTCGCGTACCTTCGTTCCGTCTGGGTCAACGGTCTTGGATTACCTTGGCCCATCGACAACAAGGTGGACATCGGCCGGCTGCCCAGGACGAGGCGGGATCCTACGCCTCCTGATGAGCAGGTCAAGGAATGTGCTGCCGCCCTCGCACGGGAGAAGGATCCGTACAATCGACTGCTCTGGCTATTCCCCGCTCAGCTTGGCTGGCGCCCGAGTCATGTGACAGGCGCTCGGTGGGGAGATATACAGCGCGATCTATCAGGTCATCCCCGTGCCATCTACATGACCGGCCAGCAGGGGGAGTTTAAAACATATGCGCCTGTGGTCGCTTACCTACCGCCCGACGTGGTGCAAGCCCTCGAGGAATGGCAGAAGCTCCATCCGGCTCCTTATCCCGAGGCTTACATCCTTCCGTGGCGATCGGCCAAAGGGCAGGTATGTGCGAGTCGTAGGATGGATATGTACACCTATCGGAGGCACTGGCAGCGGCTCCGCAAGAAGTATAACCTCCCGGCTCTGAGGCCAAAGGATCTGAGGCATTGGGTCTCGACGGCCTGCCGAAAGGCGGGCCTGTCGAAGGTTGCGACAGCCTACCTTCTGGGCCATGATGCTACTGAGGGCGGGGCTATGCGTGATTGGTACGACAACCCACGAATCGAAGATATCCTCGAAGAGCAGGAGAAATGTCTGCCTAAAGGCCCTCTCGGCCTTTTGATGCCTTCTGAGGTCGAGATTGTCTCCAGAGTGCCTTCCGAGGCAATGGCTCTCTTCGAGGCCTACATGGCCGGAGAGATCGGGACGATAGAGTTCATGACCTCGATCGAAAACATCCGGAAGAAGGGCGCTCCAAGGCTCTCTGTGTAGGAGTTTCTAGTATCGATTTCGACCACGAAACAATATTTCCGTCGCGCTTTCGCTTAACAAAATTGATGACATGCCCGACATATTTATATGCTTAGCAGGGCTGATTATCCCATTGTCGATATAAAATCAGATAGCATCAGTGCGCATATTATATCATAGAAGAAGGAGCTCAAGGAAAATCGCGTTGCAAGATTGAGATAAGAAATCGGAATCATCCGAATCTGCGGGAACTTCGTAACGAGATGCCCGAAGCCATGAGGTTTTCCGCATCGAGAGAGGTTGAGAAGATTGGCAGGTAGCTACTTGAAAAGCCTTCAGTTGGCGAAGCAAATAGAGCAGAAGGCGAAAGAGGCATCCAAGAAGAAGGCAGAAGCGGAAGAGCGCCTCAAAGTAGCCGAAGGGATTCTGGAACACTGTAAGGCTCTCAATGCGGATATCGACCTCGGGAAGAAGGCCATCGCGGAGACGATCGCAGCCCTAGATGCAAAGGATTTCGACCTCGCATTAGAAAAATCCGAACGCGCGGTCGAGACCGCGAAGAAGATTTTCAACGAACGGATTTATTCAATTCTTCAGGGAGCGGAGGAGATCGTCCAGATAATCTCAGAAGCTGGGGGCGAACCGGCGCAGCTGAAGCAATTGATCGCCGACGTGAAATCCTCCATGGAGAAGGAGGATTTCGATGCGACAATCAAGCTTGCGGAACAGACGTATGACGTTTCTCAGAAGGCTCTTCACGAACATTATGCAAGAATCTACTCGAAGGCCCAGCAGTTAGTGCTCAAGGCGAAGGAACTTGGGGAGAATATCGAAGATCTACAGAAGGATCTGCATAGCACGAAAGAGATGATCGAATCCGAGGATTATCGTACCGCGATCGTGACCATAAACTCATTGCTTGAATCTGCAACAGACCTCGTCAAGTCCAGAATCGGTGCCGAGATAAATGCCGCGGAAGACAGTGTGCTTGTCGCTGAAGATCTCGGCGCGGACGTTTCGAAGCTGAAGGATTATATCAGCAAGGCTCGTGAGAAACTCGAGTCATCCGAATTCGACGAGGCGATGAGTTACATACGCCGAGCCCAGAGCGAATGCGAGAAGGCGACATCCAACAGGATTTTGGAAGATATCAGAAAGATACGTGAAGAGATCAGGATAGTGAAGAAGTACGAGGGCGACACGGAGGCCGCCCAGACGTTGGTCGAGTCGGCGAGCAAGGCGATGAGGGACAAGAACATCTCCGAGGCCGCTAAATCGATCGAGAAGGCGAGAGCGGCCCTGAAGGATGCCCAGTTCAAGACTGTTCTCCAGGCTATCTCGAAATCGAAAGACAATTTCGTCCTCGCAAAGAGATTGAATCTCGATATCAGCAAACCGATAGCGACCCTTAACGAGGCGAGAGAAAAGCTCCAGAAAGGGATGTTCGAGGAGGCCGTCGCTGCCGCCAACCAGGCTGATAAGGAAATAAACGAGATCCTCTCGGCTTTCAGGAACGCTCAGAGCGGCCTTGAGAAGCTCGCCATGATGATCAAGGAAGCAGAAGATGCCGGGATGGAAATTCCGGACGATGTGAACATGTTCGCCGAGGTGCGGGCGGCCCTCGCCGACAAGGATTTCCTCCGGGCGGAGGCGAAGGCGAAGGCGGGCATCGAGGCTATCGAGAAGTATACCCGGAAGGTCGCCCAGGA
>Ga0207433_10015058_pt1 | contig 11098 bp, 8 predicted proteins | sample YelNatPaOPGAMG01_FD_187559 | JGI IMG/M metagenome (GOLD analysis project Ga0207433, IMG submission 187559) | Hot spring thermophilic microbial communities from Obsidian Pool, Yellowstone National Park, USA - OP-RAMG-01 (SPAdes) (version 3) | ecosystem: Environmental > Aquatic > Thermal springs >...
TAATCTATTACGTCCCTTTTTATAGCCAAATTTGGGCTCTTTAACCAGGCGAAGTCAAAGTTTCTGCCCAAATTCATCCTAAATTGAGCGATTCTTCAGCGCCCATATTTAAAACACCTTGAGATAATTGGGTCATTTTCAATTTAGCAATTCATTTAAAAGATGAAATAAAATCGGTCATTCCTGGGATAACATGAAGCAGGCTGAAGCAGACAGGAATCCAGGATGTTAATTTTTTTTACTGGGTGCCCATCTGCGCGGGAATGACCAGGAGGATGCTTCTAACCCGAAAATCGCTCAAATTAGATTTATATTAAAAAGCATTTTAGTTTAGTCAATTGACTTAAGTCAAGGCATATGTGTAAGGTATAATGTTAAAAATATTTTAAAGCAAGAGAATTTTTAATCCAGGAGGAGAAATATGCGGTGTCCGGGCCAAGATCCGATGTTCTGGAAGCCAGGGGATGTCTTTGAGATCGCTTGCCCCAAATGCGGCTTTGGAGTCGAATTTTTTAAGTATGATGTAAAAAGAAAATGTCGTTGTGGGCATGAAATTGTTAATCCCAAGATTAATTTTGGATGTGCAGAATGGTGTCCTTATGGTGATAGTTGTATCGAGAGTTTACCTGAAGAGATTAAGGCCAAGACGAAAGAGGAGAAGAATAATCGCTTACGGGAGAGAATAGCCCAAGAGATGATTAGATATTTTGCCGCCGATAAAAAAAGAATTAATCATGCGCTCAAGGTGGCCCAATATGCCGAAGAAATTTTAAAGATAGAAGGTGGGCATCCTCTGGTGGTCTTAGCGGCTGCTTATCTCCACGATATAGGCATCAAGATAGCGGAGGAGAAATATGGGAGTGCCGCCGCCGAGTATCAAGAAAAAGAAGGGCCGGAGGTAGCTAAAGAAATTTTGACCAAGCTGAATGTGCCCAGGCCCATAATGGAAGAGGTTGGCGATATCATTGCTCACCATCATCATCCGCGCCAAAAAGAGTCTCTCAATTTTCAAATCCTTTTCGAAGCAGATTGGCTGGTAAACTTAGAGGAAAATGGATTGATAAATGAAAAGGATAAGATAAAAGAAATTGTCGAAAAGAATTTTAAAACGGTCACCGGGAAAAGATTAGCCAGCGAACTTTTTAATCTTAAATAGAAATTATCTGGAGTATACTTCTTAAATTCTTCTCTCCTTTCTACCCTCATCGTCTGCCCGTTAATTTTGAGCAACCTAAAAAGAAAGGTATTTTAGCCATTTTCGGACAAATTTATTCACCCTATCCTGCCCTGTTTCATAGGGCAGGGGAAATTAGAACTGTTAGCCGCTCAGTTTTTTCTCTTTTCTGACCGTCGATCACTTTTTAAGTTTCAGCTTTATTCAGGCGGGAGGGAGAGAGGCTCTCCCTCTTCCGCCTGTTTCCTGCTGGCGAAAAATATTGAAACTGTTAGACGGTCAGTTCTCTTTTCTCTTGACTTGTTTTTGGGAGAGGTGTTATTTAGTTAAAAATGAATTGATATTCATTCCTCATTTTGTAAATCCATTATACGGTAACCGAATTAAGGGGAAAGTTTTTAAAAGTGGTGAATTTTCGGAAATTCGCCAATTGGATATATAAAAATTTTTATTTTATAAACCACGTGCTCTATACTTGAGGATAAGTAATTTTTATGAAATTAGCCGTTACCGGCAAAGGGGGAGTGGGCAAAACAACGGTGGTGGCCGGGTTGGCCAGAGTCTATGCCGATCAAGGTTTTAAAATCATAGCCATCGATGCGGATCCAGCGAGTAATTTAGCCTTAGCTTTAGGTTTTCCCCATGACTCCCGCCTGACACCTATTGCCGAGATGAAGGAGCTAATCGAGGAGCGCACCGGCGCCAAGCCTGGAGCAATGGGTGGATTTTTCCGACTAAATCCGCGCGTAGATGACCTCCCCGATAAATTTTCTTTGGAGAAAGATGGCATCCGCCTGATGGTTATGGGCACTGTCCAAAAGGGCGGGGGAGGATGCGTCTGTCCTGAAAATGTAATGGTGAAAAATTTGGTGACCCATCTCCTCTTGGGTCGGAAAGAAATAGTTATTTTAGACATGGAAGCTGGGGTGGAGCATTTAGGAAGGGCCACCGCCAAGGCCGTGGATATGCTCATTGTTGTAGTCGAACCAGGAAGAAGAAGTTTAGAGGTGGCCCAGAAGATTGCCCAATTAGCCGCTGATATAGGCCTAAAAAATTTAGCCTGGATCGGGAATAAAGTACGGGATGAGGGTGATCGCGAATTTCTTTTAAAGCATATGGGGGCGATGCCTTGTTTAGGGTTTCTCTCCTTCAACCCGCAGATAATTGAGGCTGATTTGGCCGCCATTCCACCCTTTGCCGCCAATCCCCGATTTATGGAGGAGATTAAAGCGATTGCTCAGAAGATTGGTGATCAAGAGGGCCCCAAATGATCTTTATCGGGGAAAGAATTAATGGCTTAAACCCTAAAATTTATAAATTGATCCAGGAGAAGAATAAAGAAGCTCTGCAGAAAATAGCGAAAAAGCAAGCAGCAGCAGGAGCAGATTATTTAGATCTGAATGTAGGGACGGCTTGGCTGCGTCCAGCAGAGGTGATGGTTTGGTTGGTGGAAACCGTCCAGGAAGCAGTGGAGACGCCGTTGGCCATAGATAGCCGGAAGTTAGATGTTATCGAAGCAGGTTTGAAAGCGTGCCGAAAGCCAGCTTTAATTAATTCGACTAATGGGGAGAAGGGCAGGTTAGATCGGCTGATGGCTTTGGCTGCGCAATATAACTCGGGCATAGTAGGGTTAACTATGGATGAGCAAGGTATTCCACCCCACGCTGTCGGCCGCGTGGCCATTGCCAAGCGGATTATGGATTACGCAGATAACTATGGCCTTCCTCGCGAGCGCCTATTCATCGACCCGGTCGTTCTTCCTTTAAAATTTTCGCAAGCGCAGGGACCAATTACGTTGGAAGCAATGCGGCAGATTGCCCAGGAAAAAAATCCGCCCCATCTCATTGTGGGTTTAAGTAATGTTTCGCAAGGAGCTAAAGGAAGAAAGTTGCTTAATCGCACTTTTTTAGCCATGGCCATTTGCTGTGGGTTGGATGCGGTTATAGCTGATGTTTTGGATACCTCCTTGAAAGAGGCGGCCAAAGCGGCGGAGATTGTAATGGGGCGTTTAGAATACGCCGATAAACTTCTCCAAGAATGCAAAAGTTAGGAAAGAGGAAAAGCCTCTTTAGGGCCAGTTATTTTAAAGCCCCTTAATAAATGGGCAGAAATAAATAATTTAAGGAGGAGGAATGAGCCCGAATTTGGATTTATCGGGAGTGGAAGAGATCTTAAAAAAATATCAAAATCAAGAAGGTGCTTTGATTCCCGTTCTCCAAGAAGCGCAGGCCATTTTCGGTTATTTACCCGAAGAAGTTTTAATTTTGATTAGTAAGCGCCTAAAAATTCCCCTTAGTCGCATTTACGGCGTAGTGACCTTTTATGCCCAATTCTATCTCACTCCGCGGGGAAGACATACGGTGCGAGTCTGTCGAGGGACCGCTTGCCACGTGCGGGGGGGGAAGGCCATTTTAAATGCGGTCAAAGAATGTTTACAGATTGATGATGGCCAGACTACTCCAGATTTTAATTTTTCCTTAGAGACCGTGGCTTGCTTGGGTACATGTTTTTTAGCGCCCGTGATGATGGTAGATCGCCACTATTATGGAAAATTGATTCCGCAAAGAGTCTTTCCAATTCTGCAATCTTATGTAAAAGAAGGGAAGCTTTATGGTTAAATTAGCCTCGGTTAAAGAGTTAGAAGAATATCGCGAATTACTAAGGCGCAATATAGATCCCCAAAAAATTTGCGTGCGGATTTGTATGACCGGATGCCGAGCTTATGGAGCCGAGGAGATTCGCGATGCCTTTCGAGCGGAAGTCCGGCAGCATGGGTTAGATGAAAGAGTGGAAATTAGAGAGACGGGGTGTCAAGGCTTTTGCGCTCGGGCGCCAGTGGTGGCCATTGATCCTTTCCATATTTTTTACCAACAATTGCAAATCCATGATGTAGCGGAGATCGTCACGCGGACTATTATTCAAGGGCAAGTAGTAGAACATTTAACCTATAAAGACCCGGCTACGGGGCGCAGAATAGCATATACATCGCAAATTCCTTTTTACCGAGGGCAGGTGCAAAATGTTTTAAATAATTGCGGGCAGATAGACCCCCGCAGTATTGATCAATACCTCAGGGTGGGTGGCTATGCGGCCTTGGCCAAAGCTTTAACCACGATGAGCCCGGAAAAGATCATAGAGGAAGTGAAAAACTCCGGACTTCGCGGCCGGGGGGGAGCAGGTTTCCCCACCGGATTGAAATGGTCATTTGTTAAAGCCTCGCCAGGTGAAGTGAAATATTTGGTATGCAATGCCGATGAAGGGGATCCCGGAGCTTTCATGGATCGGGCAGTTTTAGAGGGAGACCCCCATCGCGTTATTGAAGGCATGTTAATTGCGGCTTTAGCCATTGGCGCGCAGATGGGCTATGTTTATGTGCGAGCGGAATATCCCATTGCTGTGGAACACTTAAAGATCGCCGTAGAACAAGCGCAGGCCATGGGATTATTGGGCCAGAATATTCTGGGCACGAGTTTAAATTTTGATCTAAAAATTAAAGAAGGCGCGGGAGCTTTTGTGTGTGGGGAAGAAACCGCGCTCCTTGCTTCTATAGAAGGACGGCGGGGAATGCCTCGACCCCGCCCGCCTTTTCCTGCTCAATCGGGTCTGTGGGGGAAACCGACCAACATCAATAATGTGGAAACGTATGCCAATATTCCTGGAATTATCCTAAAGGGAGCCGACTGGTATGCCAGTATGGGCACAGAAAAAAGTAAGGGCACGAAAATTTTTTCCCTGGCCGGAAAAATAAATAATACTGGCCTGGTGGAAGTGCCGTTAGGCATCCCCGTAGGAGAGGTTATTTTTAATATTGGGGGCGGGATCCCCCGGGGGAGGAAGTTTAAAGCTGTGCAAATGGGCGGCCCTTCGGGAGGTTGCGTGCCCACCAAGTATTTGGGCCTCCCCATTGATTATGGTTCTTTAGAAGCCATTGGCGCCATTATGGGCTCGGGTGGCATGGTGGTCATGGATGAAAATACTTGCATGGTTGATGTGGCCCGATTCTTTTTAAGTTTTACCCAAGCCGAATCTTGCGGTAAGTGCGTACCCTGCCGTATCGGCACAAAGAGGATGTTGGAGATTCTCACCCGCATTACCCAAGGTTATGGGCAGGAAGGGGATGTAGAACTTCTCTTGGAAATGGGCCGAATAGTGAAAGACTCAGCGCTTTGTGGTTTGGGCCAGACCTGCCCTAACCCGGTCATCTCTACTATCAATTATTTTCGCCACGAATACGAGGCCCATATTAGAGAAAAATATTGCCCGGCTTCAGTATGCGAAGCTTTGGTTTATGCTCCGTGTGAAAATACTTGTCCGGTGCGGTGTGATGCAGCGGGGTATATTTCTTTAATCGGAGAAGGGCGATATGAAGAAGCCCTAAAGTTAATCAGACTCACCATGCCCTTGGCCGGGATCTGTGGCCGAGTTTGCAATCACCCTTGTGAAACTATGTGCAAAAGAGGAGATATTGATCAGCCCTTGGCGATCGCTTCTTTAAAGAGGTTTGCTGCGGACTGGGAGAGGAAACAGGGAAAATTGGCTCCGCCCTCTTTTTTGGAGAAGCAAAAAAATGAACGCGTGGCCGTTATTGGAGCTGGGCCAGCTGGGTTAAATGCGGCTTACCATTTAGGCCGGAAAGGATATTTGGTAACTATATTCGAAGCCCTTTCTCTACCCGGGGGTATGCTGGTGGCGGGGATCCCTGCCTATCGCTTGCCGCGAGAAATAATCGAATATGATATAAGCTTCATTCGCCAACATGGCGTGGAAATTAGGACCGCCCAAAGATTGGGCAAAGATTTTACCATTGCCGACCTCTTTAACCAAGGGTATCAAGCTGTTTTTTTGGCTATGGGGGCGCATCGCAACCAGAAGATGGGTATTCCTGGGGAGGAAGCCATAGGCGTGATTCCGGGGATCGATTTCTTACGGCAAGTTAATTTGGGAGAAAAAATATCTATAGGCCCAAAAGTAGCCGTCATTGGTGGAGGGAATGTGGCTATAGATGCAGCTCGTTCAGCTTTGAGGTTAGCGGCGAAAGAAGTTTACCTGGTCTATCGAAGAACACGGGAAGAAATGCCGGCTAATGAGGAGGAAATTATGGAAGCTGAAGAAGAAGGAATTAAAATGATCTATTTGACAGCGCCCCTGCGGATTATTACTGAAAATGGTCGCGTGCGATCATTAGCCTGTCAGCGCATGCAATTAGGAGATTTTGACGAAAGCGGTCGTAAGCGAGCAGTACCGATTCCCAATTCTGTTTTGGCTATTGAAGTAGATACCGTAATTCCGGCCATTGGCTACCAACCAGATCTCTCTGGTCTTCCCTTAGAAGAAGGATTTAAAACTGGGGCAGGGGGAACTTTGGTGGTCGATCCAGTTACACTTTTTACTGGGGTTGCTGGGGTATTTGCTGGAGGCGACTTGGTGACTGGACCGTCAACTGTCGTAGAGGCTATGGCTCAGGGTTATAAGGCAGCAGTTTCTATCGATAAGTACTTACGCGGGCAGGATTTGACTAAGAACAGAATATTTCAACCTTTATACCGGGTGAGAGTCCCGAAAAAGGAAGAACCTCTTGGCGAAGGAGTGGGTAAAGCTACCATGCCCACCATAAATCAAGAAAAGCGACTTACCACTTTTGGTGAAGTAAATTTGGGATTTGATGAAGGAATAGCAGTAAAAGAGGCTAAGCGGTGTCTACGTTGTGATTTAGAAAGAGGGAAGGAGTAAATGACATGCCCGAAGTTATTTTGACTATTGACGGACAAAAAGTGCAAGCCCAAACGGGGATGAGCATCCTGCAAGCGGCCCAAAATGCGGGAATTGATATTCCGCACCTTTGTTATCGCGAAGATCTGCCGCCGACTAGTGCCTGTCGGTTATGCGTGGTAGAAGTTGAAGGTGCCCGGACTTTGGTAGCCTCTTGTTCTTATCCCGTGGCTAACAATTTAGTAGTAAAGACTAAAACGCCGCGGGTACAAGAAGCACGCCGGATGGTTATTGAGTTTTTGCTTTCTGACCACCCTTACGATTGTATGACCTGCGAAAAGAGTGGATCTTGTCTGTTGGAGAAATATGCCTACGAATTTAGCATTCGGCAACCAAGGTTTGCCGGGGAAACACATCATTACCCCCTGCGGGCAACCAACCCCTTTTATGAGCGGGACTATAACAAATGCATTCTCTGCGGCCGCTGCGTAACTGTCTGCCACGAAATTCAATTTTGTGCTGTGGTCGATCAGACCAACCGCGGCTTTCAGACAAAAATAGCTGCTCCTTTCGATCGTTCTATGCAAGAAACTCCCTGTGTCTTTTGTGGTAATTGTGTCAGCGTTTGTCCAGTGGGGGCTCTGACTGAAAAAGCTGGCCGTTTTCAGGGGCGCGAATGGGAATTGAAGAAAGTGCCCACCATTTGTTCTTATTGCGGGGTTGGCTGCACCATAGTCTTAAACGTTAAAGATAACCGGGTATTGAAAGTAACCTCGGATAAGGATCTGGGAATAAATAAAGGATGGACATGTGTCAAAGGAAGGTTTGGGTTTGATTATATCCATAGTCCTGATCGGCTGACTGATCCTTTGCTCAAAGAGAAGGGGAGCTTCCGCAAAGCTTCTTGGGAAGAAGCCTTGCAAAAAGTTGCGGAAGGTTTGCAAAAGATAAAAGCGGATTTTGGCCCGCAAGCCATAGGCGTGCTCACTTCCGCCAAATGCACTAATGAAGAAAATTATCTTTTGCAGAAATTAGCGCGCGCTGTCCTGGGCACGAATAACGTGGATCACTGCGCCAGGCTTTGACATAGCTCCACCGTCGCCGGTCTGGCGATGGCTTTGGGCAGTGGAGCCATGACTAATTCCATCGCAGAAATTCGCCACGCGGAATGTATTTTCGTCATCGGCTCTAATACCACCGAGAACCATCCCGTAATTGCTCTGGAAGTTAAGGCAGCAGTGCGGCAAAGAGGAGCCAAACTTATTGTAGCTGATCCCCGCCGCATTGAACTGGCGGAATACGCCAGCCTATTTTTGAACCATAAACCGGGAACGGACGTGGCCCTGATCAACGGAATGATCCATACGATTATTTCCCGAGGTTGGTTGAATAAACCTTTTATCGAAGAGCGGACGGAGGGGTTTAATGCTTTGGCTGAATTAGTGCAAGAGTACACTCCCGAGGTAGTAGCCCAAATTACAGGGGTGCCGGCGCCAGACATTGTGGAAGCCGCTCGCCTTTATGCCCAAGCAAGTTCTTCTTCTATTCTTTATGCCATGGGGATTACTCAACACACTACCGGAACTAATAATGTTTTGGCCTTAGCTAACCTGGCCATGGTTACTGGTCAGATTGGAAAACCCTCGTCCGGAATAAACCCCTTACGCGGGCAGAATAATGTGCAAGGGGCTTGTGACATGGGCGGTCTCCCCAATGTTTATTCAGGTTACCAGCGGGTGGATGATGAGAGTGCTCGCCAAAAATTTGAAAAGGCCTGGGGCGTTAAACTTCCAGCCCAGCCCGGATTAACTTTAATGGAGATGATGAAGGGAATTGGAGAAGGTAAAATTAAAGCCCTCTTTATTTTAGGGGAAAATCCGATCCTTTCCGATCCGAACATAAACAAAGTGGAGGAAGAACTCAAGCAACTCGACTTATTGGTTGTTCAAGATATTTTCCTTTCAGAGACTGCCCGGTTGGCGCACGTGGTTCTTCCTGGAGTAAGTTTCGCCGAAAAAGATGGCACTTTTACTAATACCGAAAGAAGAGTGCAACGAGTGCGCCAAGCTATTCCCCCCATTGGTCATGCCCGTCCTGACTGGGAAATAATTTGCGACCTTTCGACGCGACTTGGTTATCCTATGAAATATAATTCTCCAGCAGAGATTATGGAAGAAATAGCTGCCTTGACCCCGGCCTACGGAGGCATTCGTTACTATCGCTTGGAAGACAAAGGCCTGCAGTGGCCCTGCCCTTCCCTGGATCATCCGGGAACACCTTTCCTGCATAAGGATAAATTTACCCGCGGCAAAGGAAAGTTTCATGTGGTGCCTTATGTGCCCCCGCCCGAACTTCCCGATGAACAGTATCCCTTTATCATGACCACCGGCCGCATCCTTTACCATTACCATACGATTATCAGCCATAAATCTAAGGGACTTAAAGAAATCTATCCCGAAGGGGTGGTGGAAATTAACCCGGAAGATGCGCGGAAATTAGGCATTCAAGAAGGCGATGGACTGGTGGAAGTATCATCGCGCCGGGGGAAAGTACGCGTGAAACCAAAGATTTCAGAGGCGCTCCAGCCAGGTTTGGTCTTCATGACTTTTCATTTCAAAGAAGCAGCGGCTAATTTGCTCACTTTAGATGCTTTAGACCCTATTTCCAAGATTCCCGTATTCAAAGTCTGTGCGGTGAATATTAAACCCATCCTCGCCTAAGGCAAGGGCTTGCCCCTGGCCGTAATGGACAAATGATAAACTCTGAACCTATGAGTTGGGGAGAGGGAAAAGTTCTGCTTCGCAAAGAAAGAAAAAGAAATTCAATTTTGTTTTGATGGATAAGGAATTAAGTAAAAAGTCGCGAAGGCTAAAAGAGGTAAGATAAAAGCTAAATGCAGCGTAAAAGTTATCCCCATATGATCAGCCACCCATCCTAAAAAAGTAGTAGCAATTCCACCGATGCCCATCGCTAATCCTAAGATCAAGCCAGAGGCCATACCTACATTCTGGGGCATGAAGCTTTGGCCCATGGCCATAGTGACGGAGTTAGAGGAGATGATTAACAAACCGGCCAAAGCAAAGCATATCAAGGAAATTATTCCAGAAGTAAAATAAAAAAGATACAACAAGACCGGCGTCAACCCTAAACTTAAAAGGACAGTTTTCTTATACCCGTAACGATCTGCAAGGGGGCCTCCACTAATGACACCCACTGTTCCCGCAAGAAGAAAAAGGGAGAGATATTTCCCAACCGTAAGCGGGTCTTGATAAAGAACTTTTAGAAAATAGAAAGGGATGAAAGTCAAAAGGCCAAGGCGGGCTGCTGACCTAAAAACTACCGTAGATAGCAAGAGAACCATGGCATAAGTATTTGGGCGAGCATTAATTGTTGTGGATGCTCTTTTTTTAATGGCGAGCTGATCGGTTTTCGCCCGCCATTGGGGAAGAAAAATAAAAATCAATAACATAATCATGCCCGGAATAAAAAAAAGTAAAGAACCTTTTAGACCAAAATGGCGGAAAAATAAAGTGGCCATGATGGGGCCTACCGCAAAACCCAAGTTTCCGCCAAAATGGAAAAGGGAGATGGCCGTAGCCTTTTTCGCTCCGCTGATGAAATTTACCGTTTTGAAGCCTTCCGGATGATAACTGGCTTGCCCAAGGCCACTGAGGGCAGCAAAAAAGACAATCCAGGAATAAGAAGGCCCAAAGCCTAAAAGAGCCAGGCCTAAAGAGGCCAGAAAAGGGCCGGTAGGAAGTAACCATTTCATTGACCAGCGATCAGATAAATAGCCGAAGAAGGGTTGAATTACTGAAGAAGTAACATTGAATACCAAGATAATAGAGGCCGTCATAGTGTAAGAGAGCTGTAAGGCTTCTTTGATAAAAGGAAGAAAAGCTGGCAAGGCACCGGTATTTATATCGGTAGTAAAATGGCCGGCCGCGAGAAGCAAAAGAAGTTTAAGGTCCATTATTCAATACTACCTTTTAATATACCTGAAGAGTCAAGCAAAAATTTTCTTATTCTGTAATCCCTCACTGAAGGGTGGGTTAGATATAAAAACAATTATTTCTTGTCATTTCGTAGGGCCAGCCTTTATGGCTGGCCAATTTCGCTAATGGTTTGCCTCACAAATCTAATCTATTGTCCGTCTCGAAATTTTGTAACTCCCCCTCTCCCCCTCTTAAACTAAGAGGGGGAAAAAGGGGGAGT
>Ga0207433_10015063_pt1 | contig 11095 bp, 11 predicted proteins | sample YelNatPaOPGAMG01_FD_187559 | JGI IMG/M metagenome (GOLD analysis project Ga0207433, IMG submission 187559) | Hot spring thermophilic microbial communities from Obsidian Pool, Yellowstone National Park, USA - OP-RAMG-01 (SPAdes) (version 3) | ecosystem: Environmental > Aquatic > Thermal springs...
AGCAATAGTTACAGTGGTGGGCGTAGCAATATTCTTCCTTTAGCAATTTTAGGAAAGCAGTCGGGACAGTAATTCAATAAGCTTTTCTTTATCAATTGGCTTGGCGATATGATCGTCGCACCCAGCATCTATCGATTTTTGCCTATCGGTATCCATGGCATTTGCCGTTTGCGCTATCACCTTAACATGCGGCTGGGCTTGCTTAATCTTCGATACCAGCTCGTAACCCGACATATCGGGTAGGTAAACATCAACCAAAGCAATATCAATTTTAACCTTGTCGTTCAGAATTGTTGTAACATCTTTCCCACATGCAGCCTGTAGTAGTACAGCACCAGTCCCCTTGAGCATCTCCCTTAAAAGCAGAGCCGAAGGCTCGTTATCCTCAACAATTAGCAGAACCTTATTTTTCAATTTTGATTTGGATGCTTTAACCGGCACCTCCACCTGTTGACCCGGGGAGGCTATACTAATGGGTATTTCGAACCAGAAGGTTGACCCAACATCGGGTCGGGAATCAAGGCCAATTCGGCCACCCATTGCCTCAACTATTCCTTTACAAATTGATAATCCTAATCCTGAACCGCCATATTCGCGGGTTAGTGACCCGTCAATCTGTCTGAATCGCTCAAAAATCGCATCGTGGTATTCCGAATCGATTCCAATACCCGTATCTTCCACACTAACGCGGAGTAGGTCGTGTATCACGGTATAACCTAAAACTATGCGCCCGCTGTTGGTAAACTTAATGGCATTGTTCAGCAGGTTCATCACTACCTGCTGAAGCCTATCGGGATCGGTTAACACTTCAAGGGCGGCATCGGTAGGACTAAACGACATTTCAATGGAAATGTGGTTTTTATTAACCCTATCGAGCTCAAACTCAGCCGAACGATAGCAGTTGGCAAAGAGTGAACCCAGCTGAACCGGACGTTTGTATATGGTAAGCTGTTTTGAATCGATTTTTGATATATCGATAATATCGTTAATTAAGCGCATTAAGCGCTGGGCGTTATCGGAAATGATATCCAAATATCCGTTTACCTCTTCGGGGGTAAGGTTTGGGGTTTCCTTTACCAGCTTTGAAAAACCAACTATTGAGTTCATGGGGGTACGAATCTCATGGCTCATATTTGCCAAAAATGCGGTTTTTAATTCATTTGCTTCCTCGGCTCGCTTTAAGCATACTTCAACTTCTTGGTTTTTCTGCTCCAGTAGGGAGTTATAGTACTTCTGCAACCGTAACCCTTTGTGCCGTGCTCGGGCAAGAATCAGAATAAAAAACAGGATTGCGAGTAACACTATAACAAAGGCGACCGCTGAAAATAATAGTCCCTTACTTACCTTAAGCAAACCTTCGTGCTTGTTAATTATTATAGAACCGTGAGGAACTAGTTTTTTATTTAATGAATGCCTTACTAATTCGGAGTAATCGAGTATTACACTGCAAGGGCCTTCGGCCGGAGGAATTGTTGATGGCGAAACCCCTTTAAGCATTAAACGGGCAAGCTCACCTGCCCGGAAACCATGGCTATATCCCGAAATGATTCCACCGCCAACTATACCATGATTTAGGTAAAACGACCATGTACCGTAAATGGGAACCTTTACATACCGATTTAAAGAATCGAGAATTGCTTCGTAGGAAAAGTAATTTCCTTTGTTGTCCCTATTAAAAAGTAAAAATAGAATGGCATCGTTACTGGTTATTGCAGACAATGTATCGATAAGCTCTTGGTAACTTGCGTTGTCAATTATCCTAATGTCAAAACCCGGGTTGTATTTCAAAAGTGTATTTCTGATTCTATCATGAATAACTTGCCCTGTGGTTGTGTTGTCGGTTATGGCGTAAACAGTTTTTACATCAGGCTGGAGTTGCTTTATTAATTCGAGGTTTGATTTGATATCAACCATCTCATAAATGCCCGTAAAGTTTTTTGGAAAACTTCTTTTCTGGTTCACCCCCATAAAAACCACCGGAACTTTATCTAAACCTTGAACCTCCTTTACAAGTTCTTCCAATAAAATTGAGGCATCATCGTCAGTAATGGCGATTAGCGAGGGATTTATCTGCTTAATACGGGCAAGCATAAACTGCCTGTAGTAAGTGCTCGATAGATTTTCGGGATGACGCTTGGTATCGAGATACTCAGCATATATCTCTACAGGCTTTTCAAATTTTTTGATGGCATCGGTAAAGCCTTTGTTAAGGCTATCGGTCCAACTTAAACCAGTGTGGTAGGAGTTAATTATTAGAACCCTGTAAGGCTCTTCTTTAGCGCTAAGCTGTAAAAGGCCTAGTATGAGTAAAAGTGAAATTAATGCCTTCCGAAACATACCCTATTATGCTACTAACGATTTCACAATTTACAAAAAAGAAAGACATCCCAGCTACTAATCAATACCAAAAAAATATCCGATATCTTTTAAGTTTAACAATCTAAATGACTTATAGTTTAGCTTTAATAAACCAAAATTTTAAAAACTCAAAAAAATCTACCCATAACCCATTGCCTGTTAACAACATGTTAATAGCGGTTTAAAAAATTTTTACTCGATATGTACATAGTTTTAAAAAAAGCAATATGTTTGCTAGGCTAACCAAAAAAGTTATGGCTAAAGTTTACCTATCGATAGGTGGCAATTTAGGCGACAGAGAGCAACTAATTAACTCAGCCCGCGAAGCGATAGCTGCTCGAATTGGAACTATCAAGAAATCATCATCCATATACGAATCGGAACCTTGGGGTTTTGAAAGCGAAAGTAACTTCCTGAACCAGGTTTTACTGGTTGAAACAAGCCTAAGCCCTGCTGCCATCATGCTTGAAATTTCGTACATTGAATCGAAATTAGGACGTGAACGTAACGGTAGGGGCTACACCTCCCGTACCATGGATATTGATGTTCTTTTTTACGACCATCTCATTCTTTACACACCTGAGCTTATTGTGCCCCACAAGCAGCTGCACAAGCGTAGGTTCATCATTGAGCCTTTAAAGGAGATAGCCCCCGATTTTATCCATCCGCTCTTTTCCATTACCGTAAACGAAATTGCCCTTACCTGCACCGATAATGGTAGAGTTTGGAAATACGAGACAGTTAATGTTTAAAACATTAAACCCATAAGAAAAATGCCCCTACTCGGGGCATTTTTGATTTACGGTTATCAGCTCAGCTGTATCAAAACCTTTTTCAGTGGCAATGCTCACCAGTTTTTCATAAACAGCTGAATCAACAATGGGGGTTCGCGATAAAATCCAGAAATACTTTCGTTTGGGTTCGCCTACAAGCGCATATTGGTAACCTTCATCAATGTAAATAACCCAGTACTTCCCAGCAAAGGGCCAGAAGAATCGTACTTTTAGCTTAGCCGGCTCATCCCTATCGGGAACCCATGCCACCCCTTTAATGCTGCTCACGCTGCCATCGGCCTTTACTCCCTTGTTTTCAACGGTAACCCGCCCATCGGGACGAATGGTGTAGGTGGCGGTTACACAATCCAAGTTCTTTTCAAAGCTGTTGGGCAGCCTTGCAATCTCATACCATGTACCGGCGTAGCGTTGGAGGTCGAGCGCTGGTACTGTTTGCAAATCCTGCGATTTACAGGATGTGCCAAACAACACTGAAACAATTACCATGGCTTTTAGTTTCATTGTTAACTTATTGGTTAAAGGAGAGAATTTATAATGATTGGTAAATTTATACCTGTTTTGCGGTTTTGATAATCAAACATATACTAAACACCAAAAACCAAACCACTAATCCTTCTTTCCATAGGCCAAATCGCCAGCATCGCCAAGACCGGGAACGATGTACGATTTTACGGTTAGCTCGTCGTCGATGGCACCAACCCAAATGGTGGCCTCGCTGGGCGATAGGTTGCGTTTCATGTAGTTAACGCCCTCCTTTGAGCCAATTACTGCAACTATATGGGTATGCAAGGGTTTACCGTGTTCAAGCAAGGCCTTATAGGCCAGCAACATCGATGCGCCAGTGGCCAGCATGGGATCGATAAGCACCAAGGTTTTCCCCTCGATGCTGGGACACGAGATATACTCGAACTGGATGCGGAATGTACCATCCTTGTCGTACTTGCGATAGGCCGAAATAAAGGCGTTTTGCGCCTTATCAAAATAGTTAAGCATACCCTGGTGTAAAGGCAATCCCGCCCTTAGAATGGTGGCCAACACAACCGTATCGGACGGAACCGATACATCGGCTGTGCCAAGCGGGGTTTGAACTGCAACGGTATGGTAACTTAACACCTTGCTCAGCTCATAGGCAAAAATTTCGCCGCATCGTTCAAGGTTGCGGCGAAAACGCATAAAATCGGTCTGAACATTTACATCTCTTAACTCAGCTATAAACTGGTTAAGAATAGAGTTTTGCTTGCCAAGTTCGTGTATCATCGGAATTGTTTTATCTTAGCAAAGTTACAAAAATATCAACCTACATCACAATACAAATGTGAAAGTTAAACCATGGATAAAGACATAAAAGATGTTTTGCAGCACGATAGGGTTTTAGCGCAACTATTAGAAAAACTTGAACTTAAACCCCTCCCGGTTACAAAAGATATCTACTTAGATATGCTCGAAAACATAGTAAGCCAGCAGCTATCGGGCAAAGTGGCAAAAGTTATCTTTAATCGATTTTTACAGCTTTTCCCAAACGGCTACCCTAACCCCAACCTCTTACTAAAACTTGACAATTCTAAGCTGCGCGACGTTGGTTTATCGGGCGCAAAAACCACTTACGTAAAGGCTATGGCAGAGTTTGCAGCGAATCACGATTTAAATGTTGATTCAATTCAAAAACTAACCGATGATGATGTAATAAAGCTGCTTACTCAGGTCAAGGGCGTGGGTGTATGGACAGCCCAGATGCTTCTCATCTTCTCCCTGGGCCGAAACGATGTTTTTCCCGTTGACGATCTGGCCATCCGCCAGGGAATGACTGAATTATATGGCTTAAAAAGTACAGGTTGGCAACTCCGACAAGAACTAATAGAAAAAGCACAAAAATGGTCGCCCTACCGCACCTGGGGCACCCGGCTGATTTGGGCATACGTTAACAGTAAGAAGCAGAATGCTGCAAGGGTGTAGCCTGTTTTAATAAATAGTGTACAATTCATTTGGAACTTAATACAATTATCTATAATATTGTATATGTATTAACGTTAATACTAAAACGTCGATACTAAAATTAATGCTATTGAAAAATATTTTTAACATTTAAAAAGATTTCATTTTGCTCCACTATGAATATCATTGAAACCAAGAATCTAATTGAGCATCTCGATTACCTTTTACGAAGTGGTAAGGCAGGAACGGCTTCAGAAATCGCAAAAAAGTTAGGAGTAAGCGAGCGTACTGTTCGCTGTTACTTTGAGCAAATGGCAAGCCTTAACATACCCGTTGAGTACGATTACACAATTAAAACCTGGAAGTATTCACGTCCGGGCAGGTTATCCCTTTGCTTTATTGAGGACAAAGCCAACTATCAGGCCCATATAGCCAATACACCAAACTTACCCCCCCCATAAATGTGTTATAGAACATATATTTTTAAATAAGTCGGAAGTGTGGCTGCCGACCTGCAAGTTTTCTTTGTGTTAACTAATCCATTAAAAAACAGCGCTGGGTGGATTGGTGGGCGGTAACCGAAAAGCCTGGGGTGTTCCCTATGAGTAGGATAAAATCTAATATTATTATGAAAATTGTTAAACCGATATTACTAATTTCTTTGTTTTCATTAGGAATTAGTAGTTCTTCACCAGCAGTTGAGCAAGAAGTAACTTGTGTTAAGTATTCAATTCAGTGTGATGCAGGTTCTTTTAACGGGACCATCTGTGGAAGAACAACATCTGAAATTGTTGGCAAGGTATTAGCAATTGCTGATATAGTTTGCCAGTAATGAAAAAGGGGTAATGCGATTTACATTACCCCTTTAAATTTAAAATTATGACCTAAATAATTAAAGCTATGAGATTTTTAGTTAATTTTTTTATTTTTTTAATTGTTACCCAATTGGTATATGCACAAAAGTATAAGCAGATTGATGTTTCCCAAGGGTCATTTTATTATGAATATACATTTTATGAAGAGAAGGGTAATCCAAATTCAGTGAAATCGCATCAAATGGTTTTAGAGGTAGGAACCAAATGTTCAAAGTTTTATAGTACAAGTGCAATGTATGCGGATTCTTTATTCATGTTACATGCAAATGAGCCTTCCGATATAGCTTTTTCAAAATTACTACCTCTGGTAAGTGGCTCGTCGGTTCCAGCGTATTGCAATTACTATGTTTATAAGAACTACCCTGAAAAAGGAACCACATTATTTACAGGAACAGATATGAGTGTAGAAGGAAATTTCATAGTAACCGAGAAAATCATGTTTAAATGGGAAATAGATAATAACTCCGATACTATTATAAATGGACTATCATGCATTAAGGCCAAAACCGATTTTGCTGGGCGAGAATATGTTGCATGGTTTACATTGTCTATACCAATTAATGATGGACCTTATAAATTCTATGGATTACCCGGTTTAATTGTTCTTTTACACGATTCAAAAAACGAACATGTTTTCAAACTGGTTTCAATGAGAACAGTAAAGAAACCAATCTATTTTGTAGATAAAGATTTTATTTCGACCGATGCAAAGGGATTTGTAAAAGCACTTGATGCAAGTAAGGCAGAATTAATTAGGATGTTAGATAACGTTTCGTTTTCGGATGACGCAATGAAGTACAAAGCAGTTATGAGAGTTCAGCGAAGAAACAATTTTATTGAACGTTATTAGTTAATATGTACAAATTTGGTTTGCTAATTGCAATTCTTTTTGCTTGCACTTTATCCTTTGCACAGAACACAATTGAGGGGGAAGTAAAATCTTCCGACGGAGTTTTTGTTAGTGATATTTCAATCACTGTACATCCTAAAGATAACAAAAGTAAAATTCTGTCATACTGCTACTCAGATGAAAACGGAGTTTTCGCTTTGAAATTTGACAGTAAAACGGATTCTGTTTTACTGTTCTTCAGGTCTCTACAATTTAAGGATACAGCTTTAATAATTTCAAACTCCTATCATAAACTAATAATAACACTAAGTCCAAGAATTAATAAAATTGATGCGGTGAAGGTTGCAAGTTCACCAATCAGAGTTAAAGGTGATACAATCAGCTATTTAGTTTCATCTTTTGCATCTGGAAACGATTTTTCGATAGGTGATGTTATTGAAAAAATGCCTGGTTTTAAAGTAGATGAAAATGGTAGAATCTCATATCAGGGAAAGGAAATAAAGAAATACTATATAGAGGGAATGGATTTGTTGGAAGGAAATTATTTTTTAGCAAATAAAAATTTACCTCAAACCAGCGTTGCATCAGTTGAGGTATTGTTAAATCATCAGCCAATTAAAGCAATTGGTAATGCAATTCCCTCCGATGAAACAGCATTAAACATAAAGTTGAAAAATAATGTGGCTCTTACAGGTGTTGCCAAAGGTACAATTGGTCAGAAACCTATAATGTGGGATGTGAATACTACACCAATGGTTTTTCAAAAAAGGCAACAAATAATTTTGTCGTGGCAAAATAATAACTTGGGGAATAGTATGTTCGATCAGCACCAGTCTATAACAATCAACAATGGAGAAGTTGATGGATTTTATACATTAATGGACACCTATGTATCAGCTCCTACCATTTCTTTTCCCAATTTAAAAAAAGCCATTTTTACTGACAATAAAACTAATTTATTTACATATAATCAAATAGTTAAGTTCTCAAAAGATGTAGATATCAAAATAAACGCTTCTTACTTAAAAAATAGGATTGATGAAAACAAGTACGTTTCCAGAAACTATTTTGTTGCAGATTCTATTTTTAAAATTAATGAGAATCAAAGGAATTCACTATTAGGAAACAGTTTCATTGGAAATATTACCATTACCAAAAATAGCAAATCATCTTACTTTAAGAATAAAATAATATATGGTGGATTTTGGGATGAAAATGAAGGTAATATATCAAAGAATGACTTATTTCAGGATATTTCTGCAATCCCTTTTCATCAAACATTAACAAATCAATTTGAATTAGTTATCCCAATCCAAAAAAAATTAATACAAATAGAGTCGGTTGTTGATTATAACTATTCGCCACAGGAATTATTTATAAGTTCATCAGAAAAACTTTTTAATAATTTAGGGGATAGTTTGATACAAAAAATATGTAATCATACGTTTAATACCTTAAATTCTATTTCTTTTACATTGCCAATAAGCAGTTTGATATTATCATCCAATATGTCATTCAATTACGAGAATTTTCTACATAACACTTCAGTAGTTGATAAAGGAAAAATAGTTGACATTGACTCATTAAGAAACAACTTGGATTGGAAGTACGCTAGTGTAAAGTTGCAAGAGGAAATAAATTATACTTTGAAAAAGGTGCGGTTTACCCTCAAAATTCCAATTTTATTTTCTAAAATCGATGCAAATGACGCTTATCATAGCTATAACATGAATAAAAGTTTTTTTACAATAAACCCATTTATTTCTTTTAAATTTAACTTATTTAGTACCATTACGTTTTATTCTAATGCTGGGTTCAAACAAAGTACTTACGAACCTATTGAAATGCTTCGGGGATATACAATTTCAAGTTATAGAAACTTGAATGTTAGTAATATTGATTTTTCTTTAACCAATACATTTTATTACGATTTACAGGCAACATTTCGAATGCCAACAGCTGGGCTATTTGGTTCTTTAAGTTGGGATTACTCAAAACAGCATAAAAATGCAATAAACAATCATGTTATATATACTAATGGATTTATAATAAATAATATAGTTAATCAAAGTTCAATTGGTAATAACCAATCGATTAATAGCAGTTTAAGTTGGTTTATTAATGCTATTAAAACTACATTGAAGGTTCAAGCAATATATTCTTTTACTAATATTCCAATTCTAGTAAATGACTTGCAACAAGTTTTTAGGGTCAAAACTCTTTCAGTAACTCCTTCAATATTTCTTAATTTTAGTTCTATTTTTAATTTAAGATATTCCAGTGAGATTATAAAAAGTAAAGCTTATTATGGTAATTTAAAAAATGAAACTATTGATTATAATAATGAATTAGATATATATTTTTTGATAAAGTCAAAAAATATAGTAGGATTAGAAGCAAATTTTTATACTAGTAAAGCAAAAAATTTTGAGGGCAATAGTGCTCTGATTTCAAATTTTTTCTATAAGTATAAACCCACAAAAAGTCGTCTTACATTTGAATTTAAAATCAGGAATTTGTTCGATTCAAAAAGATACTTACAGATTTATAGTTCAGAAAGTGAAACAGTAAACACCTTGTACTATTTACACCCCCGTGAGTATTTATTTACTGTTGGTTGGACATTGGGTAAAAATAGTTATTAATTGGAGTAGTAGATTTAGGTAGTAAATAAACCTTTTTTGTTAAACAATAAATAACTCATATTTAATGTTATCAGTATTATACTTTTTTTCACAGTTGTCCAAAATAATATAAAACTCAAATATATCTATTTGTTAATCTTATGATTACAGTTAAAGGGTAGCCATTTTCAAAATTAAACCCTACCTGGCAAAAATCTTTAGCTGTACTGCATTTTCTTTTTTGGGACGGACAAAGGGCTGGTTTAACCATTCCCATAGGTTAATTTTCACGAATAGGTTCAGCCGGATAAAGTTTACCAGGTTCGACATGTGCCACTGGAACTTGGCTTTGGTTTTCAGGAAGGATTTATGTTACCAATGTTTAATTTTTTCTAAGTTATAGTATAATTTTTTCATGAGTCTATTGTTAGTTTTAACACACGAGCTAATTGCCAAACTAAACTTTCAAATTTGGGGTGAGTGATATAAATTGTTACTTTAGACTCTCAAAATAGTTAAAATGCTTTCATTCCCCCATTATTCCCAGTACGATGCCACGGATTGCAGTCCTAGGTGGTTACGTATGGCTTAAAAAGTACAGGTTGGCAACTCCGACAAGAACTAATAGAAATAGCACAAAAATAGTCGCCCTGCCGCACCTGGGGCACCCGGCTGATTTGGGCATACGTTAACAGTAAGAAGCAGAATGCTGCAAGAATTTAGAATGTTCCTTATCTTTGCAAAAAATTGGGCATGATCAGGTCAATTGTAATAGTTGGGATAGGAGGATTTTTGGGAAGCGTTTCACGTTTTCTGATTAGCCGTTACTTTCAGCTACATACGCTTAGCAATTTTCCTTGGGGAACCTTTACCGTTAACATCATCGGCAGCTTTATCATTGGTTTGGTTTTTGGGCTATCGGAACGGAGTAACCTCATTACCCCCGAGTGGCGATTATTCCTGGCCGTAGGATTCTGTGGCGGGTTTACCACCTTCTCGTCGCTGGCTAACGATGCCTTTATGTTACTGCAAGGTCGTGAGTTTTTTTACTTTTCGATATACACGGCAGCCAGCTTTTTTCTTGGCCTGCTAGCAGTTTTTGCCGGTCGTTACATCATCCAAATCATCTAAAGCTATGGAAAATTCAAGTAAAGCCCTGCGATTGCGTATATACATCAGCTCCACCGATAAGCTGAAGCATTCGCTTCTTTTCGAGACCATTGTTTACCAAGCCAAACGATACGGTTTAGCAGGCGCCACCGTTTGCAAAGGCATTATGGGGTATGGTGCCAGCTCAGTAATCCATTCCTACAAGTTTTGGGAAATAACTGAAAAACTCCCTGTTATTATTGAAATTGTTGATGAGGAAGAAAAAATCCGTAATTTCTACGAAATAATTCAACCGTATCTCCAAGATATGCGTTACGGCTGTATGGTAACAGCCGAACCCGTTGAGGTATGGCTTTACAAGAGCGGCAAAAAACGCGATTAGCGAGCATTCTGTTGCTCATACTTGACAATCACGCTGTTATTTTGGTTAAACTTCGTTTAGTGGTTTGCTCATTATTCCACATTTAGCTACCTTTGTGGCCTTAAATTAAAAAGAACAATCAGCGTAAAGTAAAATAAATCAAGCAACTAAATCATTTCAGATATTATGAA
>Ga0207433_10015070_pt1 | contig 11091 bp, 9 predicted proteins | sample YelNatPaOPGAMG01_FD_187559 | JGI IMG/M metagenome (GOLD analysis project Ga0207433, IMG submission 187559) | Hot spring thermophilic microbial communities from Obsidian Pool, Yellowstone National Park, USA - OP-RAMG-01 (SPAdes) (version 3) | ecosystem: Environmental > Aquatic > Thermal springs >...
CATATATGCGTTAGTCCTGTATAAATAAAAAAAGCCCCGTTTTAGCGGAGCTTTTTATTCCTTTGGTCATTATAGACATAGGTATTCAAGCCCGCTGGTTAAGGGAAATAGTAATAGTAGTAGTAATAATGCTTCCTTACGGTAGTACTCATATCCAAAAATATTTTTGCCTTATATTCCATAACAAAAAAGCCCCGTTTTAGCGGGGCTGGTTTTATTGTTAACTGGTTATACCTTTTATAATGTACAACAATTACCAAGCCCCCACTTGCTAAAGTAGAAGTAGTAGCCGTAATAGTAATTGTTGATTCTCGTGTTCATTTCTCTCGTCCTTGTTTTGCAATATTAAATAATGTAATTCACAAATCAAAAGGATGATTAAGATTATTTTTGCAGAAATTTGAATTTCATTTGCAAGTAACCGGTATGATTAAAATCTTACTACTCGATAATTACGACTCGTTTACCTACAACCTTTACCATTACATTGATTCAACAGGTGGTTTTAAAGTAGATGTCATTAGGAACGATGCGGTTGTTCTTTCCAACATCCAACACTATGATGGAATAGTTCTTTCGCCTGGTCCTGGTTTGCCAAAGGAATCAGGTCTGTTAATGGATGTCATTCAAAACTACCATTCGAGCAAAAAGATATTTGGTGTATGTTTAGGTCATCAAGCCTTGGCCGAATATTTTGGGGCAGGGCTTTTTAATCTGCCCGAGGTATTGCATGGTGTTCAAACCCCTATCAAAATACTTAACCCCAAGCATTATCTATTTAAGGGTTTACCCGATGTTGTTGAAGTGGGTCGCTACCACTCGTGGGTCGTTAATCCAACTGGCTTACCCGATAGTTTGACTATTTCTGCTGTTGATTTCGATAATCAGATTATGGCGTTAAGTCACAAAAAGTATGATATTTGCTCAGTCCAATTTCACCCAGAATCTATTATGACTCCTTACGGAATGAAAATGGTGCAGAACTGGCTAAATAGTTTTTAGGCGTTCTTTATGAGTTCAATGACAGCCAATGGGTTGTCGGCTTTAAAGATGGCATTACCAGCAACCAGAACGTTGGCTCCGGCCTCATAGAGTTGCTTGGCATTGCTTGGACCTACGCCACCATCAACCTCTATCAGGGTTGATAGCCCTTTTTGGTCGATAAGTTTTCTTAATCGTTCAATTCTAACAATGCTGTTGGGTATAAATTTTTGCCCGCCAAAGCCCGGATTTACCGACATGATAAGAACCATATCGGCATATTCCACAATATCGGATAGCAATTCAACGGGCGTGTGGGGGTTAACCGAAACGCCCGCTTTCATGCCTAACTCCCTGATTCTCGAAAGGGTTCGGTTTAGATGAGGGCATGCTTCGTAGTGAACGGTAAGCCAGTTGGCACCGGCTTCGCGAAAGCGCTCAAGGTAACGGTCAGGCTCAATAATCATCAGGTGTACATCCAGTGGCTTTGTAGCCAATGTCTTGATGCGTTCTATAACCGGAAAACCGAACGAAATGTTTGGAACAAAAACGCCATCCATTATGTCCAGATGAAACCAATCGGCCTGGCTCTTGTTTACTAACTCAATATCGCAGGCCAGGTTTGCAAAATCGGCCGACAGCATCGATGGGGCTACTAAACGTTCCATGGGGTTAACATTTTATGCAAAGGTAATAAAAAAAGGCAACGACCCGCTTAGCGGGTCGTTGCATATTGCTTAGCCTAGGTAGCTCTTGAGTATTTTACTCCTTGTGGTTTGCTTGAGCCTTTTAAGCGCCTTTTCCTTAATCTGCCGAACTCGCTCACGGGTTAGGTCGAACTCCTCGCCAATCTCCTCAAGCGTTAAAGGGTGCTTGCCATTCAATCCGAAGTAAAGTCGGATGATGTTTGCCTCGCGGGGAGTTAGGGTTGATAAGGCTCTCTCAATTTCCTTGCGTAAACTTTCATTCAGCAAGCCCTTATCGGGCATTGGTGAATCGGGCGAGAGCAGCACATCGTACATGCTGCTATCCTCATCCTGGGTAAGCGGGGCATCCATCGATAGGTGCCTGTTATTACCTCTAAGGGCTTCCTTAATATCTTCGGGTGCCAGTTCAAGGAGTTCGGAAAGTTCATCAATGGTTGGCTCCCGCTCAAAACGTTGCTCCAACTCCGCTAATGCCCTGTTTACCTTATTGATTGAACCAATCTTGTTTAACGGGAGTTTAACTATTCTGGCCTGTTCGGCTAATGCCTGCAATATCGATTGACGAATCCACCAAACCGCATACGATATGAATTTAAACCCTCTGGTCTCATCAAAGCGTTGGGCTGCCTTAATTAATCCAACATTTCCTTCGTTAATCAAATCGGGTAGGCTTAATCCCTGGTTCTGGTACTGCTTAGCCACCGATACCACAAATCTCAAATTGGCTTTTACCAGTTTTGCTAATGCTTCCTGATCACCTTCCCTAATCTTTCGGGCAAGTGTAACTTCCTCTTCGGCTGTGAGCAAATCAACCTTGCCTATCTCGTGCAGGTACTTATCGAGCGATACGGCCTCACGGTTAGTTACCTGTTTGATTATTTTTAGTTGCCTCATGCCAAAGATTGATTTTTTCAACAGTCGAATATATTAACAAAAATTAAAAATTGTTCTTTTTGATAAATTTTTTTTTGACTTCAATTAAACATTTGCCAAAAGTTATTGTCTAATAAAGTTTTTTTTATGGTGTATGGCATATTTTTGTTGACGAATGGAAATCCAAATAGTATTATCTTCGTGATTTAAGTTGAAAATATGCGTTTTTCAGTAATCATACCAGTTTATAACCGCCCCGGCGAAGTCGATGAACTTCTTCAAAGCCTGGCTTCCCAAAAGTACAAGAATTTTGAGGTGATAGTTGTTGAAGATGGTTCAGCGGAAACATGCAGCGATGTGGTAAATCGTTACTCGTTAACCCTGAATATTCAATACTTTTTTAAAGACAATACCGGTCCAGGTTTATCACGAAACTATGGTGCCGAAAGGGCTAAAGGCGAATTTTTAATCTTTTTTGATTCCGACTGTATAATTCCTGGTGACTACTTTACTCAAGTTGAGGAAGAGCTTGCCTCCGGCTATGTCGATTTTTTTGGGGGGCCCGATGCCACACACCCTTCATTCACCGATGTGCAGAAAGCCATTGGATATTCCATGACCTCGTTTTTCACAACAGGAGGTATCCGTGGCGGTAAAGTTAAGCTGGAGCGCTTTACACCTCGTAGCTTTAACATGGGTATTAATGCTGAGGTTTTTAGGACTGTTGGTGGATTCTCAAATATGCGCTTTGGCGAGGATGTTGATTTGAGCCTTCGGCTTTTCGAGATGGGTTTTCGGAGTAGGCTTTTCCCTAAGGCATTTGTTTACCACAAGCGCCGTACCGATTTCCGAAAGTTTTTCAAACAGGTTTTCAACTCGGGTATGGCTCGCATAAACCTTAGCATTAATCACAAAAACTCATTAAAACTGGTTCACCTATTACCCTCGGGGTTTGTATTTGTAATGAGTGCAGCAATTTTGCTCTCGTTGATTTATCCCATCACTCTAATTATACCACTCATTTACTCTTTTGCATTATTTGTCGATTCGATATTAAAAGGTAACTCACTTACGATTGCCACTCTGGGAGTTGCAGCAGCATGGGTGCAACTTTACGGCTATGGTTTGGGTTTTATGTACGCTCTCTGGTTATGGGTGGTGCATGGGAAAAAGCCAAGTGGCGCGTTTACCAAAAGCTTTTATCGGTAACTACTTTATCATTTCCAGCAGTTTGGCTCTATTTAGTATGGTAACTTCGCGTCGGTTAATGTGAATTATTCCCTCATCCTGCATTTCGGCAAAAACTCTGGCTAAAGCCGGGCGGGTAACCCCAAAAAACTCTGCCAGTTCCTGATGCGATTTTGGTAGGATTAAGGTAGTTCGCACCTCGCTTTTTGACAGGTTCAGCAGGTAATGAGCTATTTTCTCTTTTATTGTTTTAAACGATAGGAACCATAGCTTATTCGATAGAAACTGCGCCCTATTTGATATTGAATTGAGGTAATTTGTTAGCACCTGTGCATTTTTTTGCATCAAGCCAAGAAATTCAACCCTAGAGATGTAAAATATTTTACAATCCTCAAGTGCTATTACATCAACAGGGAATTTATTATTATCGCCAAAAAGAAACGCATGGGCAATGGGCATTGGGGCATGCATCTCTTCAATCTTGAGGATTTTACCCGAAAAGTCAACCATTTCGCCTTTCACACTCCCTTCAACTACAATGCATAGGTTTCGAACCTCTTCGGTGCGCTGGGCAATGGTTTGCCCTTTGCTATATGAGCGTAAGTTATGCGGAGTCGCGTTTAGTAGTTCCGCTACTTCAACCTCCGATAATCCTCGAAATATTGGTGATAGGGCTATTGTTTTATACATGATTTTTGTAATTTGCCCTAAAGTAAACAATTCAGAGGTTAGGTTTGCTTAAAACGATGGGTGTTAAATATCAAAACGGACATGCAGTTTGTATACCGGAGTATAAGCCGGTTGCTTTTAATCCATGGAAACACCATCGCAATTATGTTTGCAGCCAAATTGAGCAAAACAGGAGGAAGGACGAAACGGATTTCAGCCAGTATTTGAATTATATTGGAGGCACCTTGCTCGATTTTTACTTGGGTAATCTCACAGTAGAAGGGATTATTAATGAGGTAAACCTGCATTTCAGGAACAATGGGGTAAACAATGCCGATACCTTTAAACACTGGCTTGGCTTACCGGCAAAGGCCTTCCGTAGTATAATTCTAAGTGATGGTTCCCGATGGGTTATGCGTTTAGGTCAAAACGATGAGTTTTACATTCACATTCACCCGGGCCGATACTCCCCCTTAACTGTTCGATGCCGACCAACAACCCTCAAGGTAGCCATTGCATACAGGTATCTATTTGGATTTGAACGCGATGACCTGGATATTGTCAAAATTAACCGTGCCCGTAAATTTGCCGATTTGCCTCCAGTAAACACTTTAGACTCGGTTACGGCAATTCTAAAGTTCATTCCCATTCTTAGGGTTAATAATTGTTAAACTTTTTGGTATGTTGTATAACATATACCGTTGATAATCAGTTTTTATGGGCGTTTCAAAAAAGATGTTTTAAATCATCGTTTTTGGTCTGAAATTTGTGAAACCATGGTTATATTTTTGCGTTATAAAAAGTATAGGTTTTAGGGTTAATAGTTGGTTAGGTTTAGTTGATTTAGGTTAGTTAGGGTGTAAAGACGGAGCCGTGTTTTCGGTTCCGTCTTTATTTTTTATCGCTTTATACTTTCAAATGCCCTTCTGTGTCCCAAAAATTTGTAGGTTTGAGTGAAAATTTTCAAGCATGTTGCAATTCTGTAACAGGATATCAATTCTTTTGTCAACCTTGTTGGTTGTATCGTGCACCCGGGTTCCCAACAACCAGTCAACCAATGTATTCAGGTATAACGAGAGTAAGGGAATAACTTCACTCGATCCGGCTTATGCTCGTAACCTTGCTTTAATTTGGCCTGTGAGTCAAATATTCAATGGGCTTGTTCAATTTTCCGACTCCCTTACCGTTGAACCCTCCATTGCCAAGCGTTGGGCTATCTCCACCGATGGATTGACCTATACCTTTTATCTCCGGAACGATGTTTATTTTCATAATGCTCCTGTTTTTCCTTCGGGCACGGGACGACGGGTAACCGCTTATGATTTTGTTTACACCTTTAACCGAATCCTCGATCCCAAAACGGCATCGCCCGGCATGTGGGTTTTAAGCGTGTTAGATAAGGATTATCCCGGATTTGAAAATGGGTGCGCTGCTCCTAACGATAGTATGCTGATGTTAAGGTTAAAGCAACCCTTCCCTCCCTTTCTTGGTTTGCTTTGCATGCCATACTGCTATGTGGTGCCGCACGAGGCGGTTACCTATTACGGTAAGGATTTCGGCCGAAATCCGGTAGGCACTGGCCCCTTTTATCTCAAACTTTGGCGCGATGGGGAAAAGTTGGTTTTGCGTCGAAACCCAAATTACTTTGAGGTTGATGAAAGGGGGAACCGCTTGCCATACCTCGATGCTGTTTCTGTAACTTTTATTCCCGATAAACAGTCGGAATTTTTGGAATTCATAAATGGTAAAATTGATTTTTTGTCGGGTGTTAACGCTGCATCGAAAGATGAGCTGCTTACCCGGACTGGTAAGTTAAACCCAAAGTATTTGGGCAAAGTAAACATGATTACAGGGCCATACCTAAACACGGAGTATATAGGAATACTCGTCGATTCTGCCTTATTGCCCGATAACCAAAAATTTTTGCTCGATGAACGGGTTAGGAAGGCAATTGCCATGGGATTCAATAAGGAAAAGATGATGCTTTACCTAAGGAATAACCTGGGCTACGCTGCAAGAGGTGGGTTTGTTCCTGTTGGCATGCCAGGATTTTCCAGAATCACCTATGGTTTGGATTACAATCCAAGTCACGCCAAGGAATTGCTGGAAAATGCCGGGTATTCGAATTTAAAAGGATTTCCTGAATTAACAATTTCAACTACCGACGATTACCTCGATTTATTTGAGTACATTCAACATCAGCTTAGCGATATTGGCATTAAGTTAAATATCGATATTTTGCCTGGGGCGGCTTATCGCGAAATGCTTGCCAATGGTAAGCTAACCGTTTTTAGGGGTTCATGGATAGCCGACTATCCTGACCCTGAAAATTACCTGGCCTGCTTTTACACCAATAACTTTGCGCCCAATGGGCCTAACTACACCCATTTCAGTAATTTACAATTCGATTTGCTTTATAAAAAAGCAATGACACTGCCCGGATACAATCAACGTTTAACTTACTACCATCAACTCGACTCAATTGTTACTGCAAAAGCCATTGTTATACCTTTATATTACGATAAGGTAGTTCGATTTACTTCGAACCGAGTTGATGGCTTAGGGGTAAATCCCATGAATTTCTTAGTTTTGAAAAAGGTAAAAGTAAAATAGTCCAAAATGATAATTATTGCCGACAGCGGAGCAACCAAAACCGACTGGAGAATATTAGACAACGGAAAATCTATTGCTAGTTTCGAAACCATTGGTTTAAGCCCATACTTTAACAAGCAGGAAGATTTTTTAGGCGCCTTAAACCAGAATTATCCAAAGGAAGTTAACCCGGAGAGGGTTAGGCAAATATTCTTTTATGGTTCTGGCTGTGGGGTACATGAACGGGGTCAAGATGTAGCAAGGTATCTGGGCATTTTTTTCAGCAATGCAAAAATTCAGGCTGTTTCCGATGCACTTGGTGCAGCCCGGGCGCTTTTCAAGCGCAAGCACGGCATTGTGGTAATCCTCGGCACAGGTTCCAATATTGCCTATTACGATGGGGAACTGCTAACCAATCGAACCCCATCGCTAGGATTTGTTTTAGGTGATGAAGGAAGCGGGGCATACATGGGGCGACTTTTACTCCGGGCTTACCTTTACAAGAGCCTCGACCCCGAAGTCTCCAGAAAGTTAGAACAACAGTTCAATGTGGAGTTAAGCCATATTCTAAATATGGTTTACAGCGCTCCTCGACCATCGGCCTATCTTGCATCGTTTGTACCGTTTATTCTTGAAAATATCGATAACCCTTCCGTTTACTCTATTGTCAAGGAATCGTTTGTGGCGCTTTATAGATATCACTTTACTGTATTCGATAATTTACCGGAACTACCTATTGGGGTTACAGGATCGGTGGGGTGTCTTTTTAGCAAAGTTCTCGATTCGGTTGGCCAAGAGTATGGTTTTAAAATATCGCAATACCTTAGGTATCCTATTGATGAGCTAATTAAATACCATACACAAGATAGTCCGAGTATGCCTTAATCCCCGATTTTTCGGAAAGCGTTTCGGCATAGGACATAAACGATTTACCATGCTCTACTTCGCCTAAGCGAATTAAGGTTTGGCCTAGTATGTTCATCAGAATCATTTCATGCAATCGGTAGCCCGATATGCCACAAAGTTCAATGGCATTTCTTATACATACATGCGCTTCATTCAAATTACTTTCGTAAAAGTATGATACTGAGCGTGCAAGTTCGCCAAGAACAATCCCAAAATGACTCCTGTTGGGGTTGAGCTGGCTGTAGTGTTGCATTAACCGCTGATGCTTATCGGCAGTGAAAGGGACACGTTTCTGGATGAGTTCCTGGTATTCAAAAATGATTGAATCCAACGCTTTTTGGTGAGCCGAAACGTTAAGTGGTTCGTTGAAGATATCGATTAATGCGGAAAAACGCTTATCGGTAAAAATAAAAGGCAGTAACGATTCCCTGAACTCTTGTTTTGATTCATCTGTAGCAATGTTATTGTAGTATGTTATTGTGTCCTTAACTAAGGATGCAGTATTGCTGTTGTGCGAGAAGAACAAATTATTGCAGAACCACATGCCTGTAATTCTTTCAGAGTTTTTGGTAGTTGCATTAAAATCTTTTGACCATGCTTTAATGTTTTTTATTAGGTTGATATCCAGCGATATAACATTGCAGTAATCCAAAGCAATCCCCGATGTTATATAAAATTGACTTTCTGTCGGCACCTGCTCTAGTATTTTTCGGTAGGTTGATGTAATGCCGTTTAAATCGGGATTTGAAACAATTAATTCCCTTGCAACTAAAGGATTGCTGAGCATTTGCGGTAGCAATTCCTTGAGTAAAGCCTCATCCCTTTTCAAGCAAAGTGTAAGTGTGTTAGTGAGTTCGGTAACGTGATTGGGCAAAAACAAGGGAGCTAAATCACCCAGAAATTCTGCTTTTCGGTTGTTGAAGGCTATGCTAAAGATGTAGCTGATAAGTTTTGGGTAATACTCATTCTGGGCATAAACACCTTTAATAGTTTCAATCAGCTGTTCAGTTAAACCAAATTCTCCGATCAGCGTTTGGGCTATAATCGATGTTAAAACGTTAAGGTTACTGATGCTAACAAGAGTTGAGTAACCCAGCGAATCGCTGTAAACTTTTTCCTCGGCGATAATTCCGAATGAAAGTAGTTCATGGTAGGCATCAAAGTAGTTGCCAGCACTTTTTAGGTGAATGGGGAATTGTTTCTTTAACTCTAACTTGTTAATTGGCGTTTGTTTCACCCACCATTCCTTAGCCAAGGCAATAAGTATATCGGCTTTCTCTTCAGGGTAAATCGATTCAAATACCTTTTTCTTAATGAACTCGTTAATTATATTGAGTGGATCGGATAGTAGTCGGTTGTTTGACTGGGAATAGGTAGTTATAAATAGTTGAAGGTAAAATGGGTAAGCTATGGTTTGGCGAACCAGAGGGGGAAGTTCAAATACCAGTAATCGCTCAGTTCTCTTCTCGTTTATCGTATTGTCCAGAACCTTTTGGATTTCATCGTATGAAAGGGGCGGAATGTTGGCGCCATCGGCATTAAAATTTGATGGGTCAATGTTCATCCATATCTCAGGATTTATAAGATACCCCTGCAACGATTTCCATGTTGCAAATCTGGTGGTTACTATCAATTTGGTATTGGCCGATTTTTCAAACTCTTTGGCCAGTTCGTGAATTCCTTTGAGTGTTCTTTCGAGTTTAATGCCGGAAAGGGTAACCTCATCGAGGGCGTCGAGAATAAAAACAACTTTACCCGGAAGCTTTGCGAGTTCATCCTGCAAATTAGGGTACGAGAAGGCATTTATGCCGATCAGGCCCCAAAGCCATTCATCAATACTTAGCTCTGAAAATGAGTAATTCTCGAGCTTTGAAGCCGAAATAATAATTGGGATTATTTGCTCTTTCCGTTTTTTGGGGATATTCAGAAACCAATGGGCAATCAAGGTTGATTTCCCGTATCCCCCGGGTGCAACAATTGCCATCGCGGAGTAGTTTGTATCGATAAACTGATTAAGTAGCGACTCCAGGTGCGCTCGCCTAACCGTTTTTTCAAAAGGGATTCCCGATTTTATTTGTATTGATCGGATGCTATGGTGGTTAATCTCTTGAGCTTTTGTGGCTATTAATTCCCAAAGGTTATACTGGTTGGGGGTAGGGCTTGAATGAGTGTTAATTTGATTTTCAACAAATTTTTGCCAATCGCTATACCCACAGTAGCGGGCAAGAATATCGAGCGTGGCACGCGTTGGTTTAGAATTCGTACTTAGGAAACCGAAAAGACGGCGAAGTGTGGCTGGACTAATATACTCGTGAGTTTGTTCAAATACCCTTTCCGACAAGGTTTTGCAGTCGCGCTGGTAGGCTATCTTCTTACCAAATTGCTTTTCAACAGACTCTATTAGCTGTTTATGTAAATCCATTGTCGTGCTGGTTTTTCAAACTCAAAAGTAAGGAATTTCAAAATATTTACTAATCCATACACAAAGTGCCTACCAAAAAATTATTGACACGTTTGACACGTTACCCTACCACGCTTGCTTCCGTATATTTGGCATGTAGTAAACATTAAAGTTATGTTGAGGTCTGTCAAAAAGCATAAAATTGATATCGGGGTGTTTGTAATATTTTTCATTATCACCCTGATTTTTATTGTAACCCTAGTAAAATCGCTATCACTTTAAAACTTTGAATCCATGTATAGTCAGGTTTGGGAAAAATGTTCAGCATCGGTTTGTTGCCTGAACTTTTACAATGAGCACGGTGTTCTCATTGACACATTGAGCGGATTTAAGATCAATAAATCGCTAGTTACATGCGAGCAGGCTTTTTATGTTAAAGGGGCCCAAAAGGTAGAAATTCGTTTTGTGGAGGCCGATGCCAACACGCCCAAGGCAACCATGAGGGTTGACTATAAGGAGTTTATTGAGGACCTTAGGATTGGTTTTACCCACAACCAAGCCGATTATGCTGTGTTCAATATCGATTTTACCGAATTTCAGGATATTCCTAGTCTATTGCTGTGTGAGCGCTGGAACTATCCTGTAGGCATGCCTATTGCAGTTCTTGGATTTAATGGGGTAGGGCAGAATCTATCTATTAAATCGGGGATCATATCATCAGCTTTTACCAATAAGCAGGGTGTTCGTTACTTACAAGTTGATGCCTTGACATGC
>Ga0207433_10015072_pt1 | contig 11090 bp, 13 predicted proteins | sample YelNatPaOPGAMG01_FD_187559 | JGI IMG/M metagenome (GOLD analysis project Ga0207433, IMG submission 187559) | Hot spring thermophilic microbial communities from Obsidian Pool, Yellowstone National Park, USA - OP-RAMG-01 (SPAdes) (version 3) | ecosystem: Environmental > Aquatic > Thermal springs...
CCCCCCCCTGCCTGCTTGCTTGCCTGCAAGATTTTTGCTAAATTTTTTCGGGCAGTTATCTTGCTATAAAATTTAAAAATGTATGATATAATAAAAAAAATATGATATAATAAAAAAATAAGGCTTTTTGGTCGACAAAAGCCTAATAAATTAAAAAATCAATAAATTTAGTAAAAAATATGAAAAATTTAAATGCGCTTGACTGGCTGGCTTTAATACTTGTTGTTATAGGCGGATTAAATTGGGGATTAGTAGGTTTGTTAAATTTTGATTTAGTAGCAACAATTTTCGGCAATATGTCTTTATTGTCTCGCTTGGTCTATGTGCTTGTTGGTTTAAGCGCTATTTATCTTATTGTTGTTTTAGGAAAAATTTGCAAAAAGGATTAATTTTAGACCAATTAAAGTATAAAATTTTTTGCCAGCCAACATCATTTATTAGCAGGCGAGGCGAAGCCCCGCCTACTAATTTGACTTATTTTTTAATTTTTCTTTTTTGAAAAAATTTTGTTATTTCCCTCCTTGAAAAAAAAAGAAAATTATTTTATTTTTCCAGTCATTTAAAAATGATAAACTTTTTTAATAATCATGATTTATTATTTATTTTTGCTTTTATATTTGTTATAATATAAAATTAGCCAATAGCAAAGGTCAATTTTTTTCTAATTCAATTTTTAAAAAAATATGGCAAAAGTAAATAAAGAAAAATGTATTGGTTGCGGTCTTTGCGCCAGTTTGTGTCCTGATGTTTTTGAATTAGAAGATGACGGAAAATCTCATGTCAAAAATGATGCTGATTTAGAGGCAAACAAAAATTGCGTCAAAGAAGCCAAAGAAAGTTGTCCGGTTGGCGCTATTGAAGATTAAAAATTTTTATGTTTTTAAAAAAATGAAAGAATTGACTGATGAAAATTTTGATATTGAAATTCAAAAAAGCCAAAAACCGATTTTGGTTGATTTTTACGCGGTTTGGTGTCCCCCCTGTCAAATTCTTTCTCCGATATTAGACAGGATAGAAAAAGAATATGAAGAAAAAATTATTTTTGCTAAAGTGAATGTAGATTTGGCTCCCTTAATTTCACAAAGATTTGGCATTAATTCTATTCCTACAGTGATTTTTTTTAAAGACGGTCAACCAAAAAGTGGATTCTTAGGCGCAAGATCAGAAGGAGATATTAAAAATTGGTTAAACGAAAATTTAAAATAAAATGGAAGAAATAGAAAAAATTATTAAAGATTCAGAAAATTACGCAATAAAAAAGGGGATAAAATTAAATCCCAACAGAAAAACAGTGGAAAAGATTGCTCAGGGTTTAATGGAAAATGAAAAGAAATACGGTTTTCGGTATTGTCCTTGTCGCAGAGTAACTGGAAATAAAGAAGAAGATATAAAAATTATCTGCCCCTGTTTTTATCATTTAGAAGAAATAGAAAAATTTGGTAAGTGTCTGTGTGGTTTATTTGCTAAAGCAAAAGAGAGTCAATAGATTTTTAAAATTAATACTGCTCCAAATGATTTTTTATCGTAAAACTTGACAAGATTTTTTAATGATTTATACTAATAGTATCCGCAGACAGCAGGTGGTTAAAAAGCCATAAATCCTGCCGAGGATAAAAATAAACGAAAAGTCCTTTTTGTCTGTGGATAAAACCGCAGATTTTTTAATCTTATGGCTTTAACAAAAGCAAAAAAAGAAAAAATTGTAGAAGATTTAGTAGAAAAATTAAAAGAGCAAAAAGCGATATTTTTTTGCGATTTTACTGGAATGAAAGTCAAAGATTTTTTTGCCTTAAGAAGAAAACTGAAAGAAACGGGAAATGATATAAAAGTGGCAAGAAAAACCTTAATGGATGTTGCTTTCAAAAAAATGAATTTTAATTTAGAAGCGAGAAAGATGGCTGGCGAGCTTGCTTTGATTTTTTCGTTTACTGACGAGATTTCGCCAGCAAAAACCATTTATCAATTTTCAAAAGAGAACGAAAAATTAAAGATATTGGGCGGATTTTTTAATAATAAATTTTGGAATAAAGAAGAAGTTATTGAATTGGCTCAATTGCCTCCAAGAGAAGAATTGTTGGCAAAATTAGTTGGCAGTATTTCAGCGCCAATGGCAAATTTTGTCAATGTTTTACAAGCAAATATTAAAGGTCTAATCAATGTTTTGGCAAAAGCCAAAACATAAATTTCCAATTTCCAATTTACAATTTTCAATTTTCAATCAATTTTCAATTATTCAATTAATAATTGTAAATTGATTATTGAGAATTGGAAATTAAAAATATGGTTGAGGAAGAAATAAAAGTGCCAGAAAAGTTTCAAAAATTGGTACAAGAGATTGAGAAAATGACTGTTTTGGATTTGGCAGAATTGGTGAAAATTTTAGAAAAGAAATTTGGCGTTTCGGCAATGGCTCCAGTAGCAGTGGCAGCGCCAGCAGTCGGAGCCGGAGCAAACGCTGGAACGGGAGCAGCCCCGACAGAAGAAAAAGCCTTTTTCACTGTTGTTTTGGTGAATGCTGGCGAAAAGAAAATTGATGTCATTAAAATCGTGCGAGACGCCACTCAAAAGGGCTTGAAAGAAGCCAAAGATTTGGTTGATGCATCAGCCAATGAGCCTCAGGTAGTTAAAGAAAATGTCAAGAAAGAGGAAGCCGAAGACCTGAAAAAGAAATTTGAGGCAGCGGGCGCAAAAGTGGAATTAAAATAATTTTTAGATTTGAGTTTTCTGCCCCCATTTTTTGGCTTTGCCAAAAAGTGGGGGGACTTGCTTTTTTTTTAAAATTTTTGCTATTTCTAATTTAGAAGGGGGAAAACTAAAATTTTTTAAAATTTCCCCCTTCATTAAAGGTCGAGCCAATTAAAAATTTATTCCAAAAATATGAAAAAAATAATCGCCCTACTGGCTTTACTATCTCTGCTTTTAATTCCTCTTTTTTCAGCCAAAGCAATTGTTGCCATTGTTTGGTCACGTGGTCAAAAAGGCGATGAAATAAAAAATTTACAAGAAATTTTAAGAGAAGACCCAAATATTTATCCTGAAGGTCAGGTAACGGGCTATTTCGGTTCCTTAACCGAAAAGGCAATTAAAAAGATTCAAGCCAGATGCGGATTGCCAGAAACCGGTCAATTGGACGAAGCCACGGAAAAATGCATTTATCCCATTGATTATCAAATAAAAGTGGTTAGTCCTAATGGCGGAGAGAATTGGGACCGCAATCAAATTCAGACAATCAAGTGGGAGGTGGTAGCGCCAACCACTACTATTTTGCGCTATCCTTTTTGGCAAAAAGCCTCCATTGATTTGTTCAAAAGGGTTTCCATTACTCCGGTTTCTGCTTCTACTAGCACCACGAGTACTGTTACAAAATCGGTTTTTGTCAAACACATTGCCACGGTTGATTTATTTAACCAAAGTTATTCTTGGCGGATTTCCAACAAAATTCCTAATGGCGAAAGTTATGTAATTAGAATTACTTTGGGCAAAACGATTGTTCCTCTTTGGGCAAAAGAAAAAGAGAAAAAAGGTGAAGAAGTGGAAATTAATCCCAATGATGTTTGGCCAGTTCCCCAAATGCGAGGATTAGTGTGGGACGAAAGCGACAATGTTTTCCAAATTTCTGGCACTGCCATTACCTGTCCGGAATGTCCGCCTTGTCCCAAAGATGGCAAAGATTATTCTGAAGTGATTAAAATTTTGCAAAACCTTTTGGCTGAAATTAACAAAGCTCTTGCTTTGTTAAGAGGAATTTCAACTACCAGCCAATAAAAACTTTTGAAAAAGTTTTTCCCCACTTTTTGGCTTTGCCAAAAAGTGGGGTTTTTTATGACTAAAAATTAAATAATGGGGAAAATTTAGTTATGTTTTTTTCAATAAAAAATTATTGACAAGGTTTTTTGTTTTTGCTAATAAAAAATATACTGCCAAAAAGGTCAGAAAGGAGGGGAAAGGCAAAAAACAAAAAGAGGGGAAAGACAAAATCAGAATGAGAAAGAAAAAAATTTCTGACCAAAAAATCAATAATAGAAAGAAGGAGGGCAGTTTTTTGTTGATTAATTTTAAAAAAAACGCAAGATAAAAATTTTGCGTTTTTTTATTTTTAAAAATAAAAGAGAAATTTTATCCGGACACTCAGTTGGCAGATATTCCTCCCCAACTTGAGTGTTCGGACAAAGTTCCCCTTTTAAAATTTTTGAAGAAAATATTGCCTGTGGAAAACTTCTGGAAAAACTCTGGATAAAAAAATTTGACAAACCATCTTGATTATTGATAACATTAACTTGTTGCTCAAAATATAAATTTTCATCTCGCGGAGGAACGGGATAATGATAAGTGAAAAATATTCAATTTACAAAATTATTAAAGGGAATTATTGTTTGGATTTGCTGGAATAAATTTTTAGTATTGGAAAATAATTAGCGAAGCTTTGACTTCGCTTTTTATTTTTTTAAAAAAGTTTTTGGGAGAAATGTTTTTCGTAGAAATTTAAAAGAAAAAGGGGATAGGACAAAAATTAAATTTTGTCCTACTAAAAACCCTTAAAGGTCGGCATTGTCCCATTTTTCTGCCTTTTGGAGGTTAGGGACAATGAAAAATATAATTCCGGCCAAGAATTTACGCACAAATTTTAAAAAATTTTTATGCGTAAAACATTGACCGGCAAAAAAGGCAGAAAATAAGGTCGCAAAGCCGTATAAATTATAAAATTACGGCAATAATAAAAAATTAACAATTTAACAGTCAAGGAAATAATGAGAAAATCTTCATTAATTTCTGAAACTGTTAAAAATAAAAATGTCTAAAAAAATCTTAATTAGCTTATCAGTTATAGGCGCGGTCGCGGCCTTGGCAATTGGCGGAACCATTGCCTATTTCAGCGACACCGAAACCTCAACTGGCAATACTTTCACTGCTGGAAGTATTGATTTGAAGATCGATGACCACTGTTATTACAATGGATTGGAGTGTAAATTGAATCCAGGAAATGAAAAATATCAGTGGTACAACCCTCAAACACAGCAATACGATGGTGATTGTTCTTGTACTTGGGGTTTGAAAGATTTAACCGATAATGACTTATTCTTCAACTTTTCTGACCTGAAACCCGGTGACAATGGAGAAGACACTGTCAGTTTGCATGTTTACAACAACGATGCCTGGGCTTGCGTGACATTTAAGAATTTATTGAACAAAGACAATACTTGTACTGAACCAGAGAAAGCAGATGACCCACATCAAGATGGTAATTGTGGTATAACTAACCCGGGTGAACCGGCTGGTGAATTAGCTCAGAATCTCTACTTTGTTTTCTGGGCAGACGATGGAGACAATGTTTATGAACCACCCACAGAAGTTATTTTAATGCAGGGTAAAGCCAGCGATCTCCTTCCCGGACCAAAGATTTATCCAATTGCTGATAAAACTTTCAGTATTGCTGGCAGTCCAGGCACACCACTTACTGGAAGCCATGACTACTACATCGGCAAAGCATGGTGTTTTGGTACGATGACAATCGGAACCGATGGAACAATTACTTGCAATGGTCAACCTGTTAACAACGCATCCCAGAGCGACAGCTTAACTGGCAGTATTGAGTTCTACGCAGTTCAGGCAAGAAACAATCCTAATTTTGTTTGTGGACAATAACCAAGATAACCTCTCGCTGATTATAACCCCTTTCTTTTCGCGCTTGCGCAAAAGGAGGGAGTAAAATACTATGAAAAAGATACTTGTTAGTTTAAGCATTATTGGAGTGGTTGCAGCAATGGCAATTGGCGCGACAATGGCTTATTTTGACGACACTGAAACCAGTACTGGCAACACAATGACTGCTGGTAACTTAGATTTAAAGATTGATTTACAATGTGAAAAACCATCAGGTTGTAATTTTAGCTTAAGAGATTTAGGAGATGATGGACGAGCATTTTTTAACGAATGCGATGTTAAACCAGGCGATTCTAATGAAGTTACAATTAGCTGGCATGTTTATGATAATGATGCTTGGGCAAGAATAAGGTTAGCTAATGTGAAAGATTATGAAAACGGTTGTAATAATCCGGAAATAAAAGATGGCGATTCAAATTGTGGAGATCCTGGATTGGGTGAAGGTGAATTAGATGATAATTTAATTTTTACTCTTTGGATGGATGAAGGAGCTGTTTCTGGCTGGCAATGTCCTGATAACAATAATGGTCCTTGCGAGGCTGATCCAAATGAGGGGAATAACATCTTAGATGGAATTGAAAGTATTTTAGCTAAAAAGACCGCCAGTCAATTAGTAGCTGGAGTTCCGCTTCCTTATAAATTAAAAGCTTCTACTACTTATTATTTGGGAATGAAATGGGAAGTGCCAGCTAATACTGGAAACATTATTCAGACTGACGGACTTGACGCTAAAATCATTATGGAAGTTGTCCAAAGCAGAAACAATCCCAATCCTTGGACGCCATAAGAGTAAAGTTTTTTTACTTGCCTCAGCGGCTTTCCTTGTAGCATAACTGGGGCAATCATAAACCCCCACACGAGAAAATTTGGTGATGGGGTGGCGAAGGGGGATTTATCCCCGCGCCAAATAAGTTTAGCAAAAATTTTAAATTGGACTTATTTGGTGTGGGGATAAAAAATCAAAAAGGTCGGCAAAATAATTTAAAATAATAAAATTAAGATTTAAAACCATAGACAGTATGAACAAAAAGATTTTAGTCAGTTTGGCAATTATTATCGCGGTTGCCGCTCTTGCTGTTGGCGGAACCATTGCTTACTTTTCAGATACCGAAACTTCAACTGGCAACACTTTTACAGCCGGAGTTTTGGATTTGAAAATTGATAATCATTGTTTTTACAATGGCGATAATTGTTATTGCTCTGATATGCAAAATCCTCAAACCTGTACCTGGCTGACTGGTCCTAATCAGGGACAATCTTGTACTTGTACTTGGGGACCGGCTGATTTAGACGGAAAAGTTTTTTTCAACTTTACTGATTTAAAGCCGGGCGATCAGGGAGAAGATACTATTAGCGTCCATGTTGAAAACAATGATGCTTTCGCTTGTGTTAAAATTAAACCAACTGCCAATGATGATGTTGATTGCACTGAGCCAGAAAAACAAAATGATCAAAATTGCAGCGAACCCAATAATTTTTTGTGGGATGGCGAATTAGCCCAAAATCTTAATTTTGTTTTCTGGGCAGATATTTGCAATATACCCAACCAAGCTTATCCCGGAGACAATGTCTACACGAAAAATTGCGATGAAATTTTAATGCAAGGTCCTGCCAGCAACATTCTTGGCGGAGCAACTTTTGCTCTTGCTGACAGCAAAATAAACAATGTGGGCGAGGGAAATGGAAAACCTTTAACCGGCGGCAAAACCTATTATATTGGCAAGGCTTGGTGTTTTGGCAAATTGACAACTGATCCGCAAATTTCGTGTGATGGCAAGTTAGTTAATAATGCTGCTCAGACCGATACTTTGAAAGGCAATATTGAATTTTACGCTGTTCAGGCAAGAAACAATACTGGTTTTACCTGTCAAGACAAAAATTTGATTGGCTATTGGAAATTTAATGAAGGAGAAGGAAATATTGCTCATGATTCCAGCGGTTATGGAAATCATGGCACAATTTATGGCGCCAATTGGGCGAGTCCGGCTTTGAGTTTTGATGGAATAGATGATTATGTAAATATTGGAAATAATTCAAATTTGCAAATTACTTCTGCCATCACTCTGGAAGCCTGGATTAAAACACCTTCTTATTGGAATAAACAATATCCAACGCCAGTGAGCAAGGCGAATTATTCAAGCGGTGATTGGGACGGCGAATATTGGATTGCAATTAGAAGTTCAGATGGCAGAATTAGTTTTGCTTTTGCGCCAGCTGGTGGTAATGCCATAGATCACTGGAGCAATGGTTGGCTTTTGCCAAATACTTGGTATCACATAGCAGCAACCTTTGATGACAGCGTTGACAAAGTGAAAATATATATAAACGGAGTATTGGATAAAGAATTCACAGAAACCCAAAAACCTGGTGTTACTAATCATCCAGTAAGAATTGGTCAAGGAGGAAATTATGCTTATCAAAACAGTTGGTTTAACGGCATTATTGACGAAGTGAGAATTTATAACAGAGCTTTAAGTGCGGCAGAGATTCTTGAGCATTATCAAGCCGGTTTATAACTCTTTTTTGTCTCGGCAAAAATTTTGCCGAGATTCTAAAGGAGTTATAGAAACAAATTATAAATTTTTTCAAAAATTTCAATGAAATTATCAAAAATTATCTATTCTTTATTCTTAACGATTATTGCGGTTGTGGCGATACTTTTGATTGTATCGGTTTTGCCCGTGCCCGGAAATATCAAGTTTATGGTTGTTTTGTCCGGTTCAATGGAGCCTTCAATTAAGACGGGAAGCATCGTGATGACCAAGCCGGCAAGTGAGTATAAAGTCGGCGATGTGATTACTTTCGGACCGTATTCCAAAACAAAAGCGCCGACCACCCACAGAATTGTTGAAATTCAGGAGCAGAATGGCCAAAAGATTTATATTACCAAAGGCGATATGAATAACGCGCCGGATGCCAAACAAGTTACCCAAAAAGAAATTATCGGCAAGGTTGTTTTTGACGCGCCTTATTTGGGTTATGTAGTTTCGTTTACCCGCCGGCCGTTGGGATTTGTTTTGATTTTAATCATTCCCGCGGCAATAATTGTGTTTGACGAGGTGAAAAAAATTATCCAAGAAATAAAAAAAATCAAAGAAAAAAAGAAATTAGCTCAATAGGAGGATAATGTTCTTACGATTTTTTGACAATAGAAAAATAGCGGTTAGTGCATTAATTGGTTTGATTGCGGCCGGGGCAATAATCGGCGGAACAATTGCTTATTTTTCCGATACCGAGACTTCTGTTGGAAATACTTTTCGGGCAGGGAAAATGGACTTAAAAATTGATAATACTTGCCATTACAACGGCAAGGAATGCATAAATGGAAAATGGGAAAATACCCAAGAGTCCTGCGCCTGCAATTGGTCTTTAAAAGATTTGAATGGCGAACTTTTCTTTCATCTTTCGGATATAAAGCCCGGAGACGGAGGGGAAGACACAATTGGTTTGCATATTGATGATAATCCTGCGTGGGTTTGCGTTGAAATCAAAAATTTAGCCAATGACGACAACGGATGCGAAGAGCCGGAATCCGATGTAGATCAAAGTTGCGGAAGCGATGAAGGAGAATTGCAGGAAAATTTGCTTTTTAGCGCTTGGAAAGACAACGGAGCAGGAAATCATGCCTGCAATAACATAAAAGATTCAGATGAGGGTAATTATATAATTGAAAACCAGCCGGCCCGGGCGGGAATCTGGCCGTTAGCTGATTCAACCACGGGATTGCCGCTTCCCGGCGGAAGCACAATTTGCTATGGCGTAAAATGGATTGTGCCGCACGAAACCGCAAATATAATTCAGGGCGATAGTTTGGTTGGCGACGCGGTTTTTACCGCAATCCAGGCGCGCCATGCGGATAATTTTAAATGTTCAGACTTAACTCCGGCAGAATGCATTCCAACAAATGGGGGAATAGAAATTTGCGGAAACGGAGTTGACGAAGATTACAATGGCAGCGATTTGGAGTGTCCGCCAACCGGAGAGTGTTTAACCGTAGCAGATTGTAATGATAACAATGTTTGCACCATTGAAGCGGCTTGTAAAAACGGTGTCTGTATTCGTCAAGACCTAAATTGCGATGACGGAAATACCTGTACCGTGGATACCTGCGATCCCGTTCATCGTTGTCAACATATAATTCCTCCGGAGGCCTGCAACGGAGTTGATGATGACTGCGATGGAGAAATTGATGAACCGATGGCGATTGGCTGTAAAACCTATCTTCCTGACGCTGATAATGACGGGTATGGCCAAAACGGAATTAGCATCTGCCTTTGCGGGTCCGCGGGAATTTATACGGAGCAGGGAATGGGAGGAGATTGCAATGACAATGATTCAAGTATTCATCCCCTTGCTACGGAGATTTGTAATGACCAAAAAGACAATGATTGCGATAATGCCGTTGATTGCGCGGATTCGGATTGCGTAAATAATAGCGCCTGCCGGGAGACCTTAACCTGCGCTGCTGCGCAGACAATTTCCTGCGGAGCTTCAATAAACGGCAACACGGCAGATAGCGGTTCAACCGACATTATAAATGCTTATGGCGGGAACTGCGATAATTGGAACGAAACGGGCAGAGAATATGTGTATTCTTTTACATCGCCCATAAACGGCACGGTCAGGGTTGCGCTTTCAAATATGGTTTATAATTTAGATATATTTGTGATGGATAGCCAATGCGTTCCGAGCAGTTGTATTAAAAATCACAATGCCACGGTGGACTTTGTTGCCGAGCAGGGAAAAACCTATTATTTTTCGGTTGATGGAAATCATGGCGAGCAAGGAAGTTATACAATCACCGTTACTTGTTTTTGATTTTAAAAAATAAATAATTAAATGAGCGTGTTAATTTACGACATTATGCCACCCAAAAGAAAACCGGCAAAAAAGGTTATAAAAAAAGAGGACAGATTTCTACAAGTTGTTACGCTTTTGCTTGTTGTCGGAGTGGTTTTCAATTGGGCAGGATATTCGGGAATTGTCGGAACGGTGGCTTATCTGAACGACACCGAAAGTTCGCAAGGCAATGCATTTGTTGCCGGTGCTTTGGATTTTGTCTTGGGTTCGCCCGATGATTTTATGCCCTCGCCGTTAAGTCTCGGCAGTTCGGCTTTAAGAGAAATAGAATTTACAAATAATTACAATTTTCCGAAATATCAAGTAAGAACAGATGGGTTTAACGGAGAACTTTGCCATTATTTGATTCTTGAAGGAAGCGTTGATGGAAGGGCATCAATTTCAATGCCGCTTAAAGATTTTGTTTCTGGGATTGTTGATTTTTCCGAGCCAATGGACTTATGGTCTTTTAAAATAACTCTGCCTGCGACTGCTCCCAAAGAAGCAGAAGGAAAAACCTGCCAATTCAAGTTTATATTCTTCGGCTCGCAGATTAAAAACGATCTGCCGTTCGGAGAGGGCTTTAATGA
>Ga0207433_10015081_pt1 | contig 11085 bp, 10 predicted proteins | sample YelNatPaOPGAMG01_FD_187559 | JGI IMG/M metagenome (GOLD analysis project Ga0207433, IMG submission 187559) | Hot spring thermophilic microbial communities from Obsidian Pool, Yellowstone National Park, USA - OP-RAMG-01 (SPAdes) (version 3) | ecosystem: Environmental > Aquatic > Thermal springs...
CTTTGGTATAGAGACATTGGTCAGAAAAATAAAGCCAGAGAGTATTTTAAAAAAGCTCTGGCAGCTAAATTTAATTTAAGATATTTGTGGCATTATTTCGCAAACATATGAGATTTTCCAAAAAAGAAATTATATTTTTAGGGTTATTGATTCTAGTTAGTATATTAGTTGTTGTATGGATATACCCAGATTTTTCTTCCGTTGGAACTGACGGGGCGATAAATGCGTTAATAGGAAAAAATATTGTCGAAGGCCAAGGCTTTAGTTTATTTGGAGAACCCCATCTGATTTTTCCTCCTTTGTTGCCTATTTTAATAGCATTTTTCTTTCGTTTAACAAGTAATTTAGAACTATCTGCTCACTTATCGGTTATTTCTTTTGCTTTACTTTCGATACCGCTTTTTTACCTACTTGTTAGAGAATTATTTTCAGAAAAAGTTGCTGCTATATCAACGGCTTTTCTTGGGTTTAATGGAACAATAGTTTGGAGTTATTCAACTTTTGTGAATCCTGGTATACTGGTTGCTTCCTTTCTTTTGGCTTCAATACTCATTCTTTTGAAAACCGACAAGAATATAGAAGCAGGTAAATTAGACAAGATTGGTTTGGCATTTTTCATCCTAGGTGTGTTCATAGGTCTTGCTTACTTAGCCCGGCCCGAATTTTTCTTTTTATTTCCCATCCTTATGTTTTTTATGTTTTTTAATTACTACCGAATTTTCCAATGGGGAAAACTTATTTTAATTTTGTCCATGTTTTTAGCAGGGTTTTTGATCGTTTCTTTACCTTATATTTGTTTTTTGCATAACAATTTAGGATACTGGACTATAAGTGGTAAAACCAACGGTCTTGCTCTGCTCTTTACCGAGGTTAAAAATAGCGAAGAACTTGAGAGACCAGTAGGAAATAAATTATTAACCGCAATTATTTCCCCGCCGCCGGTAAATCAGAAAATAGCCGAGCTTATATGGTCTAACAAATTCTTCTTTTTAAAATCCTATTTTAAAAACCTTAATAATATTCAGAGATATACAGCTAGAACTTTCGGTATCTTGATGCTGTTTCTGGGTCTGGGCCTAAGAGAGTTTATTATTCGGAGGCGGCTTAGAGAACTTACCATTATTTTACTTTTCCTTACCCCGGTTTTAGTCGCAGCTTTTGGCGTTGGCGATCCGGCTTACTACACTACTCACTTTTACCCTTTATTAATAATATTTGTTGGGCTGGGAGTTTCTTCTTTCCATAGCGAAGTTTCTTCTCTTTTTAAACTGAATAGGTTTAGGAGCAGAATGCTTCTTAATATTTTGATGGCTGCACTAATTAGTTATTCTTTTTTTCCGGTTATTCAAGGGTATTTTTTCTTACCTGAGAACTATAAACCCGAAGAGTTTAAATTTTTAGGTACGTGGATGGCTAGTAATATCTCCGGGATAGAAAACGAAATTATTCTTGCCCGCAAACCAGATGTCAGTTTTTACTCAGGGGCAAAATGGCAGATTATTCCTTATGTAGAAACTTACGAAGAGCTAATTAGACTGATGAAGGTAAATAGGATAAAGTACCTTGTTGCTGACGATCGTTATTTTAAAGAGACAAGACCTCAGTTTAAAGAGTTACTTAACCCATTGAAAGCTCCCAAAAACTTTGAGTTGATTAAGTCAGTGGATTATAAAGATATGCATGCTTATTTGTATAAATTGAAATAGCATTCTTTATTTTTTTCTAACCACCAGAGCAATAAGGTAGCCATGTTTTTTTGCCCATTCATATTTACGCTCCAAGTACTCAAACGGCTTTAGTAAAATTTTTGTTATTTTGGTAAGCGGTTTCGCATATTTAAAAAAGAAAAGGTCCGCCATTCTTAATATGCCGGGCATAAAAAGTATCCCCGTTCTGTCTACTACTTCAAATCCGCTGTTTTTCAGAAGGTCTTCAAGCTCTCCCCAGCTAAAGGCTTTCTCGGGGCTGTAAGGATAGAGGTTAAAAATATCCATTATCCATACGATGAGAGGTCTCAGAAACGGATCGTAAAGATAGGGTACTCCTACTATCGCTTTTCCTTTAGGTTTTAAAACGCGGTATATTTCCCTCACTGCCTTCTCATAATCGGGGACGTGTTCTATCGTCCCCATAGTATAAAGGTAATCGAAATAATTATCGGGGAACCTTATATTCCTAATGTCTGATTGGATAAAAGTTGCCGGGAGACCTTCTTTCTTAAAGTTTTCCTTGCTTTTTTCCACGAGGTACTCCGAGATATCCAAGCCATAAATATCCATTCCTTCTTTTGCTGCCCAAGAAAGTATTTTAGTGTTATTCACCTCATTCCATAAGTCGAGTTTCAACAGTCTTTTCCCCCTGAGTGGGCTAAAATATTTTCTGAATAGATAAATTTCGCTTTGCCGATAGATTAACGTTGATGGTGCGGAAGAAAAATCCTTCAGTCTTTTAGCTTGCTCACTCCAATAGTTGCTTAGGCTTTCTAGATCAAATTTTTTTAGTCTCATTTTAACAAGTTCGAGTTGGTTATAATTGCGGTTCCTTTCCCTTGATTTTTTTCGTGATAGATAAACTCAAGATTCTTTTCTGGATTTTTTTGAAACGTCTTTTATTGCGTCTGTTGAATCGTTGTCTATTAACATTGTTTCTCTGTTTACCTTTTAAATTTTACAGCTTCGATGCAGCTTACTGCCTTTTCTATTGTTTCGGCCTTATTGTAATTTGCTACTAAAATTGAAAGTTGCATTTTTTTATGGTATTTTGGTAGGCAGTAGAATAATTGTATAGATTTAATTAGATTTAATCAAATTATGAAAGTACTTGCAACCGGGGCAACCGGTTTCGTAGGCAAAAACTTGGTGCCTCGATTATTAAAAGAAGGCCATGATGTTACAGTGTTTATAAGGGATTCAAGTAAAGAATCTTATTTTGCCAAGATCGGGGCTAAAGTGATAATAGGGGATTTTCATAATAAAAAAGCACTCCAAGCAGCCCTTGAGAATCAAGAAATTGTAGTTCATTTAGTTGGAACATGGAGAGTATGGGGGATGACTAGTAAAGAAATTGACCACCATAATGTGGAACCCCTGCGTTTAATAATCAACACTGCTCCTCAAAGTATCAAGCGCATAGTTTTTCTTAGTTCGGTTCATGTTTATGATTTAACCACCAAAAAGAATATTGATGAAAATTCTCCGCTCAAACCGTTTAATGAATATGGTGCAAGCAAGCTCAGAGCCGAACAAATTCTTATAAATAGTGGGATTCCATTTACTATCCTCCGATCGGGTATAATCTATGGCCCGGGAGACCAAAAAGGATTCATTCCAAATTTATTAAAAAATATAAAAGGCAGCTTTGTATTTTTGCCAGGGGATGGTTTGAATAAATTTCATCCGGTGTTCGTTGATGATGTGGTTGACAGTATTGTTCTTTCTGTTTCTAGCAAATCTAAATCCGGCATTTATAATATAGTTGGCCCCGAGTACCTTACGATAAATGATATCATTAATTGTATAGAAAGCCTTCAAAATAAAAAGTTTATCAAAATTCACCTCCCAATCTTTTTGCTTAAGCTCGCCGCTTTTATTTTTCAACTTTTTAAAAAGAAAGAGCCATTAATTACTAAGGACAAGATATTTATCACAACTGCCTCAAGAACATTCTCTTATAAAAAAGCCCAAAAGGAACTGAATTACAATCCCAAAGTTAAATTTCGGGAAGGAATGAGATTGACCCTTGTTCATCTTGCCGAAGCAGGCCTGATATCCAGAGGTCTTTTGGGCACAAATATAAGTATTATCTCTAGGTTAGCGAAATCTTTACCTACTCCATTTTTTTTGTTTGATGAAAATATCCTTATCAAAAATTTCAAACTTTTAGAAGAATCAATTAGAAAAAATTATCCTTTCTTTAAAATTTTTTATTCGGCGAAAACGAATTATGAGATACCTATTTTGAAGGCCTTAAATCAAAATGGGTCTTTTTTGGAGGTGGCTTGCGGTCATGAACTATTTGTCGCCAAGAAGGCAGGATTCAGGGGCCATCAAATATGTTTTGACGGGCCGGTAAAGACCGATGAAGATTTAGAATACGCTATAAATGAGGACGTTTCCATTATAAATTCAGATTCTATTTTAGAAATTGAAAGAATTAACAGGATTGCTTCAAGATATGGGAAAATTGTTAGAGTGGGGCTTAGAGTGGATTTGGGCATTAGCAGTTTTTTGAAAGGACCAGCTGAAATTATGATTAAGAAATTTGGCATTTCTTATAAAAAAGCAGTCGAAATTTTCAAACAAGCTAAAGCTTATCCCAACGTAATTTTAGCTGGCATACATTCTCATATAGGTTCGCAGATTGAAAGCCCCGACTATTTTTTGAAGGCAATTAAAAAACTAGTGAATTTAGCTTCTGAACTTGAAAGAGAGGGAATAATTTTACAAGAGATTAATATCGGCGGTGGCATTCCCTCACCCAGTTTGGATAAAACCGGAATTTTAAATCTGGTTTTTAGCGGTATTTTGCCCGATCGTGGAGTGCCTTCTATTGATGTTTTTGGAGAAACGATCAGCTATTCTTTTGCCGAGGAGGTCAAGAAACTGCGTTATCCGCTTGTTCTTGGGCTTGAGCCTGGCCGTTCAATTTCGGGTCCCATGGGCATATTAATTTCTAAAGTTGTTTATCTTAAAGATAATTGGGTTTTCCTTGATGCTAGCACCTATTCTTTGCCAGAATCTATATTCTTTGCTAGGAGAAAATTTATTGTTTTGGACAAAGTTATTTATCTGTCCAGATCAAAATATAATCTGGCCGGTGCTAGTTTAAATAGCGCTGATGTTTTTGCCTTCAATGAGAAACTACCGCAATTAGAACGAGACGATGTAGTGATTATTATGGATGCCGGTGCTTATTCAATATCAAGAAGTACCCAATTTACGGTTTTAAACCCGCCTGTTTATCTTCTAAACCGAGAGGGTAAATTGTTTTTGATAAGACGAAAAGGAGAATACCAAGATTTACTGAACCAGACTATATATCCACCAGCTGGCCCAATTGAAGATTTTAGCAGTTGCAGTATTTTCGATTTATAGTGGAATAAAGCCTTTGATGTTTTTTTATCTGAAATAGATGCCCAGTTTTTTGTTAAGTCAGGAAGTTTTGGCTTGATACGGAAATTGAGATAGTGATCTCTAGGATGAGTGAACTAGATTAAGTCTGACAGAATAAAGAAGATAAAATGGAGAAAATAAAAAATTTTATAAAAAGCCTTGGCAGTAGCCGTTATCTAATTCACAGAATTCAAAAACGTTTTATTGTCAATTTTGTTAAATCAAGAAATTTTAATACGGTCGTGGATGTCGGGGCAGGAAAATCCCCATACAGGAAATTTGTAAAGTGCGAAAAGTATATCGGCGTGGATATAGAAAATAGAGGCGGAGTAGAAAATTTGATTTTAGCGGATATTAATAAGGGGATTCCTTTGGATGATGAGACAGCCGACTTGGTTATTATGACCGAAGTATTGGAACATTTAAGGGAGCCAAAGTTTGTTCTTGGCGAGATTTTTAGGATTTTAAAGAAAGGAGGCGTGTTGTTACTCACTACGCCTATGACTTGGCCTCTTCATGAGGTGCCTAATGATTTTTTTAGGTATACTTGCTTTGGCCTTAGATACCTTCTTGAGGAGGCTGGTTTTATCGATATCAAAATTAAACCGGGGAACAAAAATTCCATTACTCTTGTTCAACTTGTTATTCAGTCGTTAAGGAGGCCAATATTTAAACCGTTTGTAGTCGTCTTTAATCTTCTGGGCTTAGTTATTTTGAAACTGTTCCCTGAGGTTAGAAATGATATGACAACTAATCTTCCCATCGATTATTAGGTAATTGCTTTGAAAAATGGTAAAAAGAATAACGAGTAAATTTTTTAAGGTGTGGCAAACGCCCGAGACTACAGGACAGAAAGTAGCTCGGGGAAGTTTTATTTTATTTTTTGAAAAGTTTTTGTTAAAGGGACTTCAGTTTATAAGAACGGTAGTAATTGCCCGTTTGCTTTTTCCTTCCGATGTCGGTCTTTTTGCTTTGGCTTCTTTAGTTTTGGGGGCGGTTGGCGTCTTTTTTCAGCTTGGTCTAAATTCCGCTATTGTTCAAAAAAAGGAGGATATTGATAGATATTTGGATAATGTCTGGACGGCAAATGTTTTAAGAGGAGTGGTTTTAGCCGGGGTTTTGTTTTTTGGCGCTCCCTTTTTTGCGGGGTTTTTTAAAAATGAGGCGGCGGTACCCTTGATTCGAGCCCTGGCTTTTTTGGTTTTAGCTGAAGGTTTTGAAAATATTGGGATGATAGTTTTGCAAAGGGAGATTGCTTTTAACAAGATATTTCTCTACGACATTGTTGGAAGTATTACCCAGATGGGAGTGATAATTTTCTCGGCGCTTATTTTAAAAGATGTTTGGGCTTTAGTTTTAGGGGCTATTGCTGGTCGGCTGGCCTTTATGGTCTTCTCTTATGTTATTCATCCTTATCGCCCCAAGTTTAATTTTGATTTTAAAAAGTCATGGGAGCTTTTTGGGTTTAGTAAATGGATAGTTTTAAGCGGCATTATTTCGTTTTTTGCCACCAGAGGGGATTCGTTGGTGATAGGCAAATTATTAACGACTGATAACCTTGCTTTCTATCAGATGGCTTTTGCTCTTGGAACTTTGCCGGCTGTGGAGATAGTAAAAACCTTAGGGTCTATATTATTTCCTCTATACTCAAAACTGCAGGAGGACAAGGAGCGATTAAAGAATGCTTTTGTCAGGATATCAAAAGTTATCTTAACGATTATGATTCCGGCGGCGGCAGGAATGTTTATTCTTGCTAACGAAATAGTTACCTACGTTTATGGATCAAGATGGTTGCCAATGGTTCCAATACTCTATGTGGTCATATTGATAGGTCTTTTAAAGTCGTTTGAGTATTTAGTTAACCCCTTGTTTTTAGGAGTCGGCAAGCCATATCTTTCAAGTGTGGTTATGGTTTTCCAGTCCCTTGTTATGTTTTCTGTTATTTTTTCGCTTACCGGAAGATATGGGGTAGTTGGCGCAGCAATAGCAGCTCTGGCGGGAGCATTGGCGACCCAGATTATTTATGTTGTAAAATTGAGGCAGGAAATAAGGTTTAGTCTTTTTTTGATACTTAGGGAGAGTATTTTACCTCTTTTAGCCAGCCTAGTGATGGGAGCGGTTCTTTATTGGCTAAAAACTTTCGTCCAAATAAATAATCAGGTTTTGTTAATAGTTTTTGTATTTTTGGGCGCTTTAGTGTATTTTATTACAGTGTTGACACTGGATAGATTATTTGGCAATAAATTAACAGATTCACTTTTATGGATAAGGCGGAATATATAAATATAAATCAGGAAAATATAAATGCTGTTTGGAGGGAGGTTTGGAAAAAAGAAAATGCGGGAAAAGAAATTTTCAGAAACAGGTTCTTTTTGGAAGCCTATCCAGTACTTAAAAAATATTTTCAAGAAAAAGCCAACAAAATTGGGGCTAAAATCTTGGAAGTAGGAACGGGGACAGGCAGGTATGGCCTTAAAATAGCCCAAGACTTTCCGGAAAGTAAAGTTTTTCTCACTGACATACTTGAAGAATCTCTTGGATTGAGCCGGAAGTTAGCTGAAGGTTTGGGAGTTAATAATGTAGAGTTTAAAAAAGAAGACGCAAGAAGAATGTCTTTCCCCGATAACGAATTTGATTTAGTGTTTTCAGATGCAGTCATTCAACATTTACCCGGTGATTTAACGGCGGTAAGAGAAATGGCAAGGGTTTTAAAGCCGGGCGGCAGAATGGTTTTGTCGGTCGTTAATAAGCGGAATTTCCATACTCTTTATAAGATGCTTAGAGGCAGGAAGTATGAATACGGCTATGAAAAATCATACACAAGAAGCGAATTGAGAAAGATACTAGAGGAAAACGGCTTGAGAGTGAAAGCAGAAGACGGTTTTTATGTTGGTTATGGGTTGTATCGACTTAAAAAATACCACAGGGTTTTTTCTTTTTTAGGAAAAGCAGTTAATAAAATTTCTAAAATATTAGACAAGTTTACTAATAGATTTTTCTCGAGGAATTTTGGTTTTGAAATAGTTATAGTTGGTGAAAAATGAAGATAAAGGTAAAAAATTCAGGTATCGTCAAACTTAAATTTTTTAAGGATTTTCCTGATGGTAATTTATTTATTGCCGAAGCTAGAAAAAATATACCTTTTAAAATTAAAAGGGTTTATTTTATAAACGGTTTTGCCAATGAAAAAGCTGTTAGAGGAAAACACGCCCACAAAAAACTTAATCAGGCAATTTTTTGCTTAAATGGCTCATTTGATTTAAGTCTTGATGACGGAAAAAGAAAACAGAAAATCAGGCTTAAGGATCCTTCTGTGGGTATAATTCTTAAGCCAATGCTGTGGCATACGATGAGCGGATTTTCCAAAGACTGCGTCATTTTAGTTTTAGCAGATGAATGGTATAAGGAGAGCGATTATATAAGAGATTATCAGAAATTTAAGAAAATGCTAAGATGATAAAATTTTTAGATCTTAAAAGAAGATACCAGAAATATAAAAAAGAGATAACTTTTTCTATTCTCGAAGTTTTTAAAAGGGGAATGTTTATTCTAGGACCGGAACTTAAGAAATTTGAGTCTGATTTTGCGAGGTTTATAGGCTCAAAGTATGCAATTGGAGTAAATTCAGGAACGGATGCTCTTTTTTTAGCTCTAAAGTCGCTTGGGATTGGTAATGGCGACGAAGTTATAACAGTTTCCCACACTGCTACTCCCACCATAAGCGCTATAAGAATGACTGGAGCTATTCCTGTGTTTGTTGATATTGAGGAGAGGACATTAGTGATGAATCCGTTATTGATAGAAGATAAAATAACTAGCAGAACCAAGGCCATTCTTCCTGTTCATTTATATGGGTTTCCAGCCGATATGATTAAAATCAGAAAACTAGCTAGGAAGCATTCGCTCTTTATTATTGAGGATGCTTGCCAAGCCCATGGAGCAAAAATAAACGGCAAGTGTGTTGGAACGTTTGGTGATGCAGGTTGCTTCAGTTTTTATCCTACCAAGAATTTGGGAGCTTTTGGTGATGCCGGCATGGTAGTTACGGACAGAAAAAAAATAGCTGAGATGGTCAGCTACTTAAGAAACTATGGTGAAGTTTCTAAATTTAATAATGTTTTTGAAGGAGTAAATAGCCGCTTAGACGAAATCCAAGCTTCTCTTTTGTCCTGGGGGTTGAAAAAAAATTGGCTTTGGGAAAAAAGACGCAAGAAATTAGCCGGCCTTTATATGAAATACTTGAAAAATTTGCCTATTATTCTTCCATCGAGCGGAGATGATAATTTTAGAAGGGTATGGCACCTTTTTGTCATTAGAATCAAAGAACGCGATATTCTAAAGAAGTTTTTGGCAGAAAGGGGTATAGAGACTGCGATTCATTATCCTTTCCCGGTGTTCCGCCAACCTGCTTATAAGTTCTTGGGCTATACTGATTCTGATTTGCCAGTTACAGCTAGGGTTTCAAGAGAAATTTTATCACTTCCCTTATACCCGGAGCTAAAAGAAGAGGAAGTTTTGAAAATTTGTCTTTCTATTAGAGATTTTTATGCTAAGAGGCAGAGAAAATAAAGTGGCTTTTATTGTTAATACCTTTCCTACCGTTTCAGAGAGTTTTATTATTGACCAGATTATCGGATTAATAGAAAAGGGTGTTAAAGTTTCTGTTTTTGCATTCAAAAGAGGAAGCAAAAATGGTGTTTCTGAAAAATTCTTCAGGTATAATCTTGAGAGGATAACTAGATATCTGGAAATGCCTCAAAATAAACTTTGTAGAGTTCTCTTGGCCGGTTTAAAGTTGTTAAAAATTTTAATTTGCCGGCCCATTTTGGTTTTAAGGGTATTAAATATAAGAAAATACGGCCAGCTTAGCCGGTCACTTAAGTTAATATTTTGGGTAGAACCTTTTTTAAACCAAGATTTTGATTTGATACATTGTCACTTTGGTACTGTGGCCAATAAGTTTCTCGTTATTAAGGAGATTTTAAGGAATCATCAGCCGATGATTACTACTTTTTATGGGTATGATGTCAGTCAAAAGATTAGGCAGAAAGGTCCACGTTTTTATGATAAATTGAAAAGAATCTGTTCTTTATTTTTTGTTATGTCCGAGAATATGAAAGAGAGAATCGTTGCCCTTGGCTTTGATTCAGCAAAAGTTATCGTTCAGCCGGTTGGCATAAATCCTGATGAGTATGAATTTAAAGAGAGAACATTGGCGCCGGAGGAAACAGTTAATATCATCTCAGTTGGTCGTTTTGTGGAGAAAAAGGGTTTTGACGATCTTTTAAAGGCGTTAGCGATTGTCAAACAAAGGACAAAGAGGGCTTTTAGATGTACTATTGTTGGCGGAGGACCTCTTGAAAATGAACTGCAAAAAATGACTGATGAGCTTAAAGTTAGAGACCTTGTTGATTATAGGGGGTACATGAGAATACAAGATATAATAAAATTGTTTGGGAAAATGCATTTCTTTGTCCAGCCATCTAAAACGGCCAGAGATGGCGATATGGAATAATATGAATGTTATCATATCACAAGCTTTGGCTTCCGGATTACCCGTTATTACGACGAGGCATAGCGGTTTGCCCGAACAAGTAATTGATGGAAAAAATGGGTTTTTGGTGGATGAGGGTGATTACAAAGCGTTGGCTGAAAGAATTTTATATATGATTGAGCACCCTGAAATATGGGCAAAGCTGGGTAGGTTTGGGAGGTTGCATGTTGAAAAAAATTATAATTCCAAAGTCCTTATAGAACGACAAGTTTCGATTTACGAGCGATTAATAAAATTGGCTGTCAATAATAGAACGGGGAAGTAGGAGGTACTTGTTATATAATCAACGTGGATGTAAAATTTAATTTATGTCGGAATCGGGTATTGTTAGAATTTTAAAATGGTTGATTTATGCCGTGGCCTTTGTGCCGCTGGTTATTTTTTCGCAGTTTTTATCGCCGTTTCATTTCGGTAAGGTGG
>Ga0207433_10015086_pt1 | contig 11082 bp, 6 predicted proteins | sample YelNatPaOPGAMG01_FD_187559 | JGI IMG/M metagenome (GOLD analysis project Ga0207433, IMG submission 187559) | Hot spring thermophilic microbial communities from Obsidian Pool, Yellowstone National Park, USA - OP-RAMG-01 (SPAdes) (version 3) | ecosystem: Environmental > Aquatic > Thermal springs >...
TGGAAGGCTGCATTCACGATGCAAGGGATAGACTCATAAAATGAGGATTGAAAGAGATTATCGTAGCTTCACTAGTAGGCTCCGATATCGGATGCAAGGGATAGACTCATAAAATGAGGATTGAAAGCCCAATTAGCAAGCGTAACATGTTGATTTTCTTTTCGATGCAAGGGATAGACTCATAAAATGAGGATTGAAAGAATTCGTCGTCCGAGCCTTCGACCAGCTTATAAACAGATGCAAGGGATAGACTCATAAAATGAGGATTGAAAGCTGGGATATTCCCGTTCGTGGCGAATAATAGTAAAGATGCAAGGGATAGACTCATAAAATGAGGATTGAAAGAGTATCGACTGGCGAAGTATGAAGCCGGCACGGCGATGCAAGGGATAGACTCATAAAATGAGGATTGAAAGGGGGGTGACTTAGGAAGGGCAATAGGATATGGTATAGGATGCAAGGGATAGACTCATAAAATGAGGATTGAAAGACCTATCAGGTTACCGCCGTAGGCAACTATGAATATGATGCAAGGGATAGACTCATAAAATGAGGATTGAAAGAGGGATACCCTTTATCCAGATATCATTATCCCTTAGATGCAAGGGATAGACTCATAAAATGAGGATTGAAAGACTGAGACTGAGAGGAGAGAGGGGGAGAAGCATGAAGATGCAAGGGATAGACTCATAAAATGAGGATTGAAAGCTACCTCGAGACCGCATCTACAACAGGCTCGACATAGGATGCAAGGGATAGACTCATAAAATGAGGATTGAAAGTGCAGGACCCCTATGTGGCAGCTGGGGTCGCACGATGCAAGGGATAGACTCATAAAATGAGGATTGAAAGGTCAGCTGAGTGGCCGCCGGCCGCCGAAGTATCCACGAGATGCAAGGGATAGACTCATAAAATGAGGATTGAAAGTCCGGTAAGCACGCCGGTACAAATCAAATATTTGGATGCAAGGGATAGACTCATAAAATGAGGATTGAAAGTACGAATTACGCTCAGGGCGAAACCGTCGTCGAAGCCGATGCAAGGGATAGACTCATAAAATGAGGATTGAAAGTTATGTCTAGAATTACTGCACTATCAACATTAAGTCCGATGCAAGGGATAGACTCATAAAATGAGGATTGAAAGCGAATTTTAGAAACTCATAAGGTCGAGCATTAGCTAGATGCAAGGGATAGACTCATAAAATGAGGATTGAAAGTTTCGACCAGGCATGTCATCTTCCACCTCAAGGACAGGATGCAAGGGATAGACTCATAAAATGAGGATTGAAAGGTCACCTTCGCAGACGACTGGTACTTCAGGATGCAGGATGCAAGGGATAGACTCATAAAATGAGGATTGAAAGTGCTCCAGGTGCAGCATCCGGTGGTTCAGGAAGTGGGATGCAAGGGATAGACTCATAAAATGAGGATTGAAAGTCTGGAGAAACATTCAGCTACTGACCGGTGGGAAGACGATGCAAGGGATAGACTCATAAAATGAGGATTGAAAGGCATCAACCCGTCTCTCTACTCTGCCTATGAGGCTGGATGCAAGGGATAGACTCATAAAATGAGGATTGAAAGGCACAATAATCCAGCCGTTCGCTCCGAGTGCCAGGCGGATGCAAGGGATAGACTCATAAAATGAGGATTGAAAGTCTCCTGGCCTGTGTGTGTGCTGCCCTGCGAAGGGCTGATGCAAGGGATAGACTCATAAAATGAGGATTGAAAGATCCATTCCCTGATGGCACCGTACACTTCGTCCGAGAGATGCAAGGGATAGACTCATAAAATGAGGATTGAAAGTACTCCACCACCAAGGGGCAACGCATTATGAAATTCGATGCAAGGGATAGACTCATAAAATGAGGATTGAAAGCACGAATGTTTAGGTTGGATAATGCTCATTCCATCATGATGCAAGGGATAGACTCATAAAATGAGGATTGAAAGAAGTTTCGATACCCCCAGGGCCCCCATGACCGTTAGGATGCAAGGGATAGACTCATAAAATGAGGATTGAAAGCGTCCATCGCCGACTCAAGGATATCGCCGAACAAATGATGCAAGGGATAGACTCATAAAATGAGGATTGAAAGTCAGCTAAGTCAAAGTATAGAGCGGGCGAATTATTGGATGCAAGGGATAGACTCATAAAATGAGGATTGAAAGTCCAAGTCGCCACGTTGTTCGGCGTCTTTGAGACGCGATGCAAGGGATAGACTCATAAAATGAGGATTGAAAGAATTCTTCCAGAGGAACCATGATGCTTTTGCGCCGATGCAAGGGATAGACTCATAAAATGAGGATTGAAAGTCTCCCACCACCTATAAGACGGAAGCCCATATATATGGATGCAAGGGATAGACTCATAAAATGAGGATTGAAAGTCCTACTAGTGGGATGAGGCCCTTTATGAAGCCGTAGGATGCAAGGGATAGACTCATAAAATGAGGATTGAAAGACGAGATGGCTTGTCCCTACGCACAAACTTATGCGGAGATGCAAGGGATAGACTCATAAAATGAGGATTGAAAGGAGGCCGAGGTTAATCTGGCCACCGGACAGATGTTGAGATGCAAGGGATAGACTCATAAAATGAGGATTGAAAGTCCAGGTACTGGCGATAGAGCCTTTCTATGGCTTCCTGATGCAAGGGATAGACTCATAAAATGAGGATTGAAAGAGCTGAAGTCCATTTGACCAGCCTGAGCCAGGGGGGATGCAAGGGATAGACTCATAAAATGAGGATTGAAAGTGCCTGCTGGGCCTGGCGGGAGCTTCGCCAGCAGGATGCAAGGGATAGACTCATAAAATGAGGATTGAAAGTCCGTATGCCGTTTGCGAGGCGTTCCACTTCGCTCAGATGCAAGGGATAGACTCATAAAATGAGGATTGAAAGAATATTACCTTCGGCCCGTATAGGCTCATGCTTTCAGATGCAAGGGATAGACTCATAAAATGAGGATTGAAAGTGTGGTGGCTGCGGCTGCCTGGGCAGGCCGCTGCTGATGCAAGGGATAGACTCATAAAATGAGGATTGAAAGATCGTTGGTGGGAAAGCCCAGACGAGAAGCGAGTAGGATGCAAGGGATAGACTCATAAAATGAGGATTGAAAGGGCGGCTTTTTAGTCGCTTTACTCTCCGCCCGCTTCGATGCAAGGGATAGACTCATAAAATGAGGATTGAAAGCTCTTCGTGTCGGCCGCGCCGGCTTCATACTTCGCTAGATGCAAGGGATAGACTCATAAAATGAGGATTGAAAGTACGTGAAGAGCCAGCCCTTTCCCTGGAGGCAGGTCATGATGCAAGGGATAGACTCATAAAATGAGGATTGAAAGAAACTATGATAGTTCGTTTTCAGCTATATAGTTTGGTTCGATGCAAGGGATAGACTCATAAAATGAGGATTGAAAGCCTTTGTGGCTAACCGCATCATGGCGAAAAAGTTGCCGATGCAAGGGATAGACTCATAAAATGAGGATTGAAAGTCTCCCGTCCTGCTGGTGCTGGGAATACTGACGGTCGATGCAAGGGATAGACTCATAAAATGAGGATTGAAAGAGAACCTGCTCCAGCAGTACATCAACCTTCAACTGCGATGCAAGGGATAGACTCATAAAATGAGGATTGAAAGAGATATAGAAGAGGAAGAGCGAAAAGAACTAGAACGGATGCAAGGGATAGACTCATAAAATGAGGATTGAAAGCGGGTCCCTCCCCCAGCCAATCGGCGAGGTTCCGCGATGCAAGGGATAGACTCATAAAATGAGGATTGAAAGAACCTTCGACCTTTCTACCGCCCGCACCGCCTACGAGATGCAAGGGATAGACTCATAAAATGAGGATTGAAAGAGCTCATCGGTCCAGCCCATCTCCTAGGTAGTCGATGCAAGGGATAGACTCATAAAATGAGGATTGAAAGGTCTCTATATCCTTGAAGTCGAAGTTATTGAGGTCGGATGCAAGGGATAGACTCATAAAATGAGGATTGAAAGTAGTCGCAAGGGTCCAGGAAGGCACCTCATAGCCACGATGCAAGGGATAGACTCATAAAATGAGGATTGAAAGAACGATCGTCGATAGCTCCCTCACCTCCCTCATAGGCAGATGCAAGGGATAGACTCATAAAATGAGGATTGAAAGGCTATATAAGCGGAAAGGCCCACGACCAAGGCCACCACGATGCAAGGGATAGACTCATAAAATGAGGATTGAAAGATCGCCGATTCAAGAATATCATCGAATAAATCGGACCAGATGCAAGGGATAGACTCATAAAATGAGGATTGAAAGTTTTGGCCCATGTAGTTTGGTCTAGACCGAAGAAGACTTGGCCGAGCTCGACAGAGCTCTCAAAGACTTGGAAAACGCTTCTTCTCCCAGTGGTCAGGTAGTATATCCTTCCGAGGCCCCAGGGATTGTAGACGCCCTCAAGAAGCACGGGAAGGTCACCGCTCCATCCTCGGAGGTGATTTCCCGAGATGTGAGAAAGCTGAGCAGATCGTCAGAACGATTGGAATGGTTAACTGCATCTCTTATTCTTCTCACTCTCGTCCTTATCCTAATCACGCTGCTAGAAAGAGTTTAGCCTGCGGCCTTCCTTGCCTTCCTGTAGTAGTTCTGGTCGTTGCTCTTCACGGTCAGCTTCGGCCTCTTGTAGGTGAGGCCGAGCCCCTTGTGCATGTCATGGACGTAGGAGCGGCTGACCTTGATTCCCTCTTTCTAAAGGGCCTTGGCTATGTCCCTGACGACCCACCTGCCCTTCAGGAAGCCGAACGCCTGGGGGTCCTGCTTCAGTTCAAGAGCTCCTTCATCCTCGCCTCGGCGAGCTTCGTCTTCAGCGGAGGCCTGCCGGATGGTCTCCTCGCCCTGATGCCTTGGATGCCGTCCTTCCTGTATGACCTGAGCCACCTCTCGGCGGCGTCTATCGAGACGTCCAGCTCCCTCGCTATGTCGATCGCCCTCTTCTTCTGGGCCCGCATCAACACTCCGAGGGCCCGCCTGTACTCCCTTTTGCCCTGCGTGACTGAGCGGAGCCTTTTCGGCTATCTCTTGCCCTTCCTGTCGAGTTTGAGCTTCATGAGAGGTTGAGAGACTCACCCGTTCAAGGACACGGAGATCAAATGAGTTTGGCAGATTCGTGAGAAGAAGTTAGATTAGCTTCCCGGACTTGGTTGTCAGGAGAACGCTTTTTGATGATATGAGGCCCAGCTGACATCGGAGGTCGGGTATTGCCATAGCGTCACGGATTTTACTTACGTAGAACTTGGCAGTGAAGGAGGGCGGCGTGGCCGGCGGAGAGTGTGTTGTGTTTTCCTCCACGCCGCCGGAGAAGACGATCACATCACGCTGGCGAGGATAGCCCTCTTTATCAGCGCCTTCGTCACGACGACCTTGTAGGCGTTCTTCGTCATCGGGACGGCGTTCTCCACGGCCTTCGCGGCCGCCGAGGTGGCACTGGCTTCGTTCACCGTCTGGCCGGCTATCGCTGCTTCGGCGGCAGTTGCCCTCATCGGGGTCGGCGCCACCCCTCCCAGCGCTATCCTGGCGGCGGTGCATGTGGTTCCGCTCATCGTCAGCGCCGCGGCAACCTTGACCACGCCGAACCCATGCGATTTCATCGGCTGCCATTTGGTATAGGATTGCTTCGTCCCGGAGGGAGGAGGGGTGACCTGTATCTCCTTGATTATCTCATCGGGCTTGAGGACGTGGCCGGGGCCTGTGTCGATGAAGAAGTCCTTTATGGCTATGGTCCTCTGGGTGGTCACGATGTTGGCGTCGAGGGCCGTAAGCGCCGTCGCCAAGTCGGACTGGTTCGTGGCATAACATCCGGACTTGCCGCCGAAGATGCTGTGCATCCTCGAGTTCTCCCCAGCTTGGGCGAAGCAGGTGGGGCCCCCCTTCCTCAGGCAGTTGAACTCCCTCCTCCTGTAGTACCAGCACCTTACGTCCTGGCAGATGTTGCCCGCCACGGTCCCCATCAGCCGGATCTGGTAGGTCCCCATGACGTGGGCGGCCTGAGAAAGGAGGGGGCAACTCTGTTGCACGACGGAGGACGTCTCCAAGGCGTGGACCTTGGCCAGCGCCCCCACCTTCAGGACGGAACCGTCCATCCTAATGTAGTCGGCATCCTTTATCGTCTTGATGTTCACCAGGACCTCGGGCTGCTTGGGGGGGACCTTGTTCCCCTCGATGCACCTAGACCTGAGCTCCGTGATGAGGTCGGTGCCGCCGGCTATCACCCTAGCTTTGTCCCCGTACTTGGCCAGCTGGGCCGTGGCGTCCTCGAAGCTCGTCGCATCGATGTGATAGAACGGTTTCATGCCTCTCTCACACCTTCCCCAACGCCTTCAGGACCTTGGCTGGAGTGAACGGCGGGTCCAGCCACTTTCCGATGGCGTTGTAGATCGCCGAGCTGACCGTAGTGATGGGCAGAATGAGAGGACATTCGCCAATCCCCTTGGCTCCGAAGGGCCCCAGGGGATCTATAGGTTCCGCCACGACCACGTCGATCGGGGGTGCCGTGGCAATTGAAATGAGGCCGTAGTCTAGGTAGTTGGACGTCAGGGATGCCCCCGTCGCCTGGTCGATGACGTATTCCTCTGCTATAGCCATCCCGAGCCCCTGAATCACGCCTCCCTGGGCCTGGTTCTCGAGCGTCATCGGGTTGACGGCCCTTCCGACGTCGTGCGCCGTCACCATCTGCAGTATGTCAACCTCGCCCGTGTCCGTGTCGACTCCCACCTCCACGAAGTTCGCTCCAAATGCCATTGCATGTTTATCCGTTTCGGGGGCGCGTATCCTGCCTCGCCCCACGATGCTGCCGACGTAGGAGGGGTCGGATGTCACTTCGCTGACCTTCTTCGATTTCGTCGGGTCGCTCACGACGTATATTACACCTCCTTTGGAGGCCAAGTCTGAGGCCTGAACCCCAAGGAGCTTGGCCGCTATCTGGAAGAGTTGGCCCTTGACCTCGGCCGCGGCGCGCCTCACCGCCTCGCCCGTCGTATGGACGGTCTTGGTTGCATCCTCGCACGCGGCTTCCGGAAGGTTAGTGTTCCCGATCACCATCTTCACGTCCTCGTAGTTCACGCCCAGCTCCTCCGCTGCGATCTGCGCAAGCACCGTGGCCACCCCCGTGCCGATCTCCGACACGCTGGTCAGGACCGCTGCGGTCCCGTCCTTATACATCATCATGGTGGCGGAGGTGTCTTCCGCTATCTCGCCCGTAGTGTGCACGAGGGCCGCCATCCCGACGCCCGTCTTATACGTCCCGGTCTCCGTCTTGGCCTTGAAGGGTTTCCATTTCGTGGCCCAGCCGATCTTCTCCGCGCCCTTCGTCAGGCATTCGTCGAGCCCTGTGGACGTAAGGGCCCCCAGCCCGAACATCGCCTCCGACCAGCACATGTCACCCACCTGAACATGGTTCTTCATCCTGATCTGAACCGGGTCCATACCCATGTCCTCTGCCGCCCTGTTGATGAGCGTCTCGACCATGAAGTGCCCCTGCGGGTCACCGTACCCCCTGAACGCTCCAGAGGGCGGGTTGTTAGTGTACACGGCCTTGCACGCGTACCTCGTATCAGCGACCCGGTAGAGCCCGAAGGTAGCCCCGCCCCCGACTATGGGGACGAAGGTGCCTCCTGCTGCGTAGGCTCCCTTGTCCCAGACCGAGTCGACGTCTATCGCGGTTATGGTTCCGTCGTTGTTTATCCCTAGCTTGACGTGCGCAGTCGCAGGGTGCCTCTTCTTGGTGCTGGCTTCAAACTGGTACGACTTCCCTGGCTCCACCTTCACGGGCCTCTGGGCCTTCTTTGCCAATAGCGCCGCGATGGCCAGATACCTGAACTTGTTGTCCTCGCCGAACCCGCAGCCGCAATATTCCGAGATGACGGTGACCTTGGTCAGCGGCAGGTCGAACGTGTACGCAAGTTCCCTTGCCCTTCCGTAGACGTGCTGTGAGGAGTCCCAGACGATGAGCGAGCCATCGGAAGACCACTCCGCGAGCGCCACCTGTGGGTTGATCCCAACTACGGGCTGTCTCGGCGTAGACACGTCCGACTCATACACATGGTCAGAATGGCTGAGGGCATTCGATGGGTCGCCGACGACTATGTCGAAGGTCTGTTCCGTTACGATGTTGCCGGTTTCGTGGATCTTAGGGGCGCCCTCTTTGAGAGCATCGCTAGGTGTGAAAACCGCCGGAAGCTGCTGATAGGTGACGTTGATGAGGTCCAGCGCGTCTTCCGCTATGAAGGGGTCCGTGGCAGCCACGGCCGCGACCTCGTCCCCTACGAACCTCACCTTCTTGTCCAGTACCATCATGTCCGACGGGAAGGAAGGTATAGGCTTCGACGGGGCATCCTTATACGTAACGACCGCCTTTACGCCGGGTAAGGCCTCGGCCTTGCTGGTGTCGATGGCCGTGATGTTGGCGTGAGGATAAGGACTGTACAGTATCCTTCCGTAGAGCATGTTGGGCCTGCTCATGTCGATGGAGAACTTCCCTTGGCCAGTAAGCAGCTCGGGCCCGTTGTTCCTCTTCACCTTCTTCCCTACAACCGATAGGCTAGACATCTTCCATCTCCTCCTACGGCCCTCCGCCGGAGGCGGCCATGACAGAATTCACGATATGCGCATGCGCGCCGCACCTGCACAGGTTGCCAGCAAGGGCCTCCTTGACCTGAGCCTGGGTCGGCTTGGGCACCTCGGCTAGGAATCCCTTGACCAACATCATCATCCCTGGGGTGCAGTATCCACACTGGAAGCCATCGTTCTCCCAGAACGCCTTTTGCACTACGTCCAAGTCTCCCGTGACGGGATTGGCCAGCCCCTCTACCGTTACGATCTTCATCCCCTGCGCTTCAACGGCGAGCATAAGGCAGGACAGGATGGGCTTTCCGTCCGCCAAGACGGTGCAGGCCCCGCATTCACCCATGCCGTCGCAGCCGTTCTTCGTCCCCGTGAGGCCGAGCTTATCTCTGATCGCGTCACGGAGGCTCAGCCTGTTGTCGACTACGAGCTGGTAGTCCGTGCCGTTGACGTTCAAGGTGACCGCCTTCTCAAAGGTGAGCGGAGGCGGAGGCGCGTTGACGAGGATCGAAACCGTGCCGTACGCCTTCCTTCCAGCGCTGTCCGTGACCGTCAAGAGGGCTACGTATCGTCCCGCACTGGAGTAAGTGTGGGGACCGGCGCCGCTGAGTGTGCTCCCGTCCCCGCAGTCGATCGATACAGTATATGGCGGGGTGCCACCGGAGGCCGTCACGCTGAACGTCACCGACCCTCCCTGATCGACGGTGGCGGGGGAAGCTGCGAACGTCGCCTTAAGCTCGGGGACGACCTGGGGGACCATTTCCAGTATACGCAGCTCTTCGATGCCGGCGGTCGCCACTGCGGCCACGGCGGCCCCAGCAACCGCACCTTTCAGAAGGTTCCTGCGTACGATCCTCTTGGCTTCCTTTTCCGCATCAGCCGTCACTTAGGATGACCTCCTAAGAGTTTGATGTGAAATATCGTTAAGTCTAGAACGTACTTTACCATTACGATTAAAAAAGGGACATGTATCTGATAAGGATTTTCTTTGAAGCTATAGGAGAAAAGCCAAAACAACGCAATAATTGACGGCGAAAGCACTAGCCTTATCTTTAAGTAACAGAGGACGCCATCCATCTACTGAATGGCGAGCCCGTCGAAGGCCGTCTATCAGCTGGATTCGATCGACCGGCGGATGATAGAGTTTATGAGGCTTGAGCCTCAGATCTCTCAGTCAGAGCTCTCAAGAAGGCTCGGCATCTCCCAGCCTTCGGTGGCCGTTCGCATCAGGCGCCTTAAGGACGCCGGAATACTGATCTTCCGAGCTGGCCTGAACTTGAGGAAGCTTGGGCTGTTGGTGGGAAGCGCCACGGTAAGCGCAGAAGACCCCCACCGTGTGATCTCCAGGTTCAAGGGCTGCCCCAACCTCCTCTGCGCGAGCTCCATCTCGGGGCAGCAGAACGTCCTGCTCATCTTCGTCGGGGAGGATATGGCTTCCCTTCAGGGCATCATCGACCAGCACGTCAGGAGGGAGCCCGGCGTGCGGGACGTCGACTTCAGGCTTCTCGGCAAGGGGTTGGGCGACTACGCGTTTTGCCCTTCATTCTGCTTCGATAGGAGGAACGTATCCCCTTGCGGGTCGCGGTGCTCCCTTTGTGTCCACTATACCGATGGTGACTGCGTCGGCTGCCCGGCCTCCTTCGATTACAGGGGATCTTTCTGGAACTTCACAAGAAGGCGGAGCCGCCAGTGTTCATGAGTGCAGCATCAAGTGGTGGTGAGTTACTGTGGCCGAAGCCGCACTGCCCAGGCGAAGCTCCGCCGGGTGTCTTTGCATATGAACAGTAGGTAGTTGGCTAACTCTGGATCCGAGCCCGTCCGGCCTTCTATGTGAATGAAAAAAGCGGCGAACGCTCCTAGTGCCTCAGGATTCCCGGTATCGGGATAGGCTCTCCGTTGGCAAGGAAGAAGATCGTGAAGGAGTTGGATGTCACGGCGCTGACGGTATCAAGAGGGAGATCGTACTGGCCCGTGGCGCTGTCGTAGCCGACGATGTAGATCTGCTCCCAGTAGGGCTGGCTCGGTGGTGAGTTCGGATATCCTTCATACTGTGTGAAATGACCGAGGGCATACTGAAGGGTGAAGCTCTTCCCTCCGGCCGTAAAGGAGGCGGAGGTGAAGGTCACGTCGCTGAACGTTGCCAGGGGGAGGATCGTCAAGTATCCCTTGTAGATCGTCGCCGCCCTCTCGACGACCCATTCGGCTGAACTCCTCTGGGGCGAGTCGGGGCCGCCCACGGGGGCCCTCGCGGTGGTGGTGAAGGACTGGCCATTCGTATCATCCGATATGGAGAGGTGGAAGCTCCCGCCGCCCAGATAGCTCACGGATGCCGTTATCTGGTCCCCTGCGCTGATGGTCAGGGTTCGGATGGTGGTGGAGACCCTGGGGTACATCTCCCACCAGGCGTAGTAGATCGCCGTATTGGTCGAGGCGTCGAAGCTTCCCGATACTCCGACCTGTTCGACAGTCCCTGAAGTATAACCA
>Ga0207433_10015087_pt1 | contig 11082 bp, 6 predicted proteins | sample YelNatPaOPGAMG01_FD_187559 | JGI IMG/M metagenome (GOLD analysis project Ga0207433, IMG submission 187559) | Hot spring thermophilic microbial communities from Obsidian Pool, Yellowstone National Park, USA - OP-RAMG-01 (SPAdes) (version 3) | ecosystem: Environmental > Aquatic > Thermal springs >...
TATGCGGGCCAATGTGGAGCGCTTCACGGGGCACGCCCTGTGGGCTTTTTACCCCTAGTAGACTCATCTCACTGGCCGGGATCATTGGACACTGACAGAAGGGATACTCGCGGTGTCGATGGAGGCAAATGTTGAGCTGGTGACATACGCGTTCGAAGCGCTGGCGCACTCGCAAAAGATATCGCAACAAGAGCAGGCGTCCTTTCAGACCGTTCAAGGATGTCGTGTTGCTCTCTGGGCCTTGGACCAACCCACGTCACATCCAAATTGTGACGGAAACGTGATGCCTGCCTTGCATACATCTCGCGTTACTGCGTTTTCGGGAACAGTGCCGTCCAGGCCAATGCAGACTCGCTCCCCGAATCCCAGCATCGGTGTCTCCTCTAGCGTCTATACGTCATGATCGCGATCAGTCATTCCAAGGCATATGCTATCACCAAAGACAATTGTGCAAGGTAATGTACGACCTCTTCAGCGATCAACAGCTGGTTTCTGTGTGCAAGCAAGCAGCATTCGACCAACGCGACGTAGAGCATTGGCGAAGCTCGTTCAAGGATTCTCGTTTACCAGTAGAGCGTGGAGAAAAACTGTCTGGAGCACCGACGACGCCGCAACATCCATCTGCATGCACTTTGCAAAACCTGGTTCAGAGTCGGGCAATGAGGCTCATTTTCAACCGTCCAAGGCAGGTCAAGAGAAAGATTTGTTGGTCGTCGTCGACGTCCGAATGAGGGACGTCACGCCCGTCGATGTGTCAGTCAGTCAAGACGACGGAGACAACGACTCAATCGGAAGTGGATGCATCTGCGAAACTTTGCCAGTGCTCGGTATAAGCGCACGTCGGGCATCATAGACATCAGAATGCACACCAGCAAATGGATGGATTGCGTCAGGACCCGTCACCACACCCTTTGCACACTATCGAGCAGAGCAGGACGCTTTGTACACTTCATGCTGAGTGCACAGCAGCGTCCAAGTGGCTCATGCGATCGATGGTTGGCACACCGTACAACAGACCGCGCGCTGAGGTCGCCAGTCGTTTCTATTCTACGGAAGCAAGAACCATGGATTCGCCAACTTGTTGGATGCGTTGAGAATGGAAACGGTCGACAAGTCGCGTCGTTCTTCGGGTATCCGATGACACTGGGCTCGCTTTCCAGCGCAAGGGCTGTAGTCCTGCTCTCTCGACGGTAGCGTACAACGAACGCAGGAATCGATTCCGTACGATGCTCGCGAATCAGTTCAGGACGAGACATACGCGTCATCTCGACACATGCACGCTGAAACCGGTAGACAAGAAGAGCGTGAAACAGAGACAGTTCTACGAGATGCTGTACGATAAGTTAACCGAGTGTCAGATGGCGAGGTAATGGAGGATGAGCGCCTTGCTGCGGTGTGATTCCACCAGCGACAATGCGCGGAAGCGTGTGCTGAACAGAGACTTGAACGCTTCAGTCAACGTTCGGAAATGTCTCGTGGTTTATATCATCCAACGGCTCTATGTCGAATGTCCGTTCCGGGATATCGTTTCGTGCCCAGCGGGGGTATGGTACTGAAACGAAGAATATATCTGATAGAAAACCAGTGGCCAAGAGAGCATGCATTGGAGTCCGGCTGGTACCAAAGCACGAGTATGATACGGTTCAGCAGTCCGCAAAGTCCAGACCACTCTACACGTTCATCGAACGCGATTCACCTCGGCGAATCATGAACGATTCTAATGTTTCGTCCTTCGCTATTCCTGAATACAGTTGGGCGCATGCCGAAACACATAGTTTCCGCGCCCAAAACCGAACGCTAGACCTCCGCTCGCTTCGAGAACTTGTTTTCGCACACGACCTGGTGACAGCTTGGATCCCTCACGCCGGTCGCTGTCGCTGGGAGACGCACCTCACGGCGTCACGTTTGTGTCAGCCCGAGGTTCCTGGGCCCGCGTCCGCTTGACGGCTCCAGCAGCGTCTCGGGTCACTGTTGCCGCCAGGTTCGGCAGGGTCAAGTCTGGGCGCAACCAGTTATGCACAAGAGAAGCGCCCGCAAGAAGCGAACTGAACGCAGCACCGTAGAGGATCACGTACTCTCGCCAGCCGACACCGGGCATACCCGTCGACGGCAACAGTTTACGGCATGCGGGAGCGAAGGAGCTCATGAATTGTTGGATGCGCATACGCCATCCAAGTTTGTGCAAGGTTCTTCTCTCTTTCACAACGGCATCGATGCGCCGGGTATCGTAATGCTCCTGCTGCGTGAGCGCTGCACCCGATTGACATGAAAATAGAGCATTAAACTGCTCGCTTTGCTCCTGGATTGAGAATAGTTTTTTGAACTTGCTTTCGATGCACTGTCTCGACACTCCCAACGCAGCAATGAGCACTTACAGATTCAAACGTGGTTTTAGGATTCTCGGGCGTGATTTCGGAGAGGCTTTCTCAGCGCTCTGCTACTGGTATGCTTTGCGACACCGAAATCAAGATGAATCACGACGTCCCGAACCAGAGTTCGCAACATCACCGATATCATTATCCAATATAGGCGTTCAAGCCTCCATGCTGCTCCTTTGTTACGTATGGCGAGCTCGAATCTCGCACGCTTCACGTTTTCGATCTCCCTGATTCAAGGTATCTCATGAGACAGGCTTTTCGTGCCGCATTATTGACGAGGGAGAATAAGCGAGCTCGAACCTTGACGAATTTATTCCATATTTATGCGGCGCGTTCACTAAAACTTCGCACGTAAAATGCTCGATTCCGTTCGGTGCACAAACTCCTGCGTCTCTGGCATCGATGCGAGTGCATTCGACAGCATCATGATACCTCTGTCGTGATCGATAAAAGTGATGGTGAAGGAAGAGAGGTGGAAAGCAAGGTTTGCTCCACGACGAAAACACATGGTGACTTTCAACGAGACTGACAGCGTTCGCGCATCCAGCATCATCATCATCAACTTCAACTTCGAACGTCATACACATGCTTCACACCATCGTCAGCGCTCAAACCAAGCCCTGCTCAATATCTGAGGTCTTACGCGGCGGAACAACGATCAACACCGATGCATGGCCGCGAGAAGGTGCTCCCCAATGCGATCTGCATCAGCCTGGACCCACGGAGCGCGAACCTCAACACTTGCGCTTTCCGTGAGCCCCAAAGCGCATTGCAACCTCCCTGTGGTTACCGCCGATGCTCTGGAGGCACGAGGTTCGAGCCCTGCGCCTTCCCGCCACAGCGGTAGCTTCTCCTCGCACGCCTCTTATCTTCGTCTCAGCAGAGTGTGCGAATTGAAAGCATATTCCGATAAGCCTGCGAGCGAAACAGACGAATGTACCAAAAGCTGCGGCTGAATTATCGCAGTCGACTTGTACACGTGGATACAATACCGAAGACTGGCTTACGTATCTTGAGGCGTGTTGCGCCCATCGACAAGTTTTCTGGGCGGCGTCTGCAGAAAACAAAAGGCGCGCTAGGAAGCGGATGTTGAGCTATTGAGCTGATTAGCGCACGCCTGTGCATCTAGAGGACAGCGTACTCGCCGAGGATATCGCCCAGAAGAAGCCCACGATGATCGGGTAAGGCAGCGGGCACGGCAACGGAGCAGGGCATCGAACCGTGCCTTCTGCATCCACCAAGGGCGTGTACCGAGCGATAAAGCCTGCCTTGACGCGCCACAGGGCAGGCCTCGGCCCTCGGAGGAGAAAATGCAGCGCGCATCCGGGAACGCTTTACCACAGTGAAGCGCAACCACTGCGGCGTGCGCACAAAGGCTGCGTCCGAAAACGATGGGAATTACTTGCGCCCGCGACATCCTGGAACAACGAAATCAGTACACAACCGCTGTCATTAACGTCCTTCGACTGTAACCAAGAAGGCTGGAACGAAAGGAGTGCCCAGCGATTTGAAACCCCGAGATCACAGAGACAGAAAAGGAGCAGTCGTAGAAAACGCCCGCAAGGTCTTCTGCTGGCGACAGTAGGAATACACGAAAACGTTTGGGTGTACGTCCTTGTTTGCACAGTGTACTCGTTCCGAACTTGTTCTAATCAGTGTGTATCCGCAGTCAGCGAGAGCGATCTTCGTTCAGCTCCTGACGCTTCGGAGCTCCCCTGAAGACAGAGCAGCCTTCCCACCAAGACTGGCCGTTCGCATTATCCACCGATCCGTAGAGCAGCGGGCCCGCCACAACGACAACTGCGCCACAGCCATACTTGCTGTACGCCAGACAAAACAACGTTGTGGTGCCGTACGAGCTCCTCCATCCTCGAACTTCATTCAAGGAACGCGAATGCGTGCGCATGTGCCGCTGCCGTTCGCGATCATGCATGCACTGTCCTCAGAGTCCACCATTATACAATCAAATACAATATCCTCCCTATTCATTCCCAGCCATCGATGCCTCACATGCGAGCGCTCGATCCATGGCGCGAAACGAGTCGGAGCGGCACGGACTCGCGTCTGTTCGGGTTGCTTCCACGGGGGGAGAAACGCTGCCTCTGGGGAAGCTCTGTGACGCCATAGGCCTCCTTGGACGCGTCCGTTGATACCAGGGTAACCTATTCATGGCAGCGTCGTTGGAGACTTCAGTTGGTGTTCGCAACGAGCAGGTGGGCACCTACCTTGCAAGTTTATTAGAGCACGTGCTTTCGACCTTGCAGAAGCAGACAGCGGGCTCTACAGCGGGCGCTAGCTCTCTGGAGCAGGTTGCGCTGCCCGTCTTGCGTGAATCTGCGAGTAAGTGTCCAGTGGAAGTCTTCCCAGCAAGTCTTGGCCGTTCCTGTGAACAGATTGCCGATATTTTGGAATCTGAAGCGACGCTACGTCGCGTCTTGGTCCCGTTGTTATGGGTGCTCGCTCGCCGCGCTACGATCGCCGACTGGCGCTCGCTGGAGGCGCTCTTTCAGCGTTGGCACAAAAATCGGCACGAGACAGTCGTAGCTCCCGAGCTGGAAACCATCTGGTGTAATGTTCTTGGTCATGTTCAACTGGAGCGTGCCGCGTCATTTCGCAAGCAAGAGGATCTTAGGGTCTGGCAACTGGAACTCGCAACCGGCGCACTCAGCAGTGCCGAGGATGTGAGACGCTGGCTCGACCGCGTGTATATCCTCGCTCTGACCGGATGCAGCGATGATGCGCTCCTCATTCTGCAACAGGTGATGCAGCGCTCCCCATTCCATTATATAGTGGAGATCGAAAAGCCGCTGTGGATTGTGGTCCAGAGCCTCTGCGATCCTGGATCGAGCATTCCTCAAGGGCAGAGCAATGAAGCTCCGCCTGATTCCCAGGCGACCAGGAGTCGGGCTCCTACGGCGTCCACGATAAGCATCGAATGCGAACGCAGTGGTCCGAAGCGGTCCAAATGCAGCGGATGGCGGGAGACGCTCAACGAGTACATCGATGCAGCAGCCGCTGGCGAGCACTGGCTACTGCTCGCAGCGCTGCTGCTTCTCCTCCGTACATGCGAGGGTCCCGACCAGACTGCCGTCATCGCTGGACGAGTCCTTGCGGCATCGATCGACGCTGAACGACCAGCAGCTGCGCGCTACGGTGCGTTATTTGCAGCCGGCAGACATGCACCGTTTTCTGCTCGACTTGCAGTCGCTGCACGTGCTGCACAGGAGAATGCATCTACAGCTGATCACACGATATCCGCAGTATCGACTGCAGCCTGCATTCCATGGCTAGTCCAACCTGAAAGCGCTGACGAGCATCGTCAATTCGGTGAGTTTGTCGCAAAACTCAGACAGGATCCGGCCCTGGCACCCCATCTCGCCCGATGGCTCTGCATCACTGGAACCGGTGCCGCATACGTGGACCCTGAACGAATTCTGGATCATTTGACGTTCGCAGCAGAGCTCATCGGGTCGATCCGTCCCCGTAAGATGCCGCCTGATGTCGTGGACACGCTCATTCACAAGACGATAACCCTCACAGAGCCAAGCTGGCCACAGATGCGCTTGCTCGCGCTTCTCCTGCATACCCAGGAACGTGCAGCTGCGCAGCGGATGCTTCTCGATGAGCGTCTAGCTCCGTTTCTGGGGAGATGTATTTCGTGGGCATGGCGAGCACCGGCAGCAGCGCTGTCGCCGGATACAGCTTGCGTCATGCGGGTTCTCGCGACACTCATTCAACACTGTTGTGGCGATGAGCATGCTCCTGTCGTGATGGTACTCGTCCAGGAGCTGGACCAGGCCATGCATGCATCCCTTGGTGACTGGCGATTCATTCAAGCACTCGGCGTGATCGCTCGCAACGCTTGTTCGCGACTGGCTACCGTGGCTTTGGCGGCGCTCATTGAGCAAGCGAGCACCCTGGAACGGCGTCGTCGGAGGCGAAGTCCGCAGAGCGTTACAGTACCCGCCATAGATCAGATCGCCTGGGAGCTGGAGCGCACTGCGAGCCCACACCACGTGTCGCGACTGCTCAGTGAGCAGGGCCCGCGACTCTTTCCGCTTCTGCTGCACCAGCTGCTGCATCACGAGGAGCTAGCAGATCTCTTGCAGAGCTGGTTACAGCTATCCGACTCGGACGCGGTGTTCACATTTGTTTATCGTTGTTCGTTTGCTTTTCTCGTCAGCCACATCCATGAGCGTAACTTGGAAGCACTCTCGGCTCGCGTATCGGCAGCAGCTGCAGCCCTGGGCATCGAAGAGCAAGTCCAGGCTCTCGCCGATTCTCTGCTGCTCTCGAATCGAGTCAAGCGCGACAAGGCTTTTGCGCTGCTCGCAACATACACCGGATCGACGATTCATGACATTGCTCGCACCTATACCACACGCGTTATCCTTCGTCTTCTGACAGCGTTGGATACCAGACCGGAGGCGGTTGTTCGAGACGCGCTCGACGAGTTGGCGATTCTGGTTGACGCCAGGGACACGGTGACGCTCATCGCGCACGATCTTCTCCGGATCCTCGACGCTTTGAATCGCCGCATCTTCAGGCGACAGGATCACCAGGCGATTCGTATATTGAACCTGCTGTTTAAGGTCATCGCACCAGAGCTTCATTTATTTGTGCCCAAGGTTCTGGCGACGCTGAAGAATGCGTTAGAGATCCCTGACCTGCGACTCCATGCGTTGGTCATTCAGTGCTGGGTTACGTTCCTCGAGCAGCTGGGCTGGGAGCGCGCCGCACCGCACCTAGGTACGGCATTTGCTGTGCTGGGACCGTACCTGGAAGGTGAACCCGCTCTGGCCCAAGTACTCCTGGATTTAACTAGGGCTTGTGCGGCGTCACCTGCCAAAAGCACCTATCTCGATGAGATTTTCCTGCCTCCAGCTGACAGCACCAGTAGTGTGAGACCAACGAACTGGGCTGATAGTGTGCCTCTCGAGGCAGCGCACCCTGCTGAGACCTGTGCGTCGGCAGCAGCAGCAGCAGCAGCAACAACAACAACAACAACAACACCGTGTCTGGAGCGCGAGCTTCCGACCTTGTCGATCCCAACCGGTGAAAGCAGCCCAGATACACACCGACCGGCGCCAGCACGTACAAACGAAGTACTCGGCGCCATTCGTACGCTGCTGAACGAGCGCAAGCAACAGCGCCAACCCGCAGAGCAGCTGATCCGCCTCTTACCTATCGCCACAAAACATCACAGTCGACTGGTACGCTTGCTGGCTCTGCGAGAGCTCACCAGTGTACTCCGGCAGTATCGCAACCAGTTGTACGTTGACATCGTCTTGCATCAGCGTACCCAGCTCGTAAGTGAGCTGCTTCAGGAGGGCCTCTTGCTCGCCGTCACCGACGGTGATGCCAACTGTCGCGATGAGGCGCTTCTGGCGCTGGCGCTCCTGGGGGCGGTCGACCCTGCCCGCCTCTCGCTGGAGCACCGCCAACCGCCACCGCTATCACTGCCGTCGTTACAGCAGCATGCAGTCGTGTCGCAGTCGTCTGGCTCTGAAGGCGAGTCCCTACTCGATCAAGTCGTCATTCCGACGCTGCTGGAGCAATGCCTCATCCCGGCACTGCGTCGAGTGGAGTCTGCACAAGCACGTGAGTGGCAGAATCGGATCGGTTTTGTCATCCAAGAGGTCCTGCGATTGGCGCTGAGTCTCGAAGATACCACCGATATCACCAGCACCGCGCATCCTCTGCCGTCTTCGCCGTCGTCGTCACCGAAGCGTCCACAAACACGGTCCACGGAGGAGCGCATCCAGCAGCGTGCCTTCTGGCGAGCTCTTTCCGAACACACGCGCCAAATTATCCGCCCATTCCTGTACTCCCGCTATATTTTAAGAACAGTCGCACAGCGGAAAACGAGCAGTGAAACGATCGGTCGTGAAAATCAGGGCGTCGCAGCGTCGCTATTGCCCTGCACCTCATCGGGAACAACAGTCGAAACAGGTGCGCCAGCAGCAACGCTCCTCAAGCATACAAATACCGAAGCACATGCTGCTGCATCAAGTGACGCGGTGCCGGCTTCCATGGAGTGCACCGCATCCCCCGCAACGTCCCGAGCAGCGTGTGCTCGCTGTGCCGTAGCACCAGGCAAGAGTGCTGCTCAGTGGATCTGCGGCTTTGCAGTGCATCTTGTCGACGTGCTGGATCAAGTGATGTGTGCAGTGGACTTAACCTTCATCCATTCCGACGACATGCGAATGGATTCCGGAATCGGCCCGGAAGCATCGACTGTCGCTGCAGCCGGCATGGAGCCAGCAGCACCAGAAGCGATACCAAGCACAGGATCAACAGGCGTAACAAGCGCTACATCCTCGACGGTGGCAGTTCCCGAGTCGGTGTCCGCAGCTGGCACGAAACAAAAGCCAGAAGCAGCAGCTGCTATAGCGCCGACTGGTAGCCCTACCCCAAATGCTACCCTGAGTCGCAAGTACCGGTGCTGGTGGGGCCTCTTTCGCGCGTGCCGTACGCTCACAGGCCACGATCAGCATACCGCGATCTACTTGCTACCCTACCTCGTACAGACGATGCTCCAGATCGCTAGTGATCTCGATAGCATCAACATGGACACACAGCTGGCGATATCCGACCTGGACGTCGAGCCAAGCGCAACCGCACCTGAAGCACTAGCTGCATTGAGCGCGCCTCGAGATGCGTCTGCACAGCACCAGACGACTGCAGCGCCAGATTCACTGCCGCTTACCGGAGGCCATACACATGCAGCAGCAGCAGCAGCAGCTACAAAGGCGAACAGATCAAAGCACTGGATCACCAGGATAAGCGCCTTCCTCCGATCGCATCTGGTGGCAGTACTGTCCAGCGACCTGACGGAGGCGATTCAGTTGGTGTTCCTGCTCCTCGATCGTCTGGCGGAACAGCGTGATCACGACTGGATGAGCCGAGTTCGGGGCCTGGATCCATGTGCATTAGCCACCTGCGAGTACGCGGCCTTGGCGGCGGCGGCTGCACAACAACCCGAGCACATCTGTCCCTTCAATGCTCTGGAGCGCGCTTTACCTGCAGCACTGCTCGCTCGTGCAGCACTCACGAGCGGTGCCCTGCATCGCGCATTACTGTACCTCGACCAGTGTACCGGTTCTTGTTCCGAGTCACAGCGACGCGTCCTGCAGCGTCTCTATCGAGAACTAGGTGATCTGGATGCCATGCAAGCGATCACCACTCGCCGAGCACCGGTGGTGGTGGCTTCGGGCGGGCGCACCCCGGACGCCTCGGCATCGCTGCTCCCTGGGACGGCCGCTAATGGCTACGAACAAGGCCTCTCTTCGCCGTCGTCTTCATCCGCATTCGTGGACTGGGAGTCATTCACCCTAGATGCCGAAGCATACCACGCAACCGAAGAAGCGCTTATCGGCTATGAGCGGGGACTGCGGGCGTTTCCCACAGACCTCGCTGCAATGCGCGGCTACCTCCAGAGTCTGATGACGCTCGGCCTCTGGGAAACGATGCTCCATCCGATTCTGACACATCCAGAGCGCAGTGCTGTCGCTGACCTGGGCATTGAGGCAGCACTGCGGCTTGGTCGCTGGGATGCGCTCGAAACCCTGAGTGCGTCCGTTGAGGACCCCGCCGCCCGAGGTACCCGCTCCGCCTTGGCAAACATCGCCAAAGCGCTGCACCAGGCACAACAACCGGGCCATGAGTCTGGAGCGCAGCTCTCAGAGACGCTGCGTCGAGCGCGCTCAGCGTTATCCGACACTGTTGCAACCGCTGCTCTCGAGTCATATGCGCGAACCTATCCGGCGTTGGTGCAACTCCATGCGGTAGCGGATGTCGAGTGCATCCTCGGGGATCACGCTGACCTGGAAGCAGTGCTTCAGCGTTACGCTCATGACTGGTTCGCTAGTGGTGCTGATGTGGGCGCTGCAAACTGGCTTGAAGCGCGTCTCCAATGCGTTGCATCGAGCTGGCAAGCACGTGAGCCCATTCTCGCGATCCAGCGGGCAGCTTTATTGGTGCAAGTAGAACGCGCTCGTCACCTGGTGGCTCGTAACGAGTCCGCTGCTGCTGCTGCTGCTGCTGCGCCTTGCACATCCTTGCGCGTTCCGTGGACGCTTGCTGGTGGCGAACGTGCAAACGGGTCGTCCTGGGCAGCGCCAAAGAACGACAACGACACCAGCAGCAGCACCAGCAGCGGTAGTGGCGGTGGTGGTATCGAACGACCTGCCCCAGCGACAGTGCTTGCTGCTGGGCGCAGTCAGCCAGCGAGCGTCCAGTTTCCTGACCAAACTTGGCTCGTGAGTGCGTCAACGAAACCTGCAGTGCTGGTCCCCGGAACAACGCGTCCACCTGCGTCGTTCGTGACCCCAGAACGTTCAGCACAGCAGTTCCTGGAGCGCGCACTTGTCTTCCAAGAAGCTGCCGATGCCGTCACGCTCCGACTCGCTCGACTGGCGCGCAAGTCGGGTCACCACGCAGCCGCTATAGCGTACCTGCAACAGCTTCCGCGTGCGTCGCTTTTCCAAGGCCCGGCCTGTATCGAGTTGGCCAAAATCTACCGTGCTCGCGGTGAAACACGTCGTGCGCTTGCCCAGTTACCGCTCTCGCTAACTGACCTTCAACTCGGACGCAAGACTGCGTCCACCAGCAATAGCAGCAGCACCGGCACTTGGCGCTCATCAAGTGGCTCGGCTGCAAGGCTCGTGAGCAAAGCGCTCTGCCTGCAGGCCCAGTGGATGCA
>Ga0207433_10015090_pt1 | contig 11081 bp, 6 predicted proteins | sample YelNatPaOPGAMG01_FD_187559 | JGI IMG/M metagenome (GOLD analysis project Ga0207433, IMG submission 187559) | Hot spring thermophilic microbial communities from Obsidian Pool, Yellowstone National Park, USA - OP-RAMG-01 (SPAdes) (version 3) | ecosystem: Environmental > Aquatic > Thermal springs >...
TTTTTTGCCTGCATAAAATCTCCCCCTGCCCCTCTTTTAAAAAGAGGGGAATTAAAAAAATTTTTTCGTTTTTATTTCTCCCTTTTCAAAAGGGAGATTAAGAGGGATTTTCAATTTTTATTATTACCTCCCATAACTGAGGCATTACAAAATCAACCACATATCAATAGCAATTTCAAATACTTTCTGATTTTTAATAGTCATAAAAAATATTATCACCCTAAAATTGTTTTAAAAACGATTTTAGGGTGATAGTTAAAATTTTTACTATTAATTTAAAAAATATTTTAAATTAAAGCACAACATACTTTACATCAATTATGCCTTCCATATTTTTTATACTTGTTACAACATCCTGTGGCACTTCATTATCAACTGTTACAACTCCGAGAGCTATTTTTTCTTCCTTATGTCTGCCAAGGGCAAAAGAAGCTATATTGATATTATTTGCACCAAACACAGTTCCTAATCTGCCAATTACACCTGGTTTATCTTCGTTTCTATAAACAAGAATATTTTTTTCCGGCACAATCTCAACATCAAATTTATCCACCTTCACAATTCTTGCCTGCTTTGTAATAGATATAGTTCCAAATGCATTTCTTTTTTCCTTTTCTGTTTGTATTGTTATACTAATTAAATTAGGGTAATCACTTTTTATTGTGGTTGTTTTTTCAACAACTTCAATCCCCCTTGCCTTTGCAATCGGTATTGCATTAACATAGTTTATTGTATCGCCCAGAGCCGGTGTTAAAACGCCTTTTACAGCTGCAATTGTTAAAATTTTTAAATTATAATTCACAACATCTCCACTATATTCAACAATTATACTTTTTATATTCCCTTCTGTAATCTGAGATACAAAAGCACCAAGTTTTTCATTTAATGTTAAATACGGTTGCATTTCTTTTAAAAGTTCCGGATCAACTGCAGGTATATTTAAAGCATTTCTAATCATTCCTCCCTTTAATGCTTCAATAACCTGTTCAACTATTACTTTACCTACATTTTCCTGCGCTTCAACTGTTGATGCTCCAAGATGTGGTGTCATAACAATTTTATCCGGATCAACAGTAAAAAGCGGGCTATCAAATGGCGGTTCCTTCTCATAAACATCAAAAGCTGCTTTTTTTACTTTGCCTTTATTTATTGCATCTGCAATGTCTTTTTCATTAATTATACCCCCACGGGCACAATTAACTATCATAACCCCATCTTTCATCATTTCTATTTCCTTTGCAGTTATCATATTTGTTGTTTCTTTTGTTTTTGGAACATGAAAGGTTAATATATCTGCATTCTTTATCACATCTTTTAATTCCATAACCTCTATGCCAAGTGTTTCTGCCTTTTCTTTTGTAATAAAAGGGTCATAGGCAATTACTTTCATTCCAAAAGCGAGCATCCTTTTTGCAACTTCGGTTCCGATTCTTCCAAGGCCAACTATACCAAGTGTCTTACCATATAATTCTGTTCCTGTATATTTGCTTCTATCCCATTTTTTTGCTTTTAAAGAAGCATCTGCCTGTGGTAAATTTCTTGCCATCCCAACAATTAAAGTAATGGTTTGTTCTGCGGTTGATATTGTATTTGCATCCGGCGTGTTCATTACAATTATACCTTTTTCTGTTGCTGTTGGCATATCAACATTATCAACGCCAACACCTGCTCTGCCTATGACTTTTAATTTAGTAACTTTTGATAAAACTTTTGGCGTTACTTTTGTCCCGCTTCGTATAATTAAGGCATCGTATTTTGTTAGCTCCTCTGCGAGTTCATCCTCGCTCAGACCTGTTTTAACTGTATATTCAACATCTTTTTCATTTTCCAAAAGTTTTAATGCATCTGGGGCAAGTTTATCACTTACTAAAATTTTATACATAGAACACCTCCTTAAAATTTTTCTTCTATTAAAACTTCCATTGCTCTTTTCACACCTTTACCGATTTCAATTTTTGCACCGAGTTCTTTTAAAGCCATCTCAGTTGCCGCAATTCCCATAATCGGGTCAAATCTGTCAGTATAACCAAGGGTTCCTATTCTAAAAATTTTACCTTCAAGTTTACCCTGTCCTCCAGCCATTGAAATACCATAATCATCTCTTATTTTTTTAACAAGGGCTTTTCCATCAACTCCTTCTGGAACAACAACAGAACAGAGAACAACAGCTGGATTTTCTTTAGCAAATGGTGTAAGTCCGAGTGCAATAACTGCTTCTCTTACCGCACGTGCCAAAATTCTGTGTCTCTCCCATACTTTTTCAATTGTTTCTTCTTTAATTAATTTTAATGCGGCATTTAATTGAACAACCAGAGAGACCGCGGATGTGAAAGGGGTATCAGGCGTTTTTTCTTTTGTTGCTGACTTTTCATATTTTTTTAAATCAAAATAAAATTTTGGTGATTTATTTTCTGCAATGACCTTTTTTGCTTTTTCGCTGACAGATATAAATGCAAGACCGGGTGGTATCATAAAACCCTTTTGCGAGCCAACAACAGTTATATCTACATTCCATTTATCCGAATAATATGGCTGTGCTCCTACACCACTTATACCATCAACAACAAGCAATGCTTTATGATTTTTAGTAAGTTCTCCAAATTTTTCAATGTCATTATAGACCCCCGTAGATGTTTCATTTAACTGAGTAAAGACAGCAACGGCATCTGGATTTTCATCAAGTGCTTTTTTTAATTCTTCTGGTTTTACAGCATAGCCCCATTCAGGTGCTATTTTTACCACATTTGCATTATATGCCTTTGCAATCTGTTCCCATCTATCGCCAAAATTGCCAATCGATGCAACAATGACTTTATCACCTGGATTTACAACATTTGCAACTGCTGCTTCCATTGCCCCTGTTCCAGAAGATGCTAAAATGTAAACAGGATTTTGTGTCTGAATAACATACTTTAAACCCTCTATAACTTCTGTGAGAATTTTTCTGTACTGCGGTGTCCTGTGATGCATTACTGGTCTTGCGCCTTCAATTAAAACCTCTGGTGGAACTTCTGTTGGTCCTGGTGCCATAATGTAACGTTTTTTCATTTTTCCATCCTCCTTCTTTAAAATTTTTGTGATTTAATTCACAATCTTTACTGTTAATTATACAATATAATTGCAAATTTGTCAAGTATTATTTTTAAATTATTTTTTATTAACTTTGTGAAATACTTCACTTAATTTTTTATTTTTATTCATTTTTTCACCACATTTTTCATTTTCCCCAAAAATATAAATTACTAATTTATCCCTTAAAGTCAAATTTATTTCGTATTTTTGTTGTTAGCAATGGCAATTATTTTACCAGTCCTTTTCCTGCGGATTTCCTTTTTTCCGAGGCATATTAAATTCTTCAAATGGCTCCATCATTTGCTTATGCATATATTCCATAATTTCTTCTGGTGTCATATTAAAAAAATCTGGGAAATCCCTTTCATGTCTTTTATATCTATTTTGATTTCCGTAATACTGACGAAGTTGTTTTTCCTGTTTTTGCATCATATTTAAAATTGCCTGCATTTCATCTTCTGAAACATTTGGTTTTGCTTTTTTAACATTTTCTTGAGAATTGCTTTTACTCTTTTGCTCATTTTTATTATTTTCATTCTGCTTATTTTGTGCCTGTTTTTGATTATTATTAGTATTTTTATCAGATTCATTATTTTGATTATTTTTATTTTGTTGGTTATTATTTTTGTTTTCTTGCTGATTGTTTTGCTGTTTTTCCTGCATTTTTCTTTTTGCTACTTCAATATTATGTTTTATATCCTCATCATTTGGTTTTAATTGCAATGCCTTATTATACATTTCCAGAGCTTTATCATATTCACCCTTTCTAAAAAATGCATTTCCAGCATTATAATACCCCTCATAATAATCAGGGTTTTTATTTAAAAATTCAGAATATTCTTTTAATGCTTCATCAAATTTATTTTCAAAGTATTTTTTGTTTCCTTCCTTAAAATTATCTTTACAATAGATAAGAATCGGCAAAAAAAGTAAAATTAAAAAATAAAATATTTTTTTCATCTTTCATCATCTCCTTTTTTTATTATACGAATATTTATAAAAATCGCAATATAAAATTTTTTTCTTTAGATGGGATAGGGAAAATTGAGGAAAGATGAATAAATTCAAGAGTTGACTTGAATGCAACCGCCGCCTCTTTCTAACTTTCCCCATCTTTGGACCCTGTCCATTACCTACACATCTTTAGTTTTGCCCGTGGCTGCCAGGCAATTTTTTGAATAGAATCAGGACGTTTTGTGGCTATATTCTTGAATCCTGTTATTAAAGTTCAAGCGGGGATTTCAAGTGCATAGGTTTCCGCGTCAGCCGAGTGCTCCGCTTTGTTTTTGTACCACCAAAAATCCAACCTATGTTGTTATCAAATTTATGTATTTTCTGATTTTCCATAAAAAAATTGAATGAACTGCATAACACGGACTAACTTGTAGGTAATTAATAGTATTAGGGAAATCTGTTCCTTTTTTAAAAAGTCCTTACAGCCAGAATTAAATTTTTACTGATTTATAACAAATATTTTATCTTTTTTTATTTTTTTCCCATCTTCCCATATTATTAAATAATAATAAATCCCAGGGGATACTTTATCGCCCATTGAATTTGTTCCATCCCATAGCACAAAGGATGTCTGAACATTAAATGATTTTGTTAATTCCCCGGATAAGGTATATATCATAATTTTTGCATTTCGTGGAATATTTGCAAATTTTAATTTATTTCCTATTGCTGTTGCTGGATTAAATGGATTTGGATAAACTACAATTTCTCCGACTGAAATTATTGCAGGATTACTAAATGAATACCTTAAATCAATTGGTGATAATATGTCATTATAACTCGCTATAACAGGCGATATTAATATCAAATGTCCTGTTGGTAAATTTTCATTTGTCTTTAAATTAAAATAAAATACTTTTGTTTCCCCTGATGCAACTTGCGATAAATTTTTATAAAATACATTACCATCTAAACTCCAGCCAGCATTTTCCTGATAATTTGCGTCAAATGATGTATCAGCAGGCACAGAATCCCATACAACAACATTAAATGCATCGCTGCCGGTATTTTTTACTGTTAGTTTCATTTTTGCGTATCCACCTGAAACAGTTGTTATATCAATTGCCTCAAGCGAAAGAATAATATTTGCTGGCTGTGGAGTCGGCGTTGCTGTTGAGGTAAATGTAAATGTAGGTGTAAATGTATTTGTTGGTGTTGATGTATCAGTAAACGTAAATGTAAAAGTTGGCGTATTTGTTTGTGTAAAAGTATTTGTTTGCGTTGGTGTATCAGTCCATGTCCAGGTTGGTGGCGGAGTCCCTGTCACAGTATTTGTAAACGTAAAGGTCATTGTATATGTATCTGTCCTTGTCCATGTTGCTGTTGATGTATTAGTATTTGTTGGTGTGTTGGTCCACGTCCAGGTTGGTGGTGGAGTCCCTGTTGATGTATTTGTATATGTATATGTAAATGTGAAAGTGCTTGTAAATGTATTTGTCGCAGTATAGGTATTAGTCAAGGTTTGTGTGTATGTCAAGGTAAAAGTTGGCGTAAAAGTTGGTGTAAATGTTGGCGTATTTGTATTAGTATTAGTATATGTAAATGTGCTAGTTGCAACACTACCAACTGCTACTGTTGCTATGTTTGAACACACAGACGGTGCTGGTTCATCTGAATTTATGCAAGCGCTATTATTAACATAAGTTCCTCCTGCACATGCCTCTGCCCTCACAGTAAATGTTAACTGCCCATACTGATAACCAAGATTTCCAAGGTTCCATGTAACAACATCGGGAGAACCACCTGAATGATTACAGGATGAACCACCATAACAATTCAAATAAGTGGTGCAGTTTGGCACTGTATCCCATACCAAAACATTTGTTGCTGGTGCAGGTATAAATATTTTTAAATTGTCAAACCTGTCTTCTCCTTCATTATCCTGATATCCTGCTCTACCAGCAGAACTTAAAGAAGAATCTGTTAAGTTTATTGCCCAGTTTACCGGCTCTGGGTCGCCTTTGGGCCATACTTTAATTCTTATATTTGTTCCCTGAACTGCAACTTTCATTGTATACCACTTATCATTTTGTATTGAAAAACCATTTGCATTTACGCATTGAACACTAGTCCAAGATGTTGAAATAACCTTATCAAAACAAATCTGACCATTTGGCGGCATATCAGTTTGTATTCTTGCGTGATACATATTGCCTATATCTAAAAAATTAAAAATAAAAACAGCATCTCCTGATGGATTTCCTGATGGAACATATAAGTCCGTTATATACATTGCATCGTGCAATGAAGGTGTATTTTTTATTAACTTTCCCCATTGCCCAGCAGGCCCTGTTGCTCTTAAATAACCACCTGTTATTTCCCATGTTGCAGTTGCAACTTCTTCTGTCCAACCCGGTATTGGTTCTGTGAAAGGATTTGCAAAATCCACATATTCAGATAATGCATAACCACTGTTTGTATAGGTTAAAACAAATGTGATTGTATCACTAACCTGAACTGCATTTGAAACTGCTCCTTTGTTTATTTCAAGTGAAGCCCCTATCGTCACAGTTGCGTCATTTGACGTTGCGCTTGTTTCATTACTTGTTCCTGATGCTGTATTATGTATAACTGTGCCCTGTGATACTGAACCGCTTATCTGCCCAAGCCATGATACGCTTCCCCTAACAGGAATTGAAACATTGCCAAGGTTCCAGGTTATTGGATTTCCACAGGAACCACCATCATAGACCTGCACACAAGTTACATTTGGGGGTATATTATCTGTGATTACCACATTTGTTGCATTTGCCACATAATAATTTATTGTATAAAGCACATATCCACCTGGTTGTGCGGCAGAACCCTCTGCAACTTTTGTTAAATTTATTGTTGGTGGTGGTAATGGAATTGTAAATGCTACATAATTCTGTGCCGAAACATCTACGGATGGGTTCATATATACGTTATAGTCCTTCATTCCTACTATAATATAATAGGTATAACCAGGTGTTAAAGTTGCTGGTAAAGTAAAAGTATATGTGCCACTTTCTGTTGATGAGTGAGTTCCTGCAGGTGATAAATTGTTACCTAAACTGCAACCTCCAGAAACCTGTGCTGTTGCAGGGTTGGCCGGAGTTACACATCCATCACCAATCATAACCCACTGACCCGCAGTATTTGCAGGCCGAAGTGAACTTGTATCAGAAACTACTATTTCAACGTGTGGATTATTATATTGCGAATCAACATAATAACTCCAGCGAACTTCAACTGTTTGTCCTGGTGATGGATTCGGTGGAATAATTTGCACATTTGAAACCGATGTAATATTGGCTGATAAAATTGGAAATGCTATTATTATAATAAAATGAAAGGAAAAAATTATTTTTAAAACGTTTTTTTTCATTACACACTCCGAAAACGCTTTTTTATTTAGACATCCTTGTTATAAAAAAGTTTCTATATTATTATATACAAAAAATTATCCTTTGTCTATAAAATTTTATTCCCCTATTTTTTTTGTTTCCTCGCTCCCAATTTGTTCTACACTACTTATTTTTGTCCCAAGCTCCAGAGTTATCTGCGATGTTTCGTCATATTTATTTACTGCATATCGTAAATGTGACCCTAAAGTTTTATATGATTCCTGAAAATTTTTATAATCATTTACAATTGCAGAAATTTTTGATAAAATCAATTCTGTTTTTTGTTCCAATTTAAATCCCTTAAGCCCGTATGCAATAGCCATTAAATAGGCATACATACTATTTGGCGATACTGGTATAACATGCTTTTGAATTGCATAATTTAAAATCTCATTTTCTCTTTCTTTACTGCCATCTTCTCTAAATGATTCATTAATAACTGCTTCATAATACACATTTTCAGCAGGAATGTACATAATAGCAAAATCATAGGTGCCTTCGTCCGGTCTTATATATTTTGCAGCAATATCATCAATTTTTTTCTTAACATTTTTAATAAATGCTGTTTTTGCGACTCCTTTTGATTTATTATCTTTTGCTTCAACTATCCTTTGAAACTCTTCCAGAGGAAATTTTGAATCAATCGGTATTAATTTATTTCCAATTTTTATTACAGCATCTACAAGCGTATTATCTTTAAATTTATACTGCGTCTGAAAATTTTCTTTTGCAAAAATCTGACTTAAAAGATTTTCAAGAAGCATTTCCCCGATATTCCCTCTTATCTTTGCTGTTTTAAAAATTTCCTGCAAAGATGAAATATCCTGCCCAATCTCCTGCATTTGTCTTGTGGCTTCCTGTAATGCCCCAAGTTTTTTTTCTATCTCTCCTACCACCTCTAACCGTTTTGTTATATTTCCCTGAGTGGCTGTTAAATTATCGCTAACGGTCTTTAAAATAGATTGTAATTGATTATTTATATTTCCCTGTGTATTTATTAAATTATCATTTACTACCTTTAATATGGTTTGTAATTGATTTACCATTGAGTCCTGCGTTTTAACAAAAAGTTCCTGTTGCTGTCTTAATGCTTCTGCCTGTGCTTCTAACTGTTTTACTTTCATTTCCTCAATTTTTTCTTTTAATTCTAAAATTTCCTTCCCGGAGCCATTCTTTGATTTTAAAATTAAAAATAATAAAATAAAAAGTATAACGATAAGAAGAACAATATTTAAAATATCCATAACTCCTCCTTTTAAATTTTAATAAATTCATTTTAACATTTAATTTGTCTTATTGCAAATTTATATTTAATTTTTAAGCAATGGTTCAGTCACGCTGGGTTTTTATAAAATATAAAAAATTTTTCTTCCTTATATTTTCCCCTTTCCTAAGATCCAGTGTAAAAAACATAAAATTTGATATTTTAATTTTTTCTATTTTTATTTTTCCTTATTTTTTAATCATTTTTGTATGCAGTTTTTTATTTTTTGCACAAACTCTAGAAAATGGAGAAATTTAAAAAAGAAAAAATTGCTCTGCTGCCATGTTTTTATACCCGGTTGCTTACTATCAATGCATTACTTAAAAAAAACATGACTGGTGCCAGAAGTATTGAATTTAAAAATTAAAATTTGCAGTTAAAAAACGAAATGTAATCTTTCTTAATGTTGGAAATAGATAAATTTTTATAAAAGTGACTATGTGAGGAACCAGTAGCAACCAAAAGATTTTTTATTTTTTCTCCTCTATTGGCTCATATATTTTTACTGGTTCTTTTTTTCCTTTAACTGAAATCGGTTGTAGTTCTTTATAAACAAATTTATCCTTTGTTTCATTATAAGTGGATTCACTGACATAAATTGTATTTGCCGGCGCATTTGCTTCAAGACGCGCTGCAAGATTCACATTATCCCCTATTACCGTATAATCCATCTTTTGTGGCGACCCCATATTTCCACTTACAACTTCACCTGTATTTAATCCAATCCCTATCCCAACTGTTATCTGTTTCATTTTTTCTCTGATAGCATTTAATTTTTTTAAACTTTCTCTTATATCAATTGCTGTCTTTACTGCACGATATGCATCATCTTCTTTTGGCACAGGAACACCATATACAGCCATAACGCAATCTCCAACAAATTTATCCAAAAACCCTTTCCATTTTAAAACTTTATCTGTCTGCAATGTTAAATACTCATTAATTATAGCAACAACCTGTTCCGGCTCCAAATTTTCAGACATTGACGTAAAACCGCGGATATCTGTAAACAGCACTGTTGCTTTTATTCTTTTTCCATGCAGAGATAATTTGGAAGGGTCATTTAATATTTCATTCATTACATCGCTTGAAACATATCTTGTAAATGCACCTTTTATTAATTCTTTTTCTTTTAAACTTTTTGCTGTTTCATTGAATACTTCTGTTAAAAGCCCGAGTTCATCATTTGTTTTTAATTTTATCTGCACATCATAATTGCCTTTTCCTATTTCCTGAACGCCTTCAACTAAATAGCCAATTGGTCTTACCAAAAAATTTACAAGTAAAATTGAAATCAATATCCCAATAATTAAAAATATAAAAATAATAAATACAACTTTGATTGCTGATGAAATAACTTTTTTTGATATTACATATTTTGAAATGGTTAAATGAACTTCTCCAATTTTATATTTGTTTCCGCTTAAAACAGTTATAACAGGAACAGCAATATCAAAATAGTGCTGTTTATCCTTTTCATAATCACAGATAAGCAAATCTTCATTATCTCCTAATTTTTTTACACCATTGGGTAAAATATATTGTTCGCCCGTCTTTGCCACATTATTCGCTGATGCAATAATACCATTTTTATCAACAATTATTGCTTCATAGATACCTTCATTTTTAATATCTTCTTTTTTTTCACTAAAAGTTAAACTTTCCTTTAATATATTCAAAATATTTTTAACCATATCGGTCTCAATTTTTTCCTGCTTCATCGGATACTGAACTGCTTCTTTTGTAAAAATGGCAAGTGGTAAATCATCATTTTTTATGAGCGGGTCTGCTGCATTATTTGCAATATTTTTTGCAATCGCAACACCTTTTTCTTTTACTTCTTTTTCTAAAGCATTAACCATTAATTGATAAATAAAAACTGTAATTGCAACCATAAGTGAAATCAACAACAGTCCTACAAAAAAACTAAACTTTGCTCCTAATGGAAATGTAACTCTTTTTTTTATTTTCTTTTGTTTTTTGCCCAAATTTTTTCTCCTTAAAATTATTTATTTTAATTTATCTGTTATTATTTTACAATATTTCTGTGCTTTTTGCTATTAAAAATTTCATTACTTGTAATGCCTTCTATGAAAGTGGATGTCAAAAGAAAAATGCATCCAAGTGTAATGCATCAGTTATGGGAGGTAATAATAAAAATTGAAAAATCTCTCTTAATTTCCCCTTAGAAAAGGGAGAGATAAAAATGAAAATTTTTTTTATTTCCCTCTTTTTTAACCTTAACTCACTGATTTTTAGGGAATAACTTTGTGTTTTTTAAAAAAACAATTGAAAAATAAGTAAAATTTTATTTAATAGTTATTCCCTATTAGGGTATAAGTAAATTAATAGAAAAAAGAGGA
>Ga0207433_10015095_pt1 | contig 11077 bp, 9 predicted proteins | sample YelNatPaOPGAMG01_FD_187559 | JGI IMG/M metagenome (GOLD analysis project Ga0207433, IMG submission 187559) | Hot spring thermophilic microbial communities from Obsidian Pool, Yellowstone National Park, USA - OP-RAMG-01 (SPAdes) (version 3) | ecosystem: Environmental > Aquatic > Thermal springs >...
TAGGCCTCGGCCCGTGGTGCTACACGGGCCTCGGTTTTTTATAGCCCCTCTTTGCCACCCAACCGCCTCGGACGTTTAACACGCCCGAGGCGAAGACCTATGAACCACTTTTGTTACATAAGCAACATTACTCTAACGTGGCCTGTTTTGGCAAACTAGCTGGAAGGCTTGCACTGTCACTAATTGGGCTTACCTAAGTCCATTCAAGCGCACCCATGCGCCCTTGGGCGCTCCTTAGCGCCTAAGTAACTTGCAAAATGATGCTGACCACAAAGGAAGTTCAAGAATTAACTGGGTACAGCCGCGACCAACTGAAGCGCAGGCTGGCGCTGCTGGGCGCTCATGGGTGCGACGGTGTACATCGGGGCGCCAGGGGAGCGCTCCTTATCCCCGAGGACCTTGCTCAATTACTTAAGCGGATGGCGGAGTTGGAGGTACAGGGTTTTGCCCCAACTGAGGCAATGACTTTGGCGCTCGACGGCGCCCACGAGCGCCCACGTGCACAGGAGTGCACCGCTCAGGCGTCACAAGATGTTCAGCTTCAAAAACCATCTCGATATGGAAGCGAACTCATGGGTGTATTTGCTGTGATTATTGCGCTGCAGGCCCTAAACCTGTTTGTCCTATTAATTCTCCTGTTTTTTGTAACACGGTAGGATCTTTGGGAGGCAAGTTATGGGCGAAATCAAGGTGGGCACATCAGGCTATTCTTTTCCGGACTGGGTGGGGACGGTCTATCCCCGGGAGCTTCCGCCGAAGGCCTGGCTTTCCTACTACGCCCGTTGGTTTAGCGCTGTGGAGATCAAATCCACTTACTACCGCATCCCCCGCGCGAGGGACTACCGCTTCCGGTGGGCTAACGTATGGCAGGCACCCCATAAGCCTGCGCCGCCTGGATCTCAGCCCTTCCCCCGCCTTAAGGGCTTCCAGCATCACCTGGAACCTGAACGCCGAACTATTCCGAGTTCCGTTTGTTTTTCATCATATTGCTCCCTTCTGTAGTACACTACCTGGCCCCATTCTTAGCACTCCCGGTGGTTCCGTTCTAGGGGCCGAGTTGCCTCGGTGACCTTGACAGATTAAAACTATTGTTTAATATTATAGTATGTGGTAAGGCTTATGCGACACATAGTATTGTATTTGTTGTTATTAGGGAAAGTCCTTGCTGTTGCGGAAGATGTCCTAGGACTTGTGAATCCATTTATTGGCACTGGAAAAACTCCTTGGCCAGCCCCATGGGGAGCCTACGGGGGAACATATCCTGGAGCGGTGGCTCCATACGGTATGGTTCAAATGACTCCGGAAACCTGTTTTGATCCTGCGCGGGCGGGTTATTATTATGGAGATCCTTATATTTTAGGCTTTAGTATCGTAAATCACCTTTCCGGTTATCCAAACGGGTCTCATGGTGGTGTGTTTTTTATGCCTTATGCGGGGAATCTTGACAGCTCCAATCTTCGATCGCGTTACAGTGCCGAGCTAGCAAAACCAGGATACTATGCTGTAGTTCTTGATGATTTCTCAATTAAAGTTGAGCTTACAGCGACGAAAAGAACAGGTATGTGCCGGTTTACTTTATTAGGGAAAGCAGATAAAATTTATATTAAGTGGTTTAACGCTGGTCAAATTTGCGTAATGAGTGAAGATTCTCTGGCTGGGACATGGGGCAGTTTTTACTATTGGATCACTTTTGATTCCCCATTTACCTCTAGCTCCACAGCTTCAGGGGAGTTGACGGTGGCTTTCGACGCAAGGCAAAAGAATGTTCTCTTAATGAAGGTCGGTGTCTCCACCGTTAGTGCTGAAGCAGCGCATGATAACCTTTTGCAAGAAAATCCTGACTGGAGCCTGGAACAAGTTTGCGAGCTTACTGCTAGTGAGTGGCGCCGCTTGCTGGAAAGGATTGAAGTGAGCGGTGGGGATAGGGAGCAACGGGAGATATTTTATACAGCACTTTATCATTCGTTTCTAGTACCGCACATTTGGTCAGATGTATCGGGCTTATATCGTGGTTGGGACGGTCAGATTCATTATTCAGAGAGGCCTGTATATAACCGGTTCTCTCCATGGGACACATTTAGGACTAAGGATCCGCTTATGTGTCTTATAGATCCACAAACACAAGAAAATGTTCTTGCTTCTCTTTTACTGGCTTACGAGCAAACCGGATGCCTCCCTACCGGCCCGATGACAGGAAATCATGCGGTAGTAATGATCGTTGACGCGTACCTCAAAGGAGTAACGGGGTTTGATACGGAGAAAGCATATGAAGCTATGCACAAGAGCCTTATGGAACCGCCTTTTGGCAGGCCGGATATAGCTGAATATCTAAAATATAAATATGTACCAGCTGAGTATGACAGTTCAGTAACTAAAACTTTGGAATATGCGTATGATGACTGGGTATTAGCGCAGTATGCCCAGTTATTCGGACGTCAGGAAGATTACGAAGAACTTATGGCGCGGGCTCATTATTGGCAGAATGTTTTCAATCCAAACACAAGGTTTATGGAAGCTAAAACTGCAACAGGTGAATGGGCCGTAGGAGGATATGAAGAGGGAGACCAGTGGACATATACAGGATTCGTGCCTCATGATGTACAAGGGTTAATTAACTTGATGGGTGGACGAGAAGCTTTTGTGACGTGGTTGGAGGAGTGTTTTGAAGCTGGTCATTACCTACATGACAACGAGCCACCTTTGCATTATGTATATCTGTTCAATTACGCAGGCGAGGCATGGCGAACGCAGAACTGGGTAAGGAATATCATTGAGCGCTATGCTGCTAATCCTGGCGGCCTGCCAGGTAATGACGATCTTGGAGCGTTATCCGCTTGGTATGTGTTCAGCTCCATTGGGATATATCCAGTGTGTCCGGGAAAGGACATTTATGTACTTGGTAGCCCGGTTTTTGATAAAGTAGTGTTGCATCTTCCGGAGTACTGGGGGTCAAACATATTTGTAATTGAGGCAAAGAATAACAACGAAGAGAATAAATATATTCAAGCAGCAAATTTAAATGATCACCCACTCAAGAAATGTTGGATTACACACCAAGAGCTCATTCATGGGGGATATTTAGTGTTGGAGATGGGGCCGGAGCCCAATAAGAAGCTTTGGAGCGATCTGGAATCTGTTCCCCCTTCAGTAACAGTGGGGTATCCTGAGTTTGAATGGCGGGAGCTTACTTCACCCTCTGTAGTAAATGCAGGGGAAGAGTTCCAAGTCTCGGTGGTTGTAAGGAACAGTGGTTCAGCTGTCGGGACAGCGATTGCATCGCTGTATGTTGGGAGCAACCCTATTCAAACGCAGGGGGTAATTCTTTCGCCAGGCGAAGAGCGCGAAGTTGTTTTTAAATTAACCTTATATTCGCCCGGTGATTATTTAATTCAAATAGATTCTCTTTATACAAATGTGCATGTTGAGGTAGTTTCTCCATTTTAAAAATTGGGGGTGGCGTGGTATGAGGCTGGCAGGAGCAGTATTAATGATAGTGTTAGCTACAATGGTTGCCGTTGGGGGTCCGGAGTTGCGGTTAATGACCTTTAACATTAGGACCGATGAAGGCCTTCCTGAAGAATTAGCGTGGGCCGCTAGAGCTGACTCGGTTTGTCAGGTCATTCTTGCGTATGAACCTGATGTGGTTGGTATCCAAGAGGGGTTAAAACACCAGGTTGATTATCTTATCGCTCACTTACCAAATTACGTTATGGTCGGTGAGGGGTTGCAGGGTGGCACAAAGCGTGAACATAACGCTATCTTTTACAGGCGCGATCGATTCTATCTTAGAGAAGCAGGCAGTTTTTGGTTGAGACCGATACCAGATGTTGTAACTTGGGTTCGCCTCGCTTTTATAGATGATGGACGTGAATTCGTGGTCATGAATACGCATCTGCATCAATATCAGCGCCCTGATGACTTGACGGGTTGGTATATGCTGCTGACCAAGGCACGAAGTTTTGTTGAAAATTACCATGTCCCAGTTTTCTTGATGGGCGACATGAATGAGCAAAAGGGCTTGGGGGTAGGATGGCGTATTTTGAATACAGGGGAGGGGCTAGTATTCCGCGACAGCTGGCTCTTTGCTCTGGAGCGCGTTGGTCCAGTCGTATCTTTCGGTTTCAGGGTTAAGGATCAAGAAGAGGAAGAAGAAAAAATTAGCGACCCCTATGATCCCAGTCTTTGGTATAAGCAAATAGATTGGATACTTTTTATGGGAGATGTGAACCCATTGTGCATCGTTACTGATACGACTAAGTTGAATGAGTCTTATTATGTTTCGGATCATCGTCCAGTATTTGTTAGATTTTCCTTCGAACCAACTGTTCGTGTGCCTACAGAGCTTGCCCCCCCAGCCTTTGTATACGAAGGATTTGAGGTGTCCTCTACAGAAATTCAAGCAGGAGAAAAGGTTATAGTAAAAGTTAAAATAAAAAATAAGGGTGGATTAGGGAGCGGCGAAGTTTCTCTTTTCGTTGATGGGGAAGTCATGGAGAAGCGCGAAATTTTCCTGTTGCCGGGCGCGGAGGTCGAGCTGGAGTTTAGTGTAGAGCTTTGGACGCCGGGCGAGCACTTAATTGCAGTGGGGGACTTGCCCCCGAAGACGATAGTCGTTAGGCCTCCGTCCTCGCCTTTCTAAGGACGGATGATTAAGATTAATAAAGAGGGGGTGGAGGCAATGTTGCGCAAAAAGGCAATGGTAGGAATAGTGATTAGTTTACTTACTTTAATTTCCCCAACGATTGCATTTGGGTTAGAACGGGCTGCAGTGCTAAGATTCGCTTGTATAGGTGATCCACATTATGGCTGGGGAGATATTCAGTATGCCAGGGAGATAGTGGACGTATGGAATTACGATCCCAACTTCCCCAAACTGGACTTTGCCGTGAATCTAGGCGATTTTGTTAGCGGAGATCGCCTCATCAGTGTTGATCAATTGCGAGCCGTTTGGAAACAAGCTCTCCTAGAAAGCTTTGGACAAGCGATGATGCCATGGTTTTTTACTCCCGGCAATCATGATGTAGAGTTAGGCCAGGTTGGAGTTGAAGCCAAAGAGGCTTTAGAATTAATTCAAGCTGAAACTGGTGTTATGGGGCTAGGTAGTGTTTTTAAGATTAATAATATTCTTTTTTTATTATATAGATGGAAAGGTAACGGCTTATCTGAAGAAATAAAAGAGTGGCTTGAATTAATGACTAAATTATATAAAAATGTTACAACTATAATAATTTCTCATGCGGGGCCTACCGTCGATGATGAATGGTGGCATGATTTTCTCCTGAAGAATCCTCAGATCAAACTTCTTATACATGGGCACTCCCACTTTTTTAGGGAATACGCCATAGGCGATGCTGTTGTAGTTGATTGTGGTATCACCAATTATCAAGGCTTACCTTGGACATACTACTTTGAGGTTCAGCCGCATGGAATCTTGGTGGGTGTTTACGATGCTAAAGCAAAAGCATGGGTAAAACAACCGTTTTTTGTGAAAGAATTTTTGACAGGTGTCACAAACGCAGGTTTCGAATGGTATGGGGTAACTTGGCATGTTCATAATGGCCAGAGATTCTCGTTTTTTAATCACATGTTAGCCAAGGACTATGAGGTCGAGCTTTGCGGGAGCAGGCTTTTATGGGATCCTAATCTCGCTGATTATGTGCTGGGTGGCTCAGCAGCAGAAGACCTTAAAGTGTTGCTAAACGGAAAGAACTTGGAAGTTGCTGGACCTCTTTCCTTAGAAACGCCGGTTAGTTTCCATCTGCAGGATGAACTAATGCAAAATGAGCTACACTGGGATGTTTGCGTCGGCGGAAGTGGAGCAGCGATGCTAACGCTGTTATATAAAGAACCTGTTTTGTGGAGTCCTAATATGTCAATTGGCGTGCTTGAAAGAGAAGGCAATGCGCTATTATGCAGTTTTCTTCCAACGTCCATGTTGATGCAAGAAGGTAGGGTGTACCCAGTTGCACTAGGAGAAGTAATAGTAGAGGGAGCGGACCTAACCGTTGCGAAAGAGTGGTATCGTGTCTGGACGATAGAAGGCAAAAGAGTCAGTAAGGTTTTCGTAGCCCCTGCTCAGCCTCCTGAAGTACTCATAGAGTTGCTAGAGTTGCCTACCCAGGTTGCCGTTGGTGAGTCGTTTGAGGTGAAGATCAGGGTCCAAAACAAAGGCAACCGTGCACCGCTGGAGTTTTCGGTTTGCGTGGACGATATCGCTACAAAGTCTACGTATGTTTATCTCGGCCCTAACGAAGTTACTGAAATAATATTTTCGCTCACCATATACACCCCAGGCGTGCACAAAATCTGCATAAACCAATTGGCAGAAGGCAAAGTCGAGGTCATAGAGGCTTTACCATTTTAATATGTCAATTATAGTTAAAATACAATGGTACAAAAATAAACCGACACTCTTTATTAATGATCATCCAATAATACCTTATGCTTATTTTTTACCTATACCGTTACCTGAAAACATAAAAGCCTTTGCTACTGCAGGCGTGCGCCTCTTCACTTGGGGATGGAGTGATATAATTGATCACTCTATTGACATGGGCTGGGTCGGGCCTGGTCAGTATGATTACTCGCGCCTGGATTATGAGGTGGGATTAATACTTAACAACTGTCCGGATGCATATTTAATTCCACGCGTAGCTGTTTCAGCCCCAAAATGGTGGCTTGAGCTTCATCCAGAGCAAAGGGTGGTATTTGATGACGGATATGCAGAGGGAACTTCGATGGCTTCTCAGCTTTGGTTGCAAGATGCAATACGTGCTTTTGCCAAGTTTGTAGAGCACGTGGAGAGCATGCCATACGCAGATCATGTAATAGGATATCAAATTACCGGAGGTGTCAACGAATGGTTTTATATTTCCCATGAGCAGAGGCGGTTTGCAGATTTCAGTAAGGCAGCACTGGATTCGTTCCGTTTATGGTTGCGGGGAAAATATAATAATGATGAGAGAGCTCTTCGCGATGCATGGAACGACCCAGCTGTCACTTTTGATACTGTGACGATTCCGAATGTCGAGGAGCGTTTCAAGAGAGCAGTTGGTTTATTTCGGGTTTACCAAAAAGTAGTTGATTTTTATGAGTTTATGAGTTCAATTAATAGTGATGCATTATTATGTTTTTGCAAAACCGCTAAAGAAATAACAAATTATAAAAAAATATGTGGGGCGTTTTGGGGATACATAATAAATGTGTATGCACATCCAGAGCCACAACAGTTAGGGCATCAAGCTCTACGTAAAATACTGAACTCGGCGTACATCGATTTCATATGTGCGCCGTATCAGTATTACTGCCGCGGTCCAGGGGGAAGTGATGGATGTCAAGTGCCGATTGACTCAGTGAGGCTCCATGGGAAATTGTTTTTAACGGAGTGTGATCATCCTACTTTTTTAGCAAAGAAGTGGTACGATATACCAAAACTTCCGATTTTGGAAAAAACGACAAATGCTATTGCAGCCTTGCGAGATCGAATAGTGCATGGTTACATTCCCAATCAGCGCGAGACCCTAGAAATCATGAAACGTGACTTTGCACATAACTTAATTAAAGGGACCGGTATGTGGTGGATGGACCTTATTCCTGGGCAAAGATGGTACGCCCATCCTGACATAATGCGTTTGATTTCTACATGTCGGCAAATCATGGAGGAAAGTTTGAGTTTTGAAAACAGGTACCATGCAGAAATAGCTATTATAGTCGATGAAGAAACACCGTACTACGTATCGCATGAAATTCTTCAGCCATTAGTGTATCTTCAAGATCGATGGCATTTGGCGCGAATAGGAGCTCCGTATGATTGGTATATCCATAATGATCTTGCTGATCCCTTGTTACCTGACTATAAATTATACATTTTCCTTAACACTTTATTCCTTACAACCCAAGAACGTGAAGCAATAAAAGAAAAAGTGCGCAGAAAAGGGGCTACGGTCATATGGATATATGCGCCGGGTTTCGTTAGCGAGAACGGGTGTAGCATAACGAATGTGTGTGACCTTGTTGGTATGGAAATATCCTATCGAAGATCAAACTATAGTTCAAAAGGAGGCCCATTGCACGCCTATGTGACTGATTTTGAACACCCATTTACTGAAGGGCTAACTGGTAATACATTTTGGGGGACAGACGCCCCTATTGATCCAATATTTTACTGCACCGACCCAGATGTTAAAGTACTTGGCAGAATACTGCCGGCCCCTGAGGGGCTTTTCCAGGCGCCAGGATTTTGCGTGAAGGAGTTCAGTCAGTGGACATCAGTATATTTTGCTGTGCCTAACATTCCTTCGTGCATTCTGAGAAATATAGCACGGTATGCAGGATGCCATATCTATAGCGATGATGATGATATCGTGTATGCTAATGACCGTTTCCTGGCAATTCATGCAGGCCGTGGTGGGCTTAAGAAAATACATCTTCCCGAACCGAAAACCGTTGTTGAGGCTTTCTCTGGGAAGGTTGTAGCAGAAAATGCGACCACGTTTGTGAGTCACTTCGACCAACACCAAACACAGCTTTACCGACTCTTCTAACTCGCGTTAGGCTTGTCCGACAATCGAGATTGAATTAGTAGGTCTCTGAATCAGTTCGCTCTATACACACGCGTTTCTTCTCAAGAGGTGGAAAAAAGAAGGAAGGCCTTAGGTCACGGGTCTCTCCCGGCGAGAGTACCAGACCCCCCAAGGTGAAGAGCGTTGATTTTCCCCTCCCCCTTGTCCCGTTTTACCTGGACCAGCGCTGAGTTGGATTAAGTACCTCTACCTTCGCGCTATCTCTCTCACCCAACCGGTACAGCCGGTAGTGCCTCAGGAAGTGTATCCAAGGAGCAGCATTGTAGCCTTCCCAGAAAAGACTGGAAAAGAAAGGGGTGAAGGCCAGTATGCAAAACAAAACCCGCGAAGAAATCGGTAAAAGAAGTGGAGGAGCGGATCAAGACCATGGTGAAGCAGTTGCTGGAGGCCCTCATGAGGGAGGAACGGGAGAGCTACCTGGAAAACCATCCCACCCAGGCCAACGGCTACTACACCCATGACCTCCTTACCCTGGTGGGGCCCCTGGAGAACCTCGCTGGAGCTTTCCGAAGCCATCCTCACCCTCTATGCTGTTGGTGTGAGCACCTGGAAGATCTCTGCCTTTTTGGAGGGGATTTACGGAGCTTTCTACTCGCCCCAGAGTATCTCCTGGCTCAGCGAGGTCACCCAAGAACAGGTGAAAGCCTGGCGGGAAAGGCCCCTGAGCGCGGAGTACTACGCGGTGTTCTTTGGATGGGACCTGAGGAAAAACGGCCAAGGAACCGGTGTACATTGCTCTTGGAATCAAGCCCGATGGACGAAGGGAGATCCTCGGGTTTTGGCTCTTGGGCGCGGAAGGGGAAAATGCCCGGAATTGGGAGGAGGTTCTCAAGGATCTCAAGCACCGCGCGGTAAGGGATGCGCTCAATAGAGTACGGAAAAAGGACCGAGAAGCACTGGCTGAGGTTCTGAAGGAGATCTATCGGGCCGAGAGCTAAGAGGAGGCAGAAAAAGCCTTGTGGAGCTTGCGGGAACGGTGTGGCGGGCTTTATCCCGAGATCGTGGAGCGGTGGGAGACCAAGGCCTACGCCCTTCTCGCCTTCCTGCGTCATCCTAAGCCTATCGCCGCTACCTCTACACTACCAATCAGTTGGACCGGCTCGCTAAGGAGGTGAAGAGGCGAACCAAAGTGGTGGAGGTGTTTTGCAGTGAAGATGCCGTGGAAAAGCTTCTCTACCTGGTTTTGAGCCAGCTCGGTAAGGCTTGGGGAGCGCGCAGATTGCGGGGGTTTGCGGAAATCCAGATGGGAAGCTACCATGCTGACCAGACACACTAAATGCTGCACCATGAGCCTCCTATTCGAGCTCTAGCAAAATTTAAAAATGGGCAGGCTAACAGCTTTACAAAAGGGTCCTTTTGTTAAGTCCTTCCTTCTTCCCGTCCCGATCCTCCTTAACCCAGTCTTTTTACATCTAGTCCTTTCCCCATCGAAATCCTTGACCTTAAAGGACCTTTTATGGTACCATTAAGAGTACCTATGGAGGCCTCATGAAGCTCCGGGGCGGAGAGGTGGCGGTGGTGCGGGGAAAGGACGGCCGGTTCCGAGTAACCATCCCCAAGGACCTCGCTCTGGCTCTGGGCTTAGAAGGCGGGGAACGGGGAAAATTCCGGCTCCTAAAACTTTCCTCGACCCAGGTGGTTCTCTCGTTGGAGATCACCCGGAAGAGAGGGAAAACGGGGGAGGGTGAGCCGTGAAGGCCGAGGAGAAAGCCCTTATTTCCCTATTCGAGGAGGGGGGACGAGGTGAACCTAGGCCCCCTGACCTCCCGGGCAAAAGAAAGCCTTTAAATCGGGGCCTCACCCTCCTCTCCTTCCAGGGCGACGAGGCTTTCGTCTCCTTCCCCAGACCCCCAAGGCTCGGCGAAGCCCTTCTTCTACGGGAAGGCCCACGGAAACTCCTCCTCCAAGTGGTGTGGGCCAAAGCTGAAGAAAGAGGATGGGTCGCCCGGGCCAAGGTCCGCGGCCCCTGGGACGGAATTTTTCCTAGCTGGGATGCGGAAATCTTTCCGACTAGCCCACCCATCCCGGAAACCCCGGGCCCAAAGATTTTTCTTGGCCGCACCTTGGAAGGGAAAGAATTCTCCCCGGGCGGAAGGGCGCTAGAGAAAGTGAACGTGATCGTGGGCGCAAAGGGTTCGGGGAAGTCGCATCTCGCGAAGGTCATCCTCCTTGGGCTTATCCGGGCAGGAGCGCCGTGCCTCGTTTTGGACGTGAACCGGGAGTACGGCGGGCTTCCAGAAGTTCGGACATATTCGGTGGGAAAGGATTTCAAGCCTGGAGTACGGGAAATCGGGGTTGAGGCTCTCTCCGTGATGCTCGAGGCTTTCGGGACACCGGCGACTTCCCTCCTTTATTTTGAGACGAGGCTTTCAAAGCTCTTTCGGGAGAAGAAAGAATTTATCGGGATCGATGAGCTTATCTCGATGGCGGAAGAAGGGGAGTTTTATCCCACCCAAAGCGGGTATGCCGCGGATGCGGTGAACCGGACCCTTCGC
>Ga0207433_10015097_pt1 | contig 11075 bp, 13 predicted proteins | sample YelNatPaOPGAMG01_FD_187559 | JGI IMG/M metagenome (GOLD analysis project Ga0207433, IMG submission 187559) | Hot spring thermophilic microbial communities from Obsidian Pool, Yellowstone National Park, USA - OP-RAMG-01 (SPAdes) (version 3) | ecosystem: Environmental > Aquatic > Thermal springs...
GGTGAGAGACAATTTACACTGGTTCACGCACTCCGCACAAAGCGCCCGTGAGCCGAGGGTACAGGCCCTTATTGCCAAGTATGGCATGGAGGGCTACGGAAGGTACTGGATTCTGCTAGAAAGGATAGCATCCAGTCCGGAGTGTGCCCTTGAGGTAGCGATACCTTTGTATCGCAATACATTGGCAAATGATATGCGTATGAACACTAAAGATCTAGAAGAGTTCCTTTCCTTTCTCACAAACCCCGATGAATGCGGGTTGCTAGAGATGGCCGAAGGGAAGTTAACTTCCCGCACCATCAGTGAGGATTACCAGCGAGCGAGCGAGGACCGGAGGAAAGCCCGAGAGCGACGGCAAAGAGCCTTGAATATGGATGATATGGAAGTTTTAGAGGTTCGGGGGAACGTTGGGGAACCGTCGCCGAAAAAAACAACACATACAGGACATACAGGACATACAGGACAAACAGACAATACAAACAAACAGGGGTGTTTCGCACCCTCGATTTCGCATCCTCACGTTGTGGATAACTCCCTAAAAATGCAAGAGGTAGTAAAGGAAGAAGAGGAATTAGAGGTTCGGGGGAACGTAGGGCGAACGTCGGGGGAACAGCAGGGGAACGTCGGGGGAACAGAGGGAAAAATGGAGGGACTAGCGGGGATTTTGAGAAAATACGGACTATCGTATGACCCTGAGTATCTACAGGCCATAAAGGAACACCTAGCGAACAATGGGTTAGGCATAGATTATTTGAATTACGTGTATGGCGAAGTAAAGAAAAAAGAGCCTTCCGAGATCAAGCCGTACTATTTCAAAGCATTATTTTGGCCGGACTTGATCGAGAGATTCCATGAAAAAAAGAGGAGGAATGGCAGTGGCGTACTTAGATAGTTACGAACAGGCGGCTAGGCAAAGTAAGACGGGGCGAGCGGTCAGTAGACCATTTACGATTCCGACGTACCGCAAAGCCAGGGGACAGACAGAACTTACCCGAGTTGAGGTGATTAAACCCTTGCAGGGAGAGCCGTACCTAGTGTATGCGGGTACGAACATAAAAGTGTATAAAGAAAAGGTTACGCCACAGATGGTAGACGCCATCAGGGACTGGAGGCCGTACTAGTGCCGAAGTGGCAAACCATCGAGAACCACCCGGACAAACAGAAAATCATCCGGGATCTGATCCATCAAAAACCACTAAGAGACATTGCGCAGAAGTACAAGGTATCGAAATCAACCGTAAACCGATACCTGCACGACAAGTTAGTGGAAAAAGCGGCCACGGTAGAATCTCAACAGAAAAAGCGTGATGGGGACTACATCCTTCGGATTTTAGACACGGTACTGGAGCGCATGCAGATGCTTTACGATGCCTGTCACGAATACTTACTTGATCCAGAGGATCCCCAAAAATACTATTTAGGACCCCATGCCCATGAATTGTACGTAATCTATTACGAGGGCGAGCAAAAGAAAAAGATACGGCTTGATTTACTACTTGAGGATAAGGGGAAATCGATGGAAGGGTACGAGGTTGCGCACATAGCGGATCCCCGGGTACTCATTATTAAAACAAGTGAATCCATTGCCCGACAGCTAGAATTACTATCCGAAATATACGGACTCATCGTAAAACAGGTTACTATAAACAACGTGGAACACTGGACAGACGTAAAAGCATTGATTCTGCGGGAAACAGCCCGCTATCCGCAGGTACAGGAAAAGATCGTGGAGGGATTAAAAAAGATACTAGGAGGACTCCATGCATAAGCATTCCTTAGCCTATGCCCTACTAGCCGATTTGCTATATGCCCTGGACCCGGGGGAATATTTACGATCCTTGGGATACCAACCGTACTCCTGGCAGGTTGGGGTGCTGGATGCCATCCGGATGGGGGAAAAGCGGATCCTCATAACAGGGGCCCGACAGTGCGGTAAATCCACCATAACTGCAGGGATCCCCGCCTACATTTCCAAGCACCAAAAAGCCTTAACACTCATATATGGACCCAGCCAAGAACAGGCTGAAGACGACATCGAGCGGCTAAAGGAGTTTATCTACCGGGATGATACCTATCCCAAACTGGAACTCGATAGTGTGGAGCATATAAAACTGCCGAACGGTAGCTACATCAAAGCAAATACATCCACCGCGAAGACGAAGCGGGGCAAGAGTAATCCCCGACTTATCATATTTGATGAGGCGGCGTATATCGAAGACGAACTGTACAAGACGATCCGGCCCATGCTCACGGATAACCCCGATTGTATCCTCATTGCTATTTCCACCCCCCGGGCACGGGAAGGATGGTATTTCAAAGCGTGGGAAAGTGAGAAGTGGTACCGAATACTAGTTCGTGCGCCGTGGGAAATTGATAATGATGAACTAGTCTCCCTTGATGAAAAAGCGTTTATTAGGGAGTGTAAGAAAAAAGGTATCCACGGTTTTCTGAGTGATCGACACCGAGAAAAGAAATTCTTTGAGGAAGAACTAGAGGTGCAGGGAAGCCTGTGGTTTCGTCGGGAATACCTTTGCGAGTTTATCGAGGATGAGGACGTCCTGTTCCAGCAGACCTACCTGCAAAGCATGGTAGAGCGGGGGAAGAGCCTGGAGCCCTTGATACCCCGGCAGGAGATAGTACCTAACAGGGAAGGGGAGTTCATAACCCTATGAATGAATTTGTGCTTTCCGTAGACCCCGGTAAACGCCAAGACCCCTTTACCCTGTTAATTATCCGGATAAGCCCCCTGATCGTGGAGGGCCTTTCGAGTTTAAAACAGCCCGATAGAACGCTATTCTTCTACGACATCGTGCATGCACAGAAAATGGCACAGGTGCCCTACCCGCAGATGGTTTCTATCGTGCGGAATCTGCTAGAGCGCAGGGATCTTAAGCACAATACCGACGTTCTAGTGGACGTGACGGGGGTAGGGGAAGCGGTAGTGGACCTGATGCGGATGGCGGGGATTGAGCCGATCCCCCTTCTATACACAGGAGGGGGGACGGTGAAAGAAGTGTACGGCGAGAGGCGGGCGGTGTTTGCAGGGTCCGAACATCCCGTTGGGCGAGCGATCCGGGAATTGCATGTTCCCCGGGACGATATGATCACGGCCGGTGTAGTACTCCTACAGCAAAAGCGGGTGCGATTGGCCCCCCTTCCCCAGAGAGAAGAAATTATCCGGCAGTTTCAAGCCTTCAAGGCGATTGCACGAAAAAAGACCGGCGAGCTACGGTATGAGGCAGAACCGGGGGAGCATGACGATTACGTACTCTGCTACCTCATGGCGGCCTGGTGGATTATGTATAACCGGGGGAAAAACGTACATGTAGAGCAAAGAATCCCGGTACGTGCGGACGGGGAAGAAGAACCGTTCAATCCATTCACGTACTGGTGAGGAGGATACAATGGGTATCAGTAAGGAAGCAGTACGAAAGATTCTACAGATGCGGGAAGACATGAAAGAGGATCGGCAACCCTACGAGGAATTGTTTAAAGACATCGCCGCCTATGCCAACCCCTCCATGGATTGGGAGGAGGAAGTGGGGGAGAGGCGGGAAGTGTACGACAACACTCTGCAAAGAGCAAGCAACAAACTTGCCGATGGGATCCAAGGGTACGCATTTTCCCGTAATCAAGCCTGGTTTCGATTAGCCTTAGAAGACGACCAATTACAGGCAAACGAAGCCGTAGGAGAGTTTTTACAACTCGTGGAAAAACATTTTTATCGACAATTTGCCCGAAGTAACTTCTATGATGAGGGCCGGGCCTTTGTGAAGGCGGGAGCAGACTTCGGAACTTCGGTGATGATACGGCAAGAGGATCTAGTACGGGGGTGCCCCTACTATAAGACACTACATTTAAGATCCTGCTACATCCGAGAAAATGCCTATGGGGACGTGGATACCCTATTCCGTGAGTATTCCCTCACCCCAGATGAAGCGGTGATGGAGTATGGACGCGAGAACGTACCGGAGGTAATCCGCAATGCCTTCGAAAGAAACAGTAATGTAAAGTTTAAATTCCTCCAGGCGATTTTCCCCCGGGAGCGGTACAACCTGGACGTAGGGAAAGGAAGTAAGCCGTATGTGAGCATTACCATTGCCCTTGCAGGGGAAGGGCATGTAGTACGAGAAGGGGGGTATTCAGCCAAGCCGTTTTTTGTGTGGCGGTATAGCCGGGATATGGGATCCTCCCCCTGGGGCACGAATAACCCGGGACAATTGGAAATCTACAATGCCAAACAGTTGAATGGTATGCGGAAAGATCGGGGCCGGATCAGTCAGCTCATGGCACGGCCACCGGTGATTGCGAGTGAAACCTTGGCGGGGCGGCTAAAACTCACTCCGAACGGAATCACCTATGCAAAACCTGGCGAAGATTATGCACTTCGGGGAATTGTCGGAAATCCTTCTCTCTTAGATGCGGACATTCAAGACATGCGATCTAGCATTAATGAGAGTTATTACACGAACCTATTCCTCATTCTGTCCCAAAATATCGACCGCATGAAAACCGCGACGGAAGTTTCCGGGATCCAAGGTGAGCAGGCGGCGATGATGAGTGCGTTTTTCGGCCGTATTCAGACAGAGTTTTTAGAGCCGGTGCTAGAAGACCTATTCGCTCTGGAGTTATTCTCCGGGCGACTTCCCCCCATCCCCCCTATCTTGAAAGGTAAGGAAATAAAAATTGATATGATTAGCCCCCTGGCCATGATGCAGAAGAGGTACCTTGCCCTGGAAAGTACTCGGCAAGCACTAGGGGAGATTCTGGCCCTGGCGCAGGCACGGCCGGAAATCCTCGACAACCTAGACCTAGATGCGTACGTGCGCAATATTGCGGATTCCTACAATATGGACAAGCGAGTAGTCCTGGACGAGCTACAGGTACAAAAGATCCGGGAGGCCCGGCTACAGATGATGCAGGCCCAGCAGGAAGCGCAACTAGCGCTACAAGCCCAAAAGCAAGGAGGAAACAATGGGTGAAGAAGCGGATCAAGAAGACATAAACAGTAACTATGAAAAGCAGAGAAGGAGAATATTCCGGGAGACGTTCTGCACGCAGTACGGGCAGGCGGTACTTGCAGAAATCCTTAATGAGTGCGGCTACTTTTCCAATGATCCCAACATCATAAAGCCGGAACTTGTTTCTCTTGCAAATTGGATACTGCAATCCTGCGGGATTGTCACCGCGGCCAATCTATTTCGGTTTACCGAGGCGATCGTTTCGATTGCCAACGATAAAGACTTAGAGCAAATGTTCGAGAGGGGGAACAAATGAAAGATGAACTATGGATTTTCCTATCTCCAGAGGGAGCAGAGGGAGGCGGGGGAACGGGAAAAGAAGGGGATCCCGGCAAGGCCGGTGATGCTGGGGCAGAAGGGGACAATGATAAGACAACAAACGATGAGGGGGAACTACCGAAGTTTTCCGAGCAGATCACCCCGGAACTGCGGGAGAAGTACCAAGCGGAACTAAAAGCCTTAAAGGGAAAGAAACTGAATGACGTATTCGAGGAGTACTTTTCCCACAAGAGGAAAGCGGATCGTGCGGTGTACCTTCCGGATCCTAAAAACCCGGATCCCGAGGAAGCGAAAGCATTCCTAAAAGCCCTAGGAATCCCGGAATCACCGGACAAGTACGCCTTAGATGTAAAAAAGTACGAACAGGAATTAGGGAAGGATGCCCTCTCTGCACTTACGGAAACGTTCAAGAAGAAAGCGCACGAGATAAGCCTAACCCCGAAACAGGCCCAACAGGTACTGGATGAGTTTCTTTCGGTGCAAACGGGAGCACGGAAAACCCGTCAACAGAAGGAAGCCGAGTATCGGGAAAAGTTTATGGAGCGACTATCCAAGCTAGAACCCGATGAAAACAATCGAAATAAAGTAGTGAATCTGTATCGCAAGTTTCTTACCCAGAACGTACAGGATAAGGAAGTAATACAAAAGATGAATGAATCAGGGATCCTGTACCATGAGAAGTTTGTGCGAGCCCTTGCCGCTCTACAAGAAAAGCTAGAAGATGAGAGGTACGTGGCGGGGAACGATACGGATCGTAGCAAACAAAGCCTAGGAGCGTTCGGAAATAACTATTCCGAAGAGTTTCGAAAAACCTATGGAGGAGGGAAATAACATGGCCCTATTTGATGACTTGCTGGAAGAGGGAAAAGATAAAAAAGAGGAATCGGGAAAAGATTCGGGAAAGGAAGGGAAGAATCCAGAATCTAAAGGGGGAGCCTTTAATTGGGAGAATAAGGGATTCTTTTCCTATCACCCGGATTTTGAGAAACGCTATATCAAGCGTGTAAAATAAAAAATAATCCTTGACAAACACTACAGATAGTATATACTACAGGTAAAGCCCCCTACCGTTGGTGGGGGGTGCGGGCATACTCCGGGAAGGGACTAACCGGTGGTAGAACCGGACTGTAGAAATACAGAAACCGGGAACTACACGACTAACCGGGTACTGTATGGATACAGGTAAATCCTATTCCAACTAGGAGTATGCTACATGAGTACTTTAACCTCCTACAGTTATATGAACCTAGCGGAAGCCATGAAGCGGGAAAACTATCCCGATGCGGCCGGACTGCTAGGGGAACTGCAGAAAAACAACGAGTTTCTCGATCACTGCCCGTGGTTTCCCGCTACGCACGGAACCTACAATGAGCAGACGCAGGCAACCCGGCTAGGGAAGGGCGCCTTCTCGAAAGCGAACAGCGCCATTCCGGTCATTTCATCCGGTACCTCCACGATCCAAGAACCGGTAAAAATGTACGAGGGCGAATCGATCGTAGATGATCGTATCCTTCGCACAGCACGGTTTCCCGAAAGGGTGCGTGATTCTGAAGATATCCTTTCTTTGGAAGGTGCCTTTCAGGATTGGGTGAAAAACGTATTCTACGGGAACGAGGGGACCGAACCGGACAACTTCCGGAGCCTTGCCCGTCGGCGGGCAAGCCTGGGGACTTACTGCGTAAGCGCCGGGGGATCTGGGGGAGATACAACTTCGGCCTGGATTATCGAGTTTGGAAGGTCCGCCTTCCACCTCGCCTACCCTCCGGGGGACGGTAGCCCCGGGTTGAAAAACATCGACAAAGGTTTACAGAGAGTCAATGCGCCCGATGGAACTGGCCAAATGTACGCCTGGGTACGGTACTACGCCATCGAGGGAGCCTTGGTCCTGCGGAACGAGCGGTGCCTCTTGCGCTACGCAAACATTGAGATATCCGGAACATCGAACACCTTTGATTTCAAGACCTTTGCGACGTTACGGAACAAACTGCAGAGCGTAGGCCGGAATGCCGTGGTGTTCATGAACCGGGACCTGAAAGGGCAGATGGAAGCGGTTGCCTACGGGGACGTGAAGAACGGAGCCCTAACGATCCGGGACATCCAGGGTATGGGGCCGGTGACCTACATCATGGGGATCCCCATCGCATTGGCGGAATGCATTACTTCCACCGAAACCGCCGTAACCTAGGAAAGGAGGAAATTAGTATGAGAGATTCCTTACTTAAATTTGGGAACATCAGCCTTGCCACAAAGGACGTACAGGCGTATTCGGCAGACGTTCTTGACCTGGGAGCCGTGGACAAGTGGACGAAACATCATCCCCAAGATGGGCTTGTGGTATGTTTCCGAAACACCACCGCGCTCGCATCTGTCGATTCCTATATCCCGATCCTGCAGGATTCCGCAGACAATTCTACCTACAATGATTTGCTAAGCGGACAGCAAACCGCTACATCCCTAGCGGCCGGGACAATTCTTCGGATCCCTATCCCGAAGGAGTACCGCAGGTATCTACGTGCAAGTGCAATGCCGAAATCGACCGGAACCTTTACGGCAGTGACCGTGGAAGCGTGGATCGAGGGCGGAGGAGACGTACAGACACCGTAATCTTTACCCCCTAGGCATTTGCCTAGGGGGATTCTTTTAGAAGCGGAGGATACAATGGAATACCTTTGTATAGAAACCTTTTACGATAACACAGAGTGCAAAGAATACTCGGACGGGATTGTGTATGACATCCCGGAGCAAACCCTAGAGCGGCTAAAAAAGGTTATCGGAAAGAATTTTGAGAAACGGCTAAAGCCGGTGGAGAAAGAAACACAAGTTACCCTCGATACAGCCGTTCCGATCGAGCGACCGGTAGGTAGACCTAGGAAATGATTCCCTACGCGGCTACTTGGGTAGAACTATCAAATCTTTCCCTTGCGAAATTGGGGCAGACTCCCATCCTTAATCTGGAGGATGGGCAGAATGGGGCTTACTGTACCAAGCATTTAGGGGCGGCCATCGAGGAAGCCCTTACGGGATACCCCTACCGTAGCATACAGCGAACCGTACAGCTTGCCCGTACGGTAGAAACACCCCACTACTTCCGCTACAAATATGCGTTACCTTCCGATCTAATCAAGATAATCGAGATAGACACGGGAGGGGAAGACTATGCGTACGAAGAGGAGGGGCTCCTTACGGATGCGGAAGAAGTATGGCTAACCTATGTGCCGGAGCCGGAAAGCCCCGCCGTACTGCCCCGCTACTTGCGACACCTAATAGTAATCATACTCAGTCAAAAACTATCTCGAGAGTACGGGGCCGGGCAAGAAATTATGCAATACCTGGAGATTGAGTACCAGCGGGCCCAGCAACGCGCGATGGCAGAAGAGGCGGCCCGGTATTTCGCCGAGGATCCCGTGCCGTGGTACGATGAGGGTAGATAGTGGCAAAGTATATTGCCCTACTCAATAACTTTCAGGGAGGGGAACTTTCAGAAAGGCTATCCGGGAGGCAAGACTTGCCACAAGTGCAGGCGGGGTGCCTACAGATGAAGAACTTTCTGCCGCATGTGTTAGGAGGGGCGACGCTACGGAGCGGGACCTACTACGTAGGCGCCCCCCGGTTAGGAAACAAAGCCGTACTATTCCCGTTCTACAATGCGGCCGGGGAAGCCTACCTTATCGAGTTTACGGCAGTATTTCTTCGAATCTGGAAAAATGATGCCCTGCTACAATCGGGAGGAAGCCCGATAGAAATAGCAACCCCCTATGCAGAGGCCGATTTACCATCCTTAAAAGCGGCGCAGGTAGGTTCAGATTTGTGGGTTGTACACCCATCCTACCAGCCCCGGGCATTAGTACGGACTAGTGATACTTCTTGGGCATTTAACACCATCACCTTCACAGGCGTTTCATTTTCAACCAGTGGAAACTACCCTTCCAGTGTGGGGGTATACAACGGTAGAGCGGTACTAGCGGCAACGAATAATGACCCCTACACAATTTGGCTATCCCGTCCCCCGGACTCAGCGACGGGGGCAACCAGATACACGGATTTTACCCTCGGCACAAATCCATCGGACGCCATCGTATTGGTTGAATCTGACATGAAGGGAAGCCGCATCTTGTGGTTAGAGACGCAGTACCTTATATTCATAGGTACAGACCGGGGAGAATACACTAGTACAAAAGACCTACCTATTCCCGCCAGCTTTGATTTACAGCGGCAGGCGGAGTACGGGTGCGAATCCGTACAGGCGGTGAGTGCAGAAGGCGGTGTAGTGTACGTACGGCGGGGTGCCCGACAAATTGGATACCTGTACTATGCAGGGGATACGGGCCGAGCTACCCCCCTCAATCTTACCCTCTTAAGTGATCATATTACTGCCCCAGGGATCGCAGAACTGGAAGTGATGCAAAATCCCTGGCCGTATCTAATAGCTCGTAAGACAAACGGGGAACTTTTAGCGTGTGCCCTCAATATTCAAGGCGGCGTATACCCCTGGAGCCGATTTATGCTAGGCGGGCCTAGTGCGAATGTGGAAAACATGGTAGTAATCCGGGGGCCGGACAATATGGATGTACTGTATCTATCCGTACAAAGGGCAAACGGAAGAACCCTAGAAAAATGGAAGATAGAAACAGCGGAAACGTCAGAGGATGCGCATTTTATCGATTGCGGCGTAGTGAAAACCTACGGCACGGAAACCTACACCGTGACAGGCCTTACTCATTTAGAGGGCCAGACGGTGAATGGAGTAGGGGACGGAGGAGTACTCCCGGACCGCGTAGTATCTAGCGGACAGGTAACCTACGAAAGAGCTTCGAAAGTTTTCCATATAGGGTACGCCTATAGTGCACTATTAGCCCCCTTCCCTCTCACGGTCCCCCTGGACGCTAGCGGAGGATCCACAAAACTAAAGCGCATTTCCAAGGTCATGCTACGGGTATACAAGAGTATGGGGGGACTCATCGGAGAAAGCGAAGATACAGCAGAACGGTTACTCACAATCCAGGGAGGAGACCTCATCGGAGAGCCGGTGCCGATTTACACCGGGTTAATAGATAGGAGTTTCCCGGGTAGCATGGCAAAGGAAGTAAAAGTAGTCTTGAAACAGGACCTACCCCTACCGTTTACGGTACTGTCTATAATGCCTGAAATCGAGGTGCAGGTGTAATGGAGCCCGCTACTACCACCGCGGTACTTGCCGCAATCCCCATGATAATGAATCAAGCCGCTAATTTTATCTCTTATGGGGCACAGCAGTACCAGAAAGACTTGACGGTAGAACAAACCCTACGCAGGATTGATTTAACTAAAAAGCAGGCAAGCCGGAATCTAGATTTACTCCAGCAGTACTATACCGGGTATACAACCCAACAAATACAAAATAAGAACATAAGAGGCGTGATCGATAAAGCCCTCCCGGCGTTGGGAGGGCTTGGCGACAAGGTGAAAAAGTCCTTGCCTGATATGCCTGCAGAAGTAAAGGAATCGCCCTTCCAGCTAGAACAACGTACTGAACGAGATAAATATCTATTTGAAGCGCAACAGAAACTGAATGCGTATAATCAGCAGATCAATAGCTTACATGAAGCAATCACGCAACGGCAGTATGCCGTAGAGGCCGCGGAAGAACAGAAAGGGATGCAGGATGTACTAGCGGCCGCCCGGGGAGCCGTCGGAGGCGCCGGGACAAGTGCAGGAGCGGTAGGGCAGAAACTAGATACCCGAATAGGGGAAAGGAAAACAGAACTTGGATATACGCAAGCACAACTAGGGGCCACA
>Ga0207433_10015099_pt1 | contig 11075 bp, 9 predicted proteins | sample YelNatPaOPGAMG01_FD_187559 | JGI IMG/M metagenome (GOLD analysis project Ga0207433, IMG submission 187559) | Hot spring thermophilic microbial communities from Obsidian Pool, Yellowstone National Park, USA - OP-RAMG-01 (SPAdes) (version 3) | ecosystem: Environmental > Aquatic > Thermal springs >...
CGCCACTAAGTCTTCATCAAGACCTTCTAACAGCTCTGTGGTCTCTACAATAAAGTCCTGAAGTATCTCATCCATTTCATTAAAGCTGCTCATCTTCGTTCTCCTTGTTAACGGCAATATCGCCTAAATTAGCCAATGTTTGAGCCAAAGCATCCATCAAATTATTGACAGATTTTACAAGCTCGCCTAACTCATCATTGCTTTCATATGTTATACGCTTTGAAACATCGCCCATTATTATCGCATTGATTGTATTTGTAGCATCCAAAATGGGCCTTACTATTCTATTTGATGCCCACATGCTAAAAAATAGCGCTATTAAAATAGTAATAACACTAAAAAACGAAAAAATCCCAAGCATTAAAATTGTTTTAGAGTTAATCTGCTGATTAAGTTTGCCAACACCTTCTAATAAGCTGCTAATAGGTAATGTTAAACCTAAAGCCCAACCAGTTTGAGGCACTGAAGTATATCCAACATATTTTTCAACACCGCGGAATGTATAGTAAGATGTGCCGGTTTTTCCTTTCAATATATAGTTTGTCATTAAATATGCTAACTTTTCACCATTTTCTGGGTTAGTCAAATCTACATGGTCTTTTAATGTAATAAGAGGATGTTCTTTAACCTTTGGGTCAAACACCAAAACACCCTTTGCATCCGTCATCCATAAATACTTATCGCTCATTGGCTTAATTTGTGCACTTTGCAATATTGAAAATATTCCTATAGGATCTATTTCAAAAAGGATGTAGCTATCATTTTTAAAAGGAAATAAAAAAGCAAAATACGCATTTTTGTCTTTATTTAAGTAAAAATCAACAAAATAAGAGTTCTTTGAAAATTTCTTATACTCGTGCGATTTTAATCGAGTTATTGCACCATCAAATTTTACATCAGCTGGGTAAGCATACTGAACTGAAAAATTCTTACCCAAAACAGCTACACCTTTTATATTTAAATCTTTATTCATTACAGTATAAATATTTGGTATATACTGTTTAGGGTCTTGCGCTTTTAGGAGAAAATTAACGGTAGAATCGCACATCTTTTCTTTGATGGTTAAATTGGCTTCTATAATTTTTGAATAACTTTCTACCTCGTCTTCTAAATAATGATTTGCTTGCGCTTCAAAAACATTTTTGCTTGAGTTTATAAAAAAACTCCTTAAAGTAAGTAAATTATACAAAGAAATAATACTAAATAACACTGAAACTATAAGCATTATCGAAAAAGTATACGCTACAATTTTTGTTCTTATGCTTTTTTTAAACAACGCTTAGCCTCTCTATGCGCATCTTAGAGCGCTTTTCTATAGGTAAAATTAACTTTACCGTCGTTGTATTATTTTTAGAAATAACACGTAACCTTCCTCTATGAGCTTGCATTATGAGTTTTGATATAAATAAACCTAGACCAATATTTTTTGGTTTTGTAGAATAAAACGGCGTGAACAGCATGCCTAACCTTTCTTTATCAATGCCTCCACCATTATCTTCGATATTAATTAATACATTATTGCCTTCTTTTTGGCAATACATAAATATGTTTCCTTTTTCTTCAATCGATTCGTAAGCGTTTTTTAAAATCTCCTCTAAAACTAAACCAAAAAGTTTTTTGTCTATGTATAAATCCACGCCACAGTCAAATTGATACCTATATTGAATAGGCTTTAATGTATTTTCCAATTGAAAATTTTCAAAAGCACTATGTAAAAAATCATTAATATTAACTTTTTCCAATTTTAAATCGGACACATTATTTATTATCTCAATATCAAGTACAATTTTCATAATTTTTGAAAACTCGCCTTGAATGTACTCTAGATAAGGTTCGATATCATTTTTTATATCATTTGGCAGTTTTTTTCTAATAAGATTTAGAAAACCGCTTATTGACATTATAGGGTTTCTAAGTACATGGGCAATGCCTTGAGAAATATATTTTAAATAATTGTAATTTAAGTTTCTCTGACTTAAACCAAGCTTGTTAAAACCAGAAAGTACTATTATTTCAAACACATAAGAATCACTGTTTTTAAAACCATTAATATAGCAAAACTGCACTTTTTTATTTTTGTCAAGCAGGCGTATAAAATTCTTATATAACCCTTCTTTGTTTAATATATCCATTAAATTGTCAAAAAATACAACCCTATCGTCTGATTGGAATATACTTCTTATGTCGTCTTTTAATTTTACATCAAAATACATTATTGCATTTTTGTTTGCATAAACTATACGCTTTTCTATATCAAATACTATTATACAGCTTTCCAATAAATCAAAAATCTCTACATTCACATAATAATCCAGCCTTCTAAACTTATCTAGACAAAATATAACACAATTTTAACTATTTATCAAATACTCGTTCGAATATTTTGTCAATATTCCTTATAAAATAAGTGTGCTCGAAACACTCATTCAATTCTTTATAACTTAAATATTTACTAATTGTTTCATCTTTCGAAAGTATTGTTTTGTAATCCAATCTATTATTCCACGATTCAAAAGCCTTACTTTGTGTAATCTTATATGCAGTTTCCTTGTCGAGTCCTTTTTCTATGAGCTTTAGCATTACCCTTTGGGAGTATATAACACCTCTTGTCAAGTTTAGGTTTTCTAGCATTTTATCCTTATACACAACCAATTTTGTCAATATATCATTTAGCCTGTTTAGCATAAAATCTACTGCAATACTTGAATCTGGCAGTATTATACGCTCATTTGAAGAGTGACTAATATCGCGCTCATGCCATAGGGCAACATTTTCTAAAGCACACAGTGCATTTGACCTAACAAGTCTTGCAAGACCATCTAGGTTTTCACTTAACACTGGGTTTCTTTTGTGGGGCATACTTGATGAACCTTTTTGGCCACCATGAAAAAACTCTTCTGCCTCCTGCACCTCGGTTCTTTGGTAGTGTCTTATCTGTAAAGCAATTTTTTCGATAGTTGCCGCAATTATAGCTAGTGTTGTCATATACTGGGCATATCTATCCCTTTGTATAATTTGGTTTGATATAGGAGCAGGTTTTAATCCTAAAATTTCACACGCACGCTCTTCTACTTTAATATCAACATTTGCAAATGTCCCCATAGAACCAGAAATCTTACCGTATGAGATAGACTCTTTGGCTTGCTGCATCCTCTGTAGGTTTCTTTTCATTTCTTCATACCACAGAGCAATTACAAACCCAAATGTTATTGGCTCTGCGTGTATACCGTGAGAGCGACCAATCATAGGTGTATCTTTAAACTCAAAAGCGCGCTTTTTTAAAGTTTCAAGCAGTTGTTTTATATCTTCGATTATTATTTCAGATGATTGTTTTAAAAGTAATGCGTTTGCCGTATCTACAATATCAGACGAAGTAACACCATAATGCAAAAAACTGCCTTCAAGGGGCGTCAAATATTCTCTTACATTTTCATTAAAAGCTACAATATCATGGCGTGTTACCTTTTCAATTTCTTCAATGCGATTTACATCAAACTTTGCTTTCTTTCTAACACTTTCTGTTATACCAGCAGGGATTGTGCCCATTGCTTCGTTTGCCTGCATAATTGCAAGTTCTACTTCGAGCCATTTTTGATATTTATTCTCTTGCGTCCAAACATCACCCATAATTTTTCTTGTATAGCGCTCAATCATAATCACCTCACCTATAGATTTGATTTTTTATTTTAATATTAAGTAAAATCCCGATTGCAATAAAATTAGTTATAACAGCAGAACCACCATAACTTACAAAAGGCAAAGGCACACCAACAACAGGCAGCAAACCAATAGTCATGCCAATATTGAATATCATAGAAACAGATAACATTATAGTGACACCTATTACTACAATTTTTTCAAAAATTGAACTAGCGACATCTATAAATGACAAACACCTAAAAATAATAAACACATATAAACTAATTAGTACCACAGCACTTACAAACCCCCATTGCTCGCAAAAAGCAGCAAATATAAAATCTGTATGGTTTTCTGGTAAAAAGTTCAGCACGGTTTGTGTGGCTTTGGCTGCTGTTTTACCAAAAATACCCCCAGAGCCAACGGCGATTTCTGATTGTATAATGTGATAACCAAATGTATGTGGCGAAAGGTAGGGATTGATAAATGCAATAAGGCGTTCTTTTTGATAATTCTTTAATAAACTCCAAAAAAATGGGGCTGCAATAAGCAAAAAAATGATAGATTTAATCAAAAATGTTTTCTTTACGCCAACGCTTAATATTATGCCAAGCCCAACGATAAGAATAATCAAGGCTGTGCCCAAATCTGGTTGCTTTATAATTAAAGCGGCAGGGATTAAAATTAAAGCCAGTGGCAGGTACAAATCATTAAAATTATACTTAGAGCTTTTTATGTACTCATCAAAATACGCAGCCAAAACAAGAATAATTGCCAACTTCATAAACTCAGATGGCTGTATATTAAAAAAGCCTAACGAAATCCAGCGTTTTGCACCATGACCAACAAAACCTATAAAAAACACTACTATTAAGATAAATAATACAAAAATATAAAATACAAAAGCATAGGATTTAATTAGCTTTAAGTCCATATTTGCCACAAGCAAACATAAAAAAACCCCAAGTAATTCCCATAATATCTGTTTGTTATAAAATACCCGGCCTGCATCAGTGCTATAAATCAAAAAAACACTCAAAACCCCAAGTAAACATACAGCTATAAATAAATAATAATCAAAATATTTAAATTTTCTTCTATCTAATTGCAATAACATTTAAAATAAAATTTAGAAAAAACATTTTAGTCAAATACTGTTATGGAGTTTTTGCCAGATCGTTTTGACGAGTACAATGCAGCATCAACCCTTTCCATTATAGAATCTAGCGTATCATCCTTTCTCACACAAGTTAACCCAATAGAAAAAGTAACTTTAAACTCTTCATCTTTTTTCTTAAAAATAACCTTAGACATTTTATCTGTAAACTTTTCCGCCACTTTTTTTGCGCTATTTATATCCGTTTCGGGCATTAAAACAACAAATTCATCTCCGCCATAACGAACTGGTATATCAGATGATCGAATATTTTTCTTTATCAAGTTACCTATTTGCCACAGTACATTATCTCCAATTTGATGTCCAAACTTGTCGTTTATGTCTTTAAAATCATCCACATCAATCATAAATAAGCTAAAAATACGACCGTAGCGCTCCATATAGTATAAATTTTCTTTTAACTTTACTTGCAAATATTCTCTTAAATATAAACCGGTTAAACTATCACGGTAAACTTTTACTTTTACTTTTTCTAAAGATTCTCGCTCTAGGTCAATGTTTCTCATAGCTTTTTCTAAGTTCATTTTTAAAGAAAGGTTTATTTTTTTAAGCTTTTCTATTTCTTCATATGCATTTGAAACATCTTCTAAGTGTAGATTTTCTTGAGCAATAAGAGTTTCGCTAATATTTTGACTTGCATTTGAGATTTCTTTTTTTACATTATCAACGATTCTTTCAATTCTTTCTTTTATTTGGTCTGTCAATTCATCTTCTTTGTATTCTTCATACAAGTATTTTTTTAAATCAGTTAAATTCAAACCATTTTGCGTTGCAGTTTCTATAAAAAGTTTGTAATAATTATAGGGGGTTAAGTTTACATTATTTTCTATTGCCTTGTTCAATGTTTGAGCGATAAGCTCTTCAATCACAAAAACCTCACGCTATCAGAAGTAATAATCCTTTGTATCCCATTTTGAGTCTCTACAAGCAAAAAACCATACTCATCTATGTCACTAGCCTTACCAATAATTTTTTTAGAATCACTAATAATTTCTACCTTTCTGCTAAGTGTCGTGTCGTATAACCTCCATAGCTTAATTATATTACTTTTTCGCTTATTTTCAATTAGTTTAATAAGTGCTTCTAAATATTGCACAATTTTGTCCAAAATGAACAACCTATCAGTGGTTTTTTTTGTAACCTCATATACACTTGTTGCATTGGTTTCTTCTGGTATATCAGCCCAATTTATATTTACACCAAAACCGATAATAATTTCGTCTATTGAAGATATATCGCTTTTTGCATCAACTAACACGCCCGCAATTTTTTTATCGTTTACAAGACAATCATTTGGCCATTTAATTTTGGCATCAATGCCAATTTGCTTTAGGGCTAGCACTATAGCAATGCAACCCGCAAACATTACAAATAAACCATCTTGGGGCATGAGATTTTTGGGCAAATAAATATAAGAAGCATATATATTTTCACCAAACGATAACCAGTGCCTGTTTTTGCGACCTCGACCTTGCGTTTGATTAAGTGCAACTATAAGCGATTTGTGAGCTAAATTTTTATTATTTTCTGAGATTTTTTTTGCCTCATCCATTGTAGAAGTAGTATTTTCAAAAAAAAATATATTTTCAACAGCCGTTGTATGCTTTAATTTTTCAATCTCGTAAAGGTTAAGTAAATCAGGTGGATTTTGAGTCAGTTTATAACCTACACCCCTTTTTGCTTCAATAATATAGCCTAACTTTTGTAATTTTTTGATATGCTGCCAAATGGCAATCCTTGATATTTGGGTTATTGAGCACAAATATTCACTACTAACAAAGTTACCTTTATTATTGTATAGAATTTCCAAAATAATACGAGTGGTATTCATCTATCTATTGCGCAAAGCTTTGTTTAGTAATTTGATTGCGCAAAATTTACCACACATTGTGCATACATCATTTTCTTTTGGCAAAGAAGACTGTCTTTGTGCTTTCACATATTCTGGGTCAATAGACAACTCCATCATTTTGTTCCAATTAAGGTCTTTCCTTGCTTTTGACATTTCTATATCCCAATCAATTGCGCCTGGAATCTTTTTTGCAATATCTGCTGCATGAGCTGCTATACGCGTTACTATGACGCCTTCTTTTACATCTTCTGGGTTTGGCAGTCTCACATGCTCGGCTTTTGTCACATAGCACAGCATATCTGCGCCATATGAAGCCATAAGCGCACCACCAATAGCGCTTGTTATATGGTCATAGCCTGGTGCAATATCTGTAACAACTGGGCCTAACACATAAAACGGTGCATTTTCGCACACAGCTTCTTCGATTTTTGCATTTGTAATAATCTGATCAATGGGTACATGGCCTGGACCTTCTATCATAGACTGCACGCCCACACTTAAAGCCTTCTTGTGCAATTCTCCTAAAATAATTAACTCTTCAATTTGCGCTCTATCTGTGGCATCAGCTATGGCACCTGGTCTGAAGCCATCACCTAAAGATATCGTAACATCATATTTTTTGACAATTTCAAGCACATCGTCAAAATACTCATAAAGTGGGTTTTCTTTCTCGTGATAAAGCATCCAAACAGCTAAGAAAGAACCGCCCCTTGAGACTATATCTTCTATCCTTCCCTGTTTGATTAATCTTTCAAGCGAGCTTTGAGTCACCCCGCAGTGCAGTGTCATGTAATCAATGCCATCTTGAGCCTGTTTTTCTATAGTCTTTAATAAATAATCCTTTGTTAAATTTATGATGGAGCCTTCCCTTGTTGCAACTTCAACCGCAGCTTGATATATTGGAACATTTCCAACCACGATAGTTGACTCTTCTAAGATTTTTCTTCTAAAAAAATCCAGGTCACCGCCTGTTGATAGATCCATAATTGAATCAGCTTTGGCCTCAATTGCCGCTTTTACTTTTAGTAATTCTGCATTTATATCAACTATATCACTTGAAGTACCAATGTTGGCATTTACTTTGGTTTTTAAGCCTTTACCTACGCCCATTGCCTCAATTTGATGATTTATATTTTTTGGTATTACCATTGTTCCTTTTATTAAACCTTCCATTATAAATTCTTCGCTTCTTTTTTCTTTGGCTGCAACTTCTTTAATTTGTTTTGTAGCAATGCCTTTTTGGGCATACTCAATTTGCGTCATAACACCCCCTTAAATTAATTGTATTATTACATTAATTATCAAATTTATCAAGTGGTATAAGAGATATGTAATAAAAGGCTTTTAATTTGGTGCCGAGGGCGGGACTTGAACCCGCACGAGGTAACCCTCACTACCCCCTCAAAGTAGCGTGTCTACCAGTTCCACCACCTCGGCGCTTATTTTATGTTTTATAATATAGTCTGTTATTTTTGTCAAGTAAGTTAAAATTTACTTTTATAAAAAATTTTTTTATGCTATACTTTTTTTATGCGCGTTTTGTTTTTTTTGGCTTTTTTGTTGCTTCCTATAATTAGCAAAGCTGCTAATTTTAACGATTGTTTATCTTGCCATAAAGGCATTGAACAGATGCCACCACCACACAACTTTAGCTGTCAATCATGCCATGTATTGCCCAAGGATAGAAATAAGCCACTTACATCACACAACATGATTATAAAAAACCCATCGGCGCCTAAATATTGGAATACTTTTTGTTACAAATGCCACGCAAAGCAGATTGATGATGTAGAGCACTCACTGCATTATACAGCCTACGGTGAAATAAACAAAACGCTTTTAACGCTGCTTCACAAAAAAACAAACTACACAGTCCAAGACCTGCCATCAAAAGGCAAAAACACACTTGAGACACTATCTTTTCAGTTCTTAAGGGAAAATTGTCTTAAATGCCACATATCAACTGAAGGCGAAAAGGGCACTGGTTTATACAGACCTTCTGGGTGTGCTGCCTGCCACATGCCTTTATCAAAAGACGGCATATACCTTGGAAAAGACAAAGCTATGCATGGCAAACCCTCAAATATAGCTTACCACAGTTTTATAAAACCTCAAATGCAAAACTGTTTATCCTGCCACAACAAACAATACGTAGGCACTGATTACTTGGGTATGTTCCCAAAAGAGTTTGGCGAAACATACAGAACCCCAATAAACAAAGAAGGTAATTTTCCTCCTGTGATATACGGCATTGATTACGATTATTTAGCAAAAGATGTACACTACAAAGCGCATATGACCTGTATGTCATGCCACACAAAACAAGAAGTTATGGGAAATGGTAAATTTTATCACAATGAAACGCAAAGCTTGCAGGTAAGTTGTCAAACATGCCATGGTGGATATCATACAAAACCTACCAGGTATTTTAAAAACATAAAACTCTTTAACCCAAACATACCTGGCCACAAATATCATGAAAATGTCTCTTGCAGTGCCTGTCATGCACAATGGACAATATACGATTTTGGCTTTTATGCCCTTAAAGACGATACAAAAGACTACACCAAATGGTCTGCTTTTACACTTACCGGTAACCCACAAGCGGATAAGTTTTTATCTAATGCTATAGGTCTTATGGAAGAAGGTAAAACCCCGCCGCCTCCCATGCAGGAAGATTTTCTTACTGGTAAATTAGTGCCAGGACTTTGGCATATTGGATATTTATTCACAAGATGGGAATATGTAATACTAGGTAAAATGGGTAGCAAATATGTAATATTGCGCCCAATGTATCAGTATTACTTTAGCTATAAAAACGCGCAAGGCAAAGTTATTGTAAATAATAAATTTATGGGCGCAGATTGGGAACCATACTTTCCTCATACGATTGGCAAAGCACGAAGCTGTTTATTTTGCCATGGAAATAAAACCGTAGCAGGCGATGGCTTTTATCCGTTAAAAGACAATTATGCAACAAACCTTATGAGACCAACAACATGCGCACAGAGCAATGTTAGGGTATTAAACAATAAAGAAAAAGAAAACCTCATAAATTACACGCCTTTATTCAAAAAAGAATATTTGAGACACCTAAATTATTATAAAAAATGATTATCTTTCGTAAAATAAATTAGACGGGATAGTTGTATATGATTTAATCTCGTCCTTGTCGTTTTGGTATATAGTGTAGCAGTAAATGCCAATTTGCGTCAAAAAATCCAGCAAGTATTTATCGTTATTGTTAAGCTCCCGCTTAATGGCCTTATCTATAACAAAAATTATGTATATAGAGTGCCTAAATTTTACATCTGCAATATACATAAAAGTTTGACCAATAGCGCTAACCCATGCGGATTGGTCTTTTTGTGTATTTACTTCAAGCTCAATAAATATTGAGTTTTTGGGATCGTAAAAGTCAGCTTGCCAAAATTTATAGCTTTTTGATGTAAGAGACTTAAGTGTTGTCATGGTAGGAATATTTTTGTCTTGAAGTAACATATTGTATTTTTGAGCAACTTTTTTAAACTCATCTTTTATGTCTTGTATTTTTGTCTGAGAATCCTTATTAAAAAAACTATATAAATTAGAAAACCTTACCTGATAATTAAAATAAGCATTAAAAACATCCACAATAGGATACGAATTAAACATCAATCACCTTTTTATACATTTAACTGGAAGTTTACAAATTATTTTCAATTTTGCAAGAAAAAAACTAAATACCATAAAAAAAATGCATCAATTCTTTCCCAAAAAAGATATAAGAAAAGGCACTGAGCGCTAAAAAAGGCCCAAATGGTATTTTAGCTTTAAAATTTTTACCAAATAAAAAAACCAATAAAATTCCTACGATGGAACCTGTAAGCGATGCAACAAAAACAGTGTACAATACACCAACCCAGCTAGTCCATACACCCACTGTACCAAGCAATTTTACATCACCAAAGCCTAGTGCTTCCTGTTTTAACAATTTTGAAAATATAACTGCTAAAGCATAAAACAACACAAAACCAAACACACCCCCAATTAAGCTTTCGATAATTGCGCCATTGTATATTGCAAACAAAAACCCAAATATTAGCAATAATACATTTATAACATCGGGTATAATAAACAATTCTAAATCTATAAAACTTAAAGTTAACAAACAATACCCAAAAATGGCCCAAAAAACACTTTGCAAAGCAAAACCAAACTTTAGAAAAACACACAAGGCGATTAGTCCACCAAATAACTCCACAATTGGATACTTTATAGGTATATTTGATTTGCAATTGCGGCATTTACCTTTTAAAAAAATGTAGCTTAAAATAGGAATATTATCGTACCATTTAATCCGAGTTTTGCAAACAGGACAGCTAGATGGAGGAGTTATAATAGAAAGACCGCGCGGAATCCTATAAA
>Ga0207433_10015105_pt1 | contig 11072 bp, 13 predicted proteins | sample YelNatPaOPGAMG01_FD_187559 | JGI IMG/M metagenome (GOLD analysis project Ga0207433, IMG submission 187559) | Hot spring thermophilic microbial communities from Obsidian Pool, Yellowstone National Park, USA - OP-RAMG-01 (SPAdes) (version 3) | ecosystem: Environmental > Aquatic > Thermal springs...
ATATCCCCAATCAGGTGTTTGCTGAAAAAAATGAATAGTATCATCGCTTCCACCACCAATTGTTTTTGCCCAAGAAACATTACCAGAAGAATCCAACTTAGCAACAAAAACATCATAATTACCAGCACCATAACTACCAGTACCTCCAACTAAAACATATCCTCCATCCGATGTTTGTTCAAAATAACCACCAATCTCATAATTTCCACCACCAATTGTTTTTGCCCAAGAAACATTACCAGAAGAATCCAACTTAGCAACAAAAAAATCACTATTCCCAGCACCATAACTAACAGTACTTCCAACTAAAACATATCCTCCATCCGATGTTTGTTCAATACGACCACCGTAATCATCGCTTCCACCACCAATTGTTTTTACAAATAAATTATTTTGTTGTCTCAATGTTAAAGAATTTTGAGATAAATCTAAATTTTCAATTGTTAGTTTAGCTGTACTATTCTTTGTTCCAACCCCAACTCTTCCATTGCTATCGTTCACAAACAAATCATCAGTGACATTCAACGACAATCCACCAGCACCAGAACCTTGTATTTCTAGCTTAGCTAACGGTGAATTAATTCCAATTCCCAATCTATCAGGAAAACTAAAAATTCCACCGCCAAAATCACTTCCAAATACACCAGCTTTTATTTTACTGGCGTTGTGGCTTACAATTTGTGCACTAACAATGAATAGCAAAAACAAATAGGCAACAAACAATGATAGAAGCAACTTGCTTTTCATCAATGAATTTTTATTTTTCGGATTAAATAAAATTATCCTCTTAATTAACACCAACCAATCCGACTATCACATTACTTTCTCCAAGAATCAATCTATCTCTCACAGTCCCATTGTAATTGTATCTAACATAAAACATCACAGGCTTTTCACCAGATTCGAAACTTCCTTGAAATTCAAGCTGCATGTTTGGCAAGTCAAAATAGTATTCTATTAACTCGTCTTGTAAAGTTCTAAAAAGAATTTTGTTTCCAGAATTTTCAAGATTAGATGAGCTCAAATTATGGCTAACAAAACTCCACAAACCTAAATTTGAAACAAACTCAACTTTGTATGTATTTCCATTAATTTTACTAGGGTAATTCAGAGTTTCGTTTGACAGCACAATTAAAGAATTAATCTCAGGTTGAGCCAACGACTTGCTGTTTTCATTATACATTTTAGCTATTTCTGATGATGTGTAAATTGCTAACTGTTTGAAAGCAGACAAAGTCAAAGATTTTGACAAGTTTCTGTAATAACTTAAAATAAGCGATGTTAGCAGACTTAGCGAAATAAAAGCAACAAAAGCTATAAGCAAATAAGTCACAATCGGAGAAGCGCCTTTCATATAAATTATTTACCTTTATCTCAATATATTGATAAAGCTTATTATTAAGAAACTGAATATTTTATTCGATACAAAATGAAAGGTTTAAGTCCAATAGTTGCTTCAGTTATTCTAATAGCAATAACCATGGCTATAGCAGGCGTCCTTTCATTCTGGGCTGGAAATTTTGTCCAAAGAAATATACAGCAAACAGAAAACACAACCGAAGATTTAAGTTGCCTAAATGCGCTTTTTGACACATATTCTACTTGCAAATACAATTCTGCGAGTAAAGAAATATCAGTTGTCTTAGAAAACAAAAGAGCAAAAAGCTTGCAGTTAGACAGTTTGTATGTTTTCTATCCAAACGATCTTGTTCAATTCAAAATACCAGAAACATTGCCGCCTAATCTATTCTATTTCAAAAGTTCAAAATACGGAATAACAATCAACCCAGGATTTGACCACTTTGAACTCAGAAGCGCTTGTCCAGGTGTTTTTAAATCGTTCAACTGCACTGAGTGATTCAATGAAAGGAGTTTCTGCATTTGTTGCTCTAGTTTTGATAATAGTTACAACTCTAACTGTAGCAGCTCTATTTTCTGGTTGGTTTACGACTTTTATAAAATCAATAACAGGTACGGTTGGAGAGCAAAGCACTACAAAAATAGTTTGCAGCAATGGCGGCATCTCTTTAAGCGATTTAGAATACAATCAAACAAGTGGATATATAACAGGAATAATACAAAACACTGAGATAATTGATTTAGGAGATGTTGATGTTGAAATTTTCTTCTCAAACGCTACAAAGCTGTTGTTAGACTTGAATTTGACTATAACTCCTGGCTCACAAGAAATTTTTTCAACAAATATAAGTACATCAAACTATGAAAGAGTTAGAGTAAAAACAAACTGCTCAAATGTTTACGATGATGTCGACTCCACATACATATCTGTTATTTCTTAAAGAGAACCAGTGGCTAACACAAAAACCAACAATCCGATGACAATCATGAACAAGCTATGCTTTATCCCACTAACTATTTCGCCTTCACTCATTTTACCGAGAGTTAAGCCTGCAAAAAATCCTTGAATCATTATTAAATTCCTAAATATCGATTTGTATTCAGCTGCTAGATTGCTTTCTGCTATTGCTTGAGATTCAGACAACTGCTTCATAGAAACTTGCGCAAGGCTAGGAACCAAAAATTTTTGTAAGCCGATAATCACAGCAAGAAAAACAAAAAATATTATGTAGCCAGAAACTATTTGTGAGTTCAAATAAAGCTTTCTCTCCTCTCTCAATCTTTCTATTTCTACTGTAGTGTTGCTTATCGACTCGAAAACATCTGTTAAATTACCGCCATACTCATGACTTTCAATAACAGTTGAACCTATTCTACCTATCACTTTGGATCTCGTGGATTTTGTGAAACTTAAAAAGGCTTTGCTGAAAGGTATGCCCCATTCTAATTGCATGCTCAATTTCTTTACATATGGGCTTAAGCTTCCATAATCATTTTTTGACACGGTTTGAATTGCTTGTGGCAATGTCATCCCAGATCTTACAGTTTCGACCATGTCATGCATAAATTGAGGAAAAGCGTCTTCTAAGGCTTTCACTCTAGACGTTTCGATATATTTCCAAATTCCAATTGGAGTTATGAAAGTTATTATAGAGATGACGACAATAGTGGAAAAAATTTTAGGCACATCTCTCAAAAATATGTAAGAAAATCCTAGTAGCATTACCGATAAGAAAGAACTAATTGCCAATATTATTATAAAATTTCTATTCATCAAATCTCCACCTGCGTTGTACTTAAGAAAACGATAAATGCTATGTTTAATAGTGGTATCAGAATGTAAATGCTTAGTTTCATTAATGACAATATACCAAAGCCAGCTATGTTTGGTTCAATCATATTCATTATAGAAAATAAAGAAATTATGAATAGAGGAGCAGCTATCAATATCCCAGTATAGAATTCTGCATAAGTCGACAGCTGTTCCAAATATTTTTGTCTTTTCATTCTCCAATAAAACAATGTTTGCTCACTCATATTTTTCAAGTAAACTTTCAAACTACCACCACTTTCTATTGTGCTAACAAAACCAAGCAATATTTGTTTGAATTTTTCTGATGGAGTTCTTTTCGCAACTTCTCTCATTGCTGAAACAGGATCCAAACCAAAAACTTCCATGTTTACAACTATTTTGTTCATTTCTTCAGCTAGAACATCATATTCTTTAAATTTTGACAGCAATTTGAAAACAGCTGATGGTGGAATTCCAGAAGAAGCAATAGAACCCATGTGAACCAAAACGAATGGCAAGTTAGTTTCAATGCTTGTTCTTCGAGAAATCATTTTCTGAATTGGATAAAAGTAGCCTATGAGAAAAACTATAATGAAAGACAAAACAGGAGCGAAAATGAGAAATGCGAGAAAGGAAAAAATGTTGAGTTTAAGATATATGTTAATAAATACAACAATCAGTAACCCCAAAAAAGCTGACAAGGTTGATAAAAACACAATTAAGCTGTCATAATTTCTTTTTGGCATTTGTATTCCTGATTTAGGCAAAGCGGCATTTAGCTGTTTAAATAAATCTGGATAAGAATCAGGAAACCAACCAAACAACTTTAACGCAATCTTTTGTATTTCATTCAGCATTAAATAACAATTATTTTTCTTAGGTATAATATTTTCTACCTAAGTTCATTTTTGTGTCACTACTTTATATTTAAATATCTCACTCAATTTATCTATTCTTTTCTTTTCACTTATCTTATCTACCATTCCCTTCAATTCATCAATTTCAGTATATTCTTTTATTTCTTCATCTGTTTTAACTTCGCTTTCTGATTTCTCAATTTTCTTTTCGATCTCAGCTTCTATCAGTTTTGGTTTTTCTTCAATTCTCTCTACAGTTTTTTCACTTTCTTCAGGCTCGCGTTTTTCAAAAGCTTCTTTCTCTATATCAACTTCAACTTTTTGTGCTTTTTCAACCTTTATTTCAGCATCAGGATTTTCAACCATTTTCAAAATCTTTTCCGGATTCTTGTAGAAATCGTTTATTATTTTGTTAACTTGTTCAAAATCTTTTATGTTGTTTTTCAGCATCCAGTCCAAAACATTCTTTTTTCTTGAAACATCTTTTATAGCATCTTCAAATTTTATTCCTTTGTTTTTTGCAATTTTATTCAAGACAAAACTATTTGTAAAAAATTTATACTTATCTGTTTGCGGATCCCATTCTGCAACTCTATATGTTACTGCTTTCAAAGTTTTTGGATCAACATATTTTATTTCTTCAATCTCTTTTATTCTTCTTGCAGACTTTCCTTTTTCTTTTGCATGAACTATTATAGCAACGACATCAAGGCTTTCAACAAGTGTGGCAGGTAATTCTATTGGAGGTGTTGTTAATCTCTTTATAACAGTGTCTATGCTGCCAGCGTGAAAAGTACAAAGCGAGGGATGACCTGAAGACATACCTTGAAACATGACATAAGCTTCTTTTCCTCTAACCTCGCCAACTATAACATAATCAGGATTTTGTCTGAAAGAACCCTTTAACAAATCAAACAGAGTTATTTCGCCATATTTTTCTCCAGTGACCATTGGTATACCGAAACCAAGTCTGGTTACAGTGGGCACCCAATGCTCGTGAGGTATTCTCAATTCTCTAGTATCCTCTATGCTGACAATCTTTGCTTCTGGTGGTATGAACATACATATAGCATTTAAAAAAGTCGTTTTACCAGTAGCTACACCTCCTGCTATCAAAATCGAAGCTCCATTTTCCATAAGATACCAGAAGTATGCCATTATTTCAGAGGATGCCGTGCCAAGTTCTATAATTTCAATAGGCGAGAAAGGTCTTTTGGAGAATTTTCTTATGCTGAAAGTAGGACCTTTTGTTGTAACATCTCCAGCCAAGCTAGCATTAACTCTACTTCCGTCTGGCAAAGAACCATCTAAAATCGGTTCAGCATAGCTAACATATCTTCCGCATCTCTCTGCCAATTTTATTACAAACTCTCTTAATTCATCTAAATCATTGAAGACGATGTTTGTTTGCAGCGAACCATATTTTCTATGAACAACATACAAAGGGACACCAACACCATCACAGGCTATATCTTCTATCCAAGGATCTCTCAGTAAAGGTTCGATTCTATTTAACCCAACGAAATTTCTATAGATGTAGTACATTATTTTTTCCATCTGCTTTGGTTCTAATTTGATTTCCATACTGTTTAAAATTTTCATTATTTGTTTCTCTAAATAATCTATAATCTTCCTCTCATCTTTTACTGCATTAAAACCAACTTGAATCATATCGATTAGCTCGTTAGAAACTTTGCTGAGTATTTTTTCATCTTCCACTGACATCTCAGGCTCTTCAAGAAGATATTGCACTTGAGAGATGTCAGGATTCCAAACAATATGCGCATTAGCAAAAGGTATTATCAAAGGATATCTGACATTTGTTTCTGATATGTTTTTAAAGGTGGGCAAATCAGAAAAATTTTGGGGATATTCCACTTTGAATGTAGGCAGCTCTTTCATTTCTTCTTCATGTAGCTTCTTCCAAAAATACCCTTTATACTTTTTAACAGATTCAAACACCATTTTTAACCCTTTGACATGTGCTTCTTTCTAACAGATTTACCTCTTTTAACTATGTGATGAAATCTGGCACAGCTTGGGCACACTCGCAATTTGCCTCCACTTGTATGTATAAGCCTTTTATCGACTTGCTGCAATATAGTAGGATCACTTATTCTGAATCCCTTGTAAGTTTCAAATGTTTTCCACCTAGGCACTCTTCTTCCACATAAGTCACATGTTATTGTAGCTTCTTTTCCCCTCTTTTTTGTGTGCAAATACTCTCTCTTATATGGCGCTGTAGATACAGGCAAACATTCTCACCTCATATATATTATTAGTAGTATATAATTAAGAGTAAAGTATATGAATCAATCCATTTCTTGCTTTACCGCTTCTAACGCAATCCTAGACCACTCTTCTACATCAAAATCGTTAGACGAAAATATGCTTTCCACATCATTTATTCTCATCATCTTTCCAGTTTTCAATTCTTCTGATTTTGGTGTAACATCCTTGTCCGTCTCTATCAAATAAAGTATGCCGAAGTGAACACGTCCAACATCATTTGACTCGTCGTTGATATACCCCAAAACCTTTGCTTCAGCATCGCCTAGAAAACCAACTTCTTCGTTTATTTCTCTTAGCATGCTTTCAACTATAGGGTTTTCACTTTTTTCATCAACTATTTCTATATGTCCACCAACACCACACGACCATTTGTTTTGCAATCTTTCATCGCCATGCGCTTTATTCGAAGGCGATCTTTGATAAACAAACATATTTTTCTCCTTTTTGTTAACTATAATCGCATAACCTATCGGCTGCTTCTTAGAAGGGTCTTTTTCTGCCAAACCTCTTTTAATATAGTAAAAATTTTCGAGAATTCTTTTTTCATAATCTTTTTCTCCATGTCTAACAAAACCATTGAACGCATCGTTTCTAAATAGCTTGCTTCTGTCAACAACCATTATCAGCTTTTCGTTCTTATCCATTTTACTTATTTATGTGAAGCAACCATTTATTTATTGTGGTGCAGCATGGAATATCCAGAATCTGTTTTAACAAAGAATAAAAAAGGAGAAACAGAAGTGAGAAATTTGATTTCACGTGGAGAGTTTGTTTTATATGACTATCGAGATCCTAAAACTTTCAAACAAATGGAAAACAAAAAGAGAAAGCTATATTTGAAACATGACAACGTGATAGAAGAATATTACATAATCCCAACACAAATGCAAAACAGAGAATTGTTGATAAAACCTAAAGAATTAGATGAGAAAACAAGAATGGTTTGGAATAGCAGCAAAAAGAAGGAAGAGCCACTGTGGTTATAAAATATGGAAATTTTTTCAACATCATAGATAACAATATAAAATCTCTAGAAGAATTATTATTTGATGCAGCAAAAAGACAGAGTTCCTACTGGCATTCCTGGTTTGGATGAATTGTTAGAAGGAGGGTTTATTCCAAACTCAGCTATACTAATCAGCGGCGAAGCAGGAACAGGTAAAACAATATTTGGCACACAATTTATTTGGAATGCTCTTTGTTTGGGAGAAAATGGAGTTTACATCACTTTGCAGCAAACGCCAGAAGACATAGTCAATGATGTCGCGGCTTTTGGTAGAGATTTAGCTTTTGCTGTTAGACAAAAGCAATGCAAAATAGTTTTTGTTCCATTTCAGGACATAAAAAGACTGACAGAAATAATTATTAGAAGCGTTGAAGAAATTAATGCTAAGCGGCTTGTGATAGATTCAATAACAATGGTTTGCGAAGCTGCTAAAAATATGTTTGAAATGAGGCATGCGCTTAACAGATTGATAAACCAGCTAAAGAAATTAGGAGTCACTACACTATTGCTTTCAGAAATTCCTGAAGGGTCAAATACATTAAGCAGATATGGAATAGAAGAATTTATGGCGGACGGTGTAATTGTTTTAAATGCAGGTGTAGATGTTGTAGGTGGCAGACCGAGAAGTCTTTACATCAAAAAAATGAGAAGGACTAAACACGACATGGATGTGCATCCAATAGAGATTACTGAAAAAGGAATAAGAGTTTTGAAATGATTTGTTTACAATACAACACAAAAAGTTTTTCAAACATTAATTGCTTTAGAATATAAATTAGATTAAATAATAATTTTAAAGACGTCTATTGTGTTTTAAAAGTACAAACATTTTTTCCAGCAGCTATGCACTGCAATTCTTTGCATTCAACCTTTTTTCCTTGAGTTCTCTCATAAACATTTTTCAAAACCCCTCTTATAATATGGCAAACAGGTTCTTTTTGTTGCCCATGTTTGCTCGCATAAATTTTGGCAAAATTGTTATTCTTTATTTGAAAAACACCTTCCTTTTCATTCAAGCTAACTATCTCTAATTTTCCAAAACCGCTTAAGTCAAACAATTTTGTCCAAATGTCAACTATCTTTGATTCATCCATCGCATATTTTTTCTTAAAGTGGTCAATTATTGAATTTGAGATGAAGTATCCCAAATCTTCCATTACAGTTTTGTCTTGAATTTTTTGTTGTAAATCAACTAGACTTTGCAAGGGCAGTAAAAAATACTTTAATTCAAATATTTCTATCTCCTCATCAGTAAAAGTTGCCTGTCTAGTTGTAATTAACTTGGAAAGGAAGGGTGATATCATTTAATCACTTATGTCATTCTCCTTATTTTAGTTAGCTTTGTCCACTTGTCATATGTTAGCAAGTCTTCTTTCTCTTTGTTCACTTCAACCAAATTTTGCAGTATCATTAGCAGCTTTTTATCTTTCACAGTTTCTTCCAATGTCTTTTTCAATGCTTGCGAAAAGAGGGTAGCTCTTTTTTCATCAATAAAGTGAGCTATTATCGCTGCAGGTCTTTGATACATTATTTCTAGAAAACCATCTTTTTGGAAGAGAAAACGCTTGTAAAATTTTTCGCCTATTAAATCATCACCTATAAAGCTAAATTCTTCTTTGAAATTTTTTTCTAATCTGTTAACGAAATTGAAAAGCTCTGTTTCAGATTTTTTGCTGTCTTCAAATTCCTTAGCTATTTTTTCAGGTTTAGATTTTTCTTGAGATGTTTCAAATGGCAATGTTTCTGGCAAATCTATTAAAGTGACGTAAACGTGTTTGGATTTCATCTAAATCTATTTAATTTATTTGTGTTGGAGAATTAAATTGTTTTTTGCTTTCAAGCTGATTTAACTGAAAAATCTTTGATTAAGAAAATTATTCTGAGCTTGCCTATATGTTTGATAATTTCCACCAGGCACTTCTATGCTAACAGTTCTTGGCCAACAACCATACAAAACCTCCATTGCATCTATCGTTCCATCATGAGGGCCCGGTTTTGGGTATGGAGCTGATCCAGGTAGACATATTCTTGTAAAGCCTGCTTGAGCGATTTTTATCAAATAATTTTCGTCTGTTAAATTTGTAACAAATGTCTGTTTTCCATAGGGAGGCGTTTCTTGCAATCTTTCAAGCAGATTACTCCTGTTTCCTGTCGGTATTACATTAATTATAACTCCTTTGTCTGGAGGCATGATTGGTTCATCCGATACATAAACTAGAAATTGATTGCCGCCAGAGTTAGGTCTATAAATTTTTACACCCTGACCCAAACTTCTAGAAAAATAAGTCAAATCAAAACCAATAGTGTTTGACCATCGAGTGTCCCTCAAAGTTCCAAATATTTGCAGGTATCTTTCCAGTGCTTCTCTCAGCAATTCTGCTGCTTTTTCTACGTTATCCCTACTACCTTCAATATATAGTTTCTTCAAGTTAAAACAAGAAAGACCAAAAAATGCATAAGCGTCAAAAGCGTATAGCATTGCATCAGATTCAGTAAATTCACCTTCATGATATCCTTGTCCTATCTTGGTCCCATGTTTTGTCACTACGTATGGCCCTCTTCCAAACAACCTTCGTGAATTTCTTTGAATTGCTTCAAGAGTTTCAGAGCTTCCAAAAGGTATTAATGCATCGCTTTCTCTATAAACTATATTTTCTATACTTTTCTTTCCCCCAGGCCAATACACTGCTGCTAAAACACTAGCTAATTCTGGGTCTATTTCGGATAATCTTTCTAGATAGTATGGAATAAATATTCTCTCTTGGCTACTCAACTTATATAGTTGGGATGGCATTTTACCTGTTTCTGAATAAATTTGAAACCCAGTCAAAAAACTCAATGGACCAAAACCTGGTAAGTTTCCAAAACCTATGTGAGTTATTAATTCAGGTGTATGCGGCTTGCCCTTAGGCATATCACCTTGAACATATATATAACCATAGGGATAAGGATTCATACCCTTGGTCAAATTTATTCCAGAAAGGTTCGAAAGATCCCATGAAAAAGGCTCGAAACACACTCCATCTATCATCAATTCAGGGTAACCTGTTTCTTGAGCTAATTCTTGAACGATACTCTTTCTTCCATCTTTGTCGCTGAGTTGTTGATGAAGCAAAAACAAACTTTGAAAAGGGTTGCCTTGATATCTTTTTGCTCTATCTTTTATTCGTTGTATAATTTCTCTGATGTTTTCGATGTTTTCGGGCTTAACTTCATCAGCAACCAGGTTTGACATCTCTACCACTTATTCCTTGAATCTCTGGGGGTAATCTTCCTATACCGTAAATTACTCTTGGCATTCCTGTGTCATATGCATCGGCTACATAAACTCTGTCGCTTGGTTGCATGGGACCATGTAAATGTATTCTTCCGTCACTAAAATTCAAAGCCCTTAAAACACCTGCTCCCTTTTTTACTAGCTCGTTTGTCAACGGGTCGACTGCATAAACTAAGACATCGTTCCCGCAAACATCATCAGGCAATCTCGCTGTGTATGCACCTATTCTCTCTCTTCTTGCGTCAACATCATACCATTCTCTTTCCGGGTCCCATCTTAAAACTATAACGTGGTTCTGGCCACTGTACCCATATGTTTCTGTTGGATATCTGCCAAAGACACTTTTCATTAATTCAGCATATTTTCTTTGGTTTATTCCATCTGGAATTACTATAGCACCTTTTTTTCCATCATAGCCACCACCGCCGCCATGAACGTATACATTGCTGTATTGAAGACCTCTTTCATATAGCTCTAATGCTAATAAAT
>Ga0207433_10015106_pt1 | contig 11072 bp, 11 predicted proteins | sample YelNatPaOPGAMG01_FD_187559 | JGI IMG/M metagenome (GOLD analysis project Ga0207433, IMG submission 187559) | Hot spring thermophilic microbial communities from Obsidian Pool, Yellowstone National Park, USA - OP-RAMG-01 (SPAdes) (version 3) | ecosystem: Environmental > Aquatic > Thermal springs...
GCATCTGAAACTTTTTTACTGAAAGGCCTGCCCTCTCCAGCGTTCCCACGAAGCCCACAACATCTCCGAGGGTCGCCCCTTCTATCTTGACCTCGATTCCTTTCTCCACAGTGTTCTTTCCTAGCCTGAGCGTCGTGGGCCTAAGCGCAACGAGTTTACCTCCCTTTATGGTCTTAGATACGACTTCCTCGAGGAGGGATAGGGAGAGCCTCTCTTGCTGGGAGATGTTTGCCTTCATCCCTTTTCTCTCAAGATACTCCCTTTTAAGCGCTATGATGTTCCCTAGCTCCTTCTGCCTTAGCGAAATGTGGTGCTGTAACCCCTTTGCATCTCTCCGAAATGTATAGGCATAAGAAAGGAACAGGATACTGAGAAGGAGAAGGACAAGGACCACAATCCTTTGCGGAACCGACTTGATGAAAGACGTCAGAGTGATCCCCTTATCTTGAACTTCACTTGGTTTCCACTAAGATCCACGTTCTCTACGACTATGTCCTTCAAGACAGAATCACTTGAGGCCAATGCCTCCTTTATCTTTTCCAAGTTCGAAAGGGAAGTCGTGGCGCCCGAGATAACGAAGCCCTTGCCATCGAAATTGAACTCTGTCAGTCTTACGTCGATGGAGGGCAGAATCGACCTGCTGAGCTCAGACAGGACACGAAGAGGGGAAACCTGTCCGGATCCCACCCTCTCGGCGCTCAGTTCTCTCACCTTCTCTCTGATTATCCTTTCTACCTCTGTGACGGGGGGCGACCCTTGAAAGAGGCTCTTGTATATCCTGAGCTCTTCCTGAGTAAGCTCCTTAAGAACATTGCGTTTCAAGGCAAGGTCTGTATAGGCGAGTATAAAGAAAAAGAGTGATACCGTGAACAGGACTAGGGCAGCAGATGAAAACACGTGGGCCATCCTGATATGAGACTTTCTCTCACCCTTCAGGAGGTTTATGTGGGCCTTCGGATCAAGGGAGAGGAGTGCGGCTCCTGCCGCTGACCATATCCAATGGGGGTAACTCTCCGCCTCCACGTAGTTGGAGATGGAGGGAGTCTTTATATGCACCCCCATCTCCCTTAGGAGAATCTCCTCGTACCGCTTTGAGTCGGCTGCCCCGATAAGATACAGAGTCCCCACCCTTTCCTCTCCTAGGTATTCTCTTATAGTTTCGCACAGGCTTTGGGGCTCGAAAAGAGACTGTCTTAGAAGCCTCAAGGTTCCCTCCTGGAATCGAAAGACCGAGAGCAGACTTCCCTCTATGTAGAGCAGGGCATAATCATTCTCCTTGGGTGCCTCGAAAAAAGAGAAGGCGTAAAGGGCCGAAAGCACATTCGTCGTTACACATACGGGTCTCAGATTCTGTCCTACCCCCTCCACTACCGACCTTTGGACAGCCAAGCATAGAACCTGTCCTTGGCCCATCTCTAGGAAGTCTACCCCCATATCATCTACAGGATGGGGAAGGACCCTCTCGAGTTCATTCTTGAGGACAAGCTCGATCTTTTTCCTATCCCTGAATGGAAAGGAAAGCAGCACGAGGAACCCCTGAGAAGAGGGGAGCGAGACCGTAACGTCTCTGCCTTCAAGGGCCTCTGTGCTCCCTATCTCCCTAAACTCCAATGCTATCTTCTTCTTTCTTGCTTCACAGCTCACAAGATAATTGCTACCATTGAACTTCAGAACAGCGAAACCCTTTCTCAAAGCGATTCCCTCCAGGACACGATCCTCACACCATCTCCCTCCCTTTTCACCACCGCAGTAACGGTCTTTCTCATCCTTCCGATCGAGTAGCTGCTCTCTATCTTGAAGATGGTGGAGTTTACCTTTATGAAAGGAGCGATCTTAGCATAAAGGCTCTCCGAAAAACCAATAACCTCCTTGACGTCCGTCAACTTCTTGAACGGTACTTCATCTCTTTTTCTCACTATCTCTTCACAGAGACCCTCTCTCAGCTCTTCATGTAGATCCAGAAGCACCTCTAGCGGGGCCGTATTCACGTTGATTCTACCGTCTGTCGGCTCGATCGTGAGGTAATCTTTCAGACCTTTCTCCACAAGAAGTTCCTTGTCGAACCCTTTTATGAGGAAGAGCTCGTCCATTACCTCTAGGGGACCGTTCTTGCAAGAATAGCCCATTTCTCTGTAGAATGACTCCTCCGCCCCCCCGGTCCCAGTCGGTTCGTTATCGGCATCGATCCAATCGATCAGTGCATCCACGACGTCCGGATTTCCCCCCAATCTTTCTATCAGCCTTCTCAGATGCCTCTCCATTCTCCTGTCGACGGTGTTGTTCTTCACGAGCTGATTCACGTTTATCTTCCTGTCCTCATCCTCGATCCTCACATTCAGAACCCCCTCGCCCACAGAGATCATAGGGAGGAGGATGGCCCATTTGTCGTCCTCAGAGTCGTAACTTGCATCGTCCTGTTCGATAAGGGCAATCGCCCCTTCTATGCCCGAACGTGCCAGTTCGAGCGCATATATGGAATCCCTGAAGTTTGATGCCTGTAGGAAGCTTATCATGGAGGAGGAATTAAAGGCAAGGACAATCGGGAATAGCACGCTTATGATGATGAGGACGAGCACTAATATAAAACCCTCCTCGTTACAGTGCCGAGGGGATTGTCTTTTCAACGACAAATACCTTCTCCTCCCCGTCTTCTGTCCCAATCGCTATCTCGACTCTAACTTCTTTTGGGACTCTGCCAAAGGCCTTCGAGTTCCATTCGTCCAACCAGTTACCTCCGTCGGAAAAGTAGGCGTCGAATCTTTTCACGTTCCTTGCTACCTCGAAATAGTTCCCTCCGTCGGTGAGTTCTCCCTCCACTGGGGATTCTCTCCTCACAAGCACAAGAGTTCCTTCCTCATCCTTCACAACCCTATAACCAACCTCTGCTTCCGAGTGCATCCCTTGCTTCAGGAGGGAGGTGGTTACGAAATCCAGCCTTGACCAGCCTGCCCTTTCTATCTCTTCTCTCTGTCCGACAAATCCCCAATTCCCCATCGTCTTTATCCCTCTAATGTCCTTTCCTATGAGTTCCAAAAGCACCCTTCCCGATTCATAGGCCTTCCTTTCGCTCCTCACCGCACTTACCGTGCCTCGAATAGCGAAGAAAGTGGCGTAGAGCACGGAGAGGATAAGGGCTGAGAGAAAAGTGGCAATGAGTAACTCAAGGAGGGTAAAGCCCCTTCTATCCGTACTACGCATCGGCTCACCCCTTAGGGTATCTCAGGACACACCAAAGCCTTCTTTGCCTATTTTTTCCTGGTGTAGCACAGAAATGAAGTGCCCCTTTTCCCATCATCCCACAAGATCTCCACCCTCACCTCTCTCACCCCTTCTATGAACGTCTCGCCCACAAGCCTTCTGAAGAGAAAACCTGGCCTTCCTTGTATCTTACCTTCCTCGTAGCCAAGAGGTGGGAACTCACCCTTTTGTAGCTCTTTCATCATTTCTTCCGCTATGATCGCTGCCTCGGTGAGTTTTTGTGCGTGGTCCTCCATCTCCAAAGAAAAGATCACAACGCCGAGGAAAGAGACAAGCGCTAAGGAGGCGCAGGACAGAGCAACAAGCACCTCAAGTAAGGTCAGCCCTTTGTCTTTCCCCTGGTTCTTCCCTGTATCCATCGTAGCCTTGAACTGTGGCCGTCAGGGGATCCAAGACGACTGAATAGAAGCTCCCCCTTTCTCCCTCAAAGTGCATGATTACCCTGTCTACGAGACCTGTCGGGTAGAACCTCACGACACACCTTCCATGAACAAGTTTTTCGCCATTTATGACCACGTCCTTTAACACATACGGGCCCTGCACTCTTATCTCCCTTTCCGGCACGAACCCCACATACACATCCATGTACCCAATCTTTATCGTATTATTCGTGACATCCAGCTCCACATACTGGGTCACATACTCTGTAACGGCCTTTTCCCTGAGCAGTGAAAAACTTGTAGAAAGGGCCGATAACATGAAGTTCTCTTCGTCCTCTTTTAGGATCTCAAGACGCACAAGCGAGAAAGGCAGGAAGATCGACATGAGAAGGAGCACAACAAGGAGTTCAAGGAGGCTGAACCCTCTATTCTCTTTCCAGATCCTTGCTTGAAATGTCCGCATTCTTCCCCTCCCCACCTGGTTGTCCATCGGCCCCATAGGAGATTATTTCGTAGTCTGAACCGTCAGGTGCGGGCGAGATATAGATGTAAACATTTCCCCATGGATCTAAGGGAAGGCGTTTCGTCTCGAGGTAACCACCCTCTCTCCACCTCCTCGGGACTGGTTCCGTTTCCGGCCTCTTTATGAGCGCCTCCAGGCCCTGTTCTGTCGTCGGATAGGTCCCGTTATCGAGTTTGTAAAGCTTAAGGGCGCTTTCGAGTGTCTTCATGTCCATCTTGGCCTTTATCCTCCTTGCCTCTTCGGGCCTCTCCATGATCCTCGGAATCAGAAGGGTGGCAAGGATCCCTATGATCACTATCACGACCATAAGCTCTATCAGTGTAAAACCCTTTTCATCTTTCTCTCTTCTGCCCATATGTCACCCCTTCAGGATTAGTCTGTTCATTTCGAATAGGGGAAGGAGCGTCGAGACAAGGACGAATGCAACGAAGGCGCCGAGGACCAGAATTATGAAAGGCTCTACAAGAGATGTGAGGGCCGTCAACCTCTGAGATGCCGCGGCTTCACAAGATTCGGAGATATTGTCGAGCATCTCTTCAAGGTTTCCCCCTTTCTCTCCGACGGAGATCATGTCCGCTATGTGGTAGGGGAAAAGACGTGTCTGCCTCATAGCGAAAGACAGATCCCTGCCACCCTCGACCATTTCTGCCATCCTTCTAATACCTTCTTCGTAGAAGGGGTTTTTCATGGCCCCAGCAACCACAAGTAGGGACTGCAGCATAGGGACTCCGCTCTTTAGAAGCGTGCTTAGTATGCGGCTGAACCTTGCCAAAAGGAACATCTCGTACAGTTCACCCACAAGGGGAAGCTTTGAGAGCAATAGGGCTCTGATTCTCTGCCAGCCCTCCCTCTTTCTCGCTTTTACTGCCAGGAAGGTCACAGCGAGCACAGTAACTACGATGAAAGGCAGGTTTCCCGTCACAAGATCGGACAGGCCCATAAGGACTCTCGTGGGAAGGGGAAGTGTCTGGCTCATCCTTTCAAAAATCTTCATCATCATTGGCACAACGACGCTCAAAAGAAAGATGAGTACTGAGATGCCGACACAGACCATAAGAGTTGGATAGACCATTGCCGCCTTCATCTTCGATCTTAGGCCTGCGTCTCTTTCCAGTAGCTGCGCTTGGTACGCAAGGATCGCATCGAGAGAACCGCTCCTTTCCCCAGCCCTTACAGAATAGACAAAGAATTCATCAAAGATGTGCGGAAACTCCTTCAACGCGTCGGAAAAAGATATCCCTCCCCTTACCCTCTCAGAAAGCGTACGAACGATCTCCTTCTCAGCTCCAGTCTTTGCCTGATTCTGAAGGATAAGAAGAGCCTGATAAAGGGGGACGCCACCTTTGAGCAACGAGGAAACTTGCCTGGAAACCTTAAGAGGAAGCTTCCTTCTTAGACCGAATGCGAAAGGTAAGGACTTTTCTCTTTTGCCCTTCTCCCTCTCTTCTAAAGAGATGAGGTAGAGACCCTCCCTCCTTATCCTCTCCCTTGCATCTTCTCTATGTTCGGCATCAACTTCGCCCCTTCTCCTCTTACCCTCCTTTGTTAAGGCTTCATAGGCGAACTTCATCATTCAATAGTCACCCTCAGCACCTCGGAGATGGTCGTCAGGCCGGAAAGTACCTTCTTTATCCCGTCCTGCCTCAGTGTGCTCATCCCATCCTTCACGGCCCGAAGCTTTATCTCTTCCGAGGAGGCCCTCTTCTGGACGAGCTCCCTTATAGGATTTGTCATTCTCAGAAGCTCAAAAAGACCCGTCCTGCCCAAATATCCTGTGCCTAGACAGTTCTCGCACCCTCTCCCAAAATAAAGGATCTCAGAATCCCTCCTATACTCCTTCATGAGGTCTTTCTCCAGATCAGTCGGCTCGTACACGTCCTTACAGAAAGGACAGATCTTTCTGACCAGTCTTTGGGCCAGAATGGCCGTTATGGAGGACGAAAGTAGATAAGGCTCGATGCCCATGTCTATTAGCCTTGTGAGGGCACTAGCCGAATCGTTCGTATGAAGTGTCGAAAAGACGAGATGACCTGTGAGAGCAGCCTGGATAGCAATCCTCGCTGTCTCCTCGTCCCTTATCTCTCCCACCATGATTACATCTGGATCCTGTCTCAGGAAAGATCTCAGAGCCTTTGCAAAATCCAGGTTTATCTTGGGATTCACCTGCATCTGACCGATGCCTGTTATGAGGTACTCTATGGGATCCTCAACTGTCAGGATGTTCTTCTCGGGCGTATTTATATATTGGAGAGCAGCATACAGAGTGGTCGTCTTTCCGGATCCCGTGGGACCAGTGACAAGCACAACTCCTTGTGGCCTCGAAATGATGTTAATAAAGTTCTCCTTTAACTCCTCGTCCATGCCTATTTCATGGATACCAATAAACGCTGCAGTCTTATCAAGCAGCCTCATCACGACTTGCTCTCCATGGGTCGTGGGTATGATCGAGACCCTGACATCGATTTCCCTCTCATTCACCTTTATCTTTATCCTTCCATCCTGGGGCAGCCTCTTCTCTGCTACGTCGAGGCCTGCCATCACCTTTATCCTCGATACGATCGCGTCTTGAGCCCTCTTTGGCGGCCTATACATATCGTACAAAAGACCATCGATTCTAAACCTAACCCTCACGTCCTTCTCCGAGGGCTGTATATGGATGTCGCTTGCCCTATCCTTTACAGCGATAGAGAAGAGAAGGTTTACAAGTTTTATGATGGGCGGCTCATTCGCCGCATAGTCAGTAAGGTCGTGGTTCTCCGGTATCTCCTGAGTGATCTCAGAGAGGGCGCTTTCACTCAGATCCTCGACCACACCGGCCACAGCCTCTCTGCCTTGCTCCTCCCTAAATGTATTAAGCAGACGAAGGAATTCTTCTTTTGAAACGCGCCTCTTTTCGACAGGCATGCCTACATAAAGGCTCAATGCGTCGAGGGCGAAACCATTCGCACCTTCTTCGCACACACATAAGAGTGCCTGGGGGTGCCTCTTAAGCCCTACTGGCAGGATCCCGTTCTTTTGAAAAAAAGTATAAGAGAGACGGGAAACCTGAGGGGGAAGGGGCAAAAGTTCAGAGTCTTCACTCATGAGCTCTCTTTCCCTCTTATGCCCTTACCCTTTATAAGTCCTTCCTGCTCCTGTTTCTTCTTCTTTGTGATCTCCTCCATCTGTTCCGGCATGTACACGATTCTTGGCGTGATAAAGACGAGCAGGTTCTTTTTCTCGTTTACGCTCTTCTTGTAGCCGAAAAGGCTGCCTATGATGGGTAAAGCACTCAAGAGCGGTACACCTTGTTTGCTTCCTGTTGTATCGTCGCTTATCAAGCCGCTTATGACAATAGTTTGAGAATCCTTGACACCTACAGTAGTTTTGGTCGAGCGCTTAAGCGTCGTTGGAGTGATAAGCTCGGTGGCAGTCGCACCTGTCGAGACCTTCGTTACCTCCTGATGTATGTTCAGATACACGAACCCATCCTTGTTTATCGAGGGTTTCACCTTAAGCTTCACTCCCACATCCCTGTAATCGTAGGAATAGATGGGATTTCCCGCTGCATCAAGCCTTGTAGTCGTCTGATATGGCCTGTTTTCGCCCACTATAATCTCTGCCTCCTCATTGTTCAGGGTAAGGATCTGCGGAGTCGACAGTATGTTTACGTCCTCGACGGTGCTCAACGCCCTTATGAATGCAGCGAGAGAGGGATAGTCCTTGCCCATAAACCTTATGGTCTCCCCAAGGATCCCGATGTTCAGGCCCGTCTTAACACCGGCCACTGCTTGGGTGGCGGAGCTTGCATCTCCCGCTACGGCCGAGCCTATCGCTCCACCTACCGTCATGAGCGATCCGCCCTGCTGGACAAACCCGCCTGCCGTTGCGGGGCCCTGCTTCCCTGAACTTGCCCCGACTAGCCACTCGACACCTAGTTCGAGCCCCTTTGTGGTACTTATCTCCACGATGGCAGCCTCCACAAGCACCTGAGGCCGGTAGGTATCGATCTCCCCTATTATCCTCTCCATCTCCTTCAAGTCTTCTGGTGGTGCGCTTATGATAATGGAGTTTGTCGATGGAAAGGAAGAGATAAAAATCTGTTCCCTGGGTGTTGCGCCCTTTTTCGCTGCAATAAGCGTCTGAAGGGTCTTTGCAAGGTCAGACGCGTTTGTGTGCTGGATGTTGAATACCCTTATTGTCTCCAGGCGTTTTGATACTGGCACATCAAGGATCTTCATCACCTCCTTTAGCCTCTGGATGTTGGAAGCGTTGTCAACCATGATAAGGGAATTTGTGGAAGAGATCGCCGTGAGATAAGCATCCCTAGACATGAGGGGCCTCAGAATTCCCACAAGTGTTGTGGCATCTAAGTAATCGAGGTGGTGAATGTATGTGACTGGTCTGTCCTCAGGAGAGACTGCCGGCTGTTCCTTCTCCTCGATCACATTCATGGCCAGTGATTTTGCATCCGTCCATTTTACGATCTTCGTCACTTCCTTCGTCTCGATGATGGCGAAACCAAAGTAAGACATCACCGTCTCAAAGACGCGGTTTACCTCCTCCTTTGTAAGGCTCTGCGGGGCAAGGATAGTAATCTTGCCTTTCACGACGTTCTCATCGAACAGGAAGTTCCTGCCCAGAAGGGTGCTGATGAACCTTATGAGATCCCGAAGCTCGATATTGTCGAAGTTCATCTGGACGAGTTCCGAGGTCTTTTGCTCTCTTCCGCTTTCGCAAAAAACAAGAGAAGGAAAAAGGGAGAGTAAGAATGCGACTAGCAGTACAATTCTCTTCAACGTCCCCCCTTCATCTTATCTCATAGCGAAGCATCATTGGTCTTCCGTCCCTTAAGATCTTTACCTCAAAGCTTCTTGCATCCTTCAAAGCCTCATAGGCCTTATTCACATCTTCGTTGCTCGCGATCCTGAAACCGTTTACCTCCTGGATTACGTCACCTGCCATGATCCCCGCCTTCTCCACGAGGCTACCTTTGTCCACTGACACGATTTTGAAACCATTTGGATTGCCCTTTGCGTCTAAGGATGCCTTCACTGCAACGCTCGCAAGGATCGAGCTTCTTAAAGCAGCATCGTTCTTCGCCGTCTCTACAAATCCCCTCTGAATTATGATTCGATTTCCCTCCCTCTTGACCACCTCCCCTCGCGTCCTTACAGCCCCTTCTGGTCGCTTGAGCTCCCAAGATCCCGCCAATGATGGTGCTTCCTTCTTTTGAAATCCCTTCGCAAAAAGTCTCAAGCTAAAAGTGAACTCATCTTTTTTCAGCTCAATCTCATTCTCCCCTATGTGGTGGAGACGGAGTCCCTTCTGCACCACGTCTCCGATAGAGTAGGCAAAGACACCCTTGTCTCGGCCCAGCTCTATTATCGCATATGACTCCATATTCTTACCAAGGACAATCCCCTTAAGCGTCATCTCTTTCATGGCGTTTGCCAGTGTCTCCTCCTCGATCTCTTTATCGGTCTTTTGTCTTGGAAGCTCCGCATTTAGCCTTGCCCGAAAGAGATTCCTCTTCAATATCACCTGCCATTCACTCTTCGTCTCTGCCCTCTCACCTGCTCTGTCTCTCTTCTCTTCCTGCGCCTTTAAGTCTCCTGACTTTTGGGGCAACCTCAATAAAGCGTTTTCCACAGATATGATGATAGCCGAAGCAGCACAAAAGGCCCCAAACGCGACGATAAAAAGTTGCAAAACTACGTGAGATCCCTTCACGTATCGTAATTATATCCCTCGCTCCTTTTCTATGTCAAGGTGGAGTCCTGCAAGGAACAGTCCTTCCAGATAACCTTGCTCGTAGCTCCGGCCTCCTCTCACCTAGGACCCTAGGCCTGCTCCGAGAGTACGGATAATAGCGATGTTGACAGCGAAGAAGGCGTCTTGTAGGATATGAAAAAAAACGAGGGAGGTGTTAGATGCTAAGGAGGATCAAGGGGAACAAGATGGGCTTTACGTTGATTGAGCTTCTGATCGTGATCGCCATCATAGGTATCCTTGCTGCTATCGCCATACCTGCGTATACGGGCTATACAAAGAAGACGAAGATCTCTGGTGTGGTCCATGCAATGGGAGGGTTGAAGAATGCCGTTGTGGCTGCACTCACGGAGAAGGGCTCGTTCAACGAAAACGTAACGGGATTCAGCGCGGTCAAGAATAACTTCGGCTTCGACTTCCCCCAGCAGTATGCGAGCAATGTATGGGTTAACTTCTCAAGTTCTGCGATAAATATCGTAGCCACCGTGAACAACGTAGGTAGTGACGTAAACGGTAAGAATATCTGGCTCACTACAACCAACTGGGAGTCCCAGAGCTGGACATGGGGTAGTGACAACGAACTTGCCGCATACAGACCTAAGCAGTAGGAGGAGGGGCTCTTGCCCCTTCTTTTATGTCTCTTCTTGAAGCCCTTTCTTTCCTCTTCGGTCTCTGTTTCGGAAGCTTTCTTAATGTAGTCATATACAGGATACCGAATGGCCTATCCATCCTCTCGCCACCATCTTTCTGTCCTTCTTGTAGAACCCCTATAAGGTTCCACGACAATATCCCTATCTTGAGCTATCTTTTCCTTCAAGGCAGGTGCAGGCACTGCAAGGCAAAGATACCTTTGAGATATCCTCTCGTTGAGCTCCTTACAGGTCTTCTCTTCCTCCTCCTTTTGAGAAGATTTGGCCTTTCCCTCGAATTTCTAAGCATGGCCATCTTCCTTGCCCTTCTTCTTCCCATCTCTTTCATAGACCTCGAGCACAAGATCATCCCTGATGTGTTGAGCATTTCAGGCATATTCCTTGGGCTTCTTCTCTCACTCTTCCGCAACCCTATTTCCTTCAAAGGTTCTCTCTTTGGTCTCCTTTTGGGTGGAGGGATACTCTTTCTCATCTCCTTTGTCTATGAGCTTTTTACGAAGAGGGAGGGGA
>Ga0207433_10015108_pt1 | contig 11071 bp, 8 predicted proteins | sample YelNatPaOPGAMG01_FD_187559 | JGI IMG/M metagenome (GOLD analysis project Ga0207433, IMG submission 187559) | Hot spring thermophilic microbial communities from Obsidian Pool, Yellowstone National Park, USA - OP-RAMG-01 (SPAdes) (version 3) | ecosystem: Environmental > Aquatic > Thermal springs >...
ACCTTCTTCCCATTACACAAAACTTTTCACACTGATTCTCCTGCGGACAGACCCTCCCGCATATCGCTGGTAGGCTATTCTTCTCCTTGATCTTTTTAACAGCATCGAGAAAGTTGCCCTCTCTTATATACTTAATAAAAGCGGGGATGTCGATTTCAACAGGGCAACCTTTAACACACAGCGCATTCTTGCACTGTAAACATCTACTTGCTTCCTCCATTGCTTGTTCAGGGGTGTATCCGAGTGCTACTTCGTCGAAGTTTTTAATCCTCACAAGTTGGTCTTGCTTAGGCATAGGTACCTTATTCTTCTTGATCACTTTGCTGCTCAATTTCTCTGCATAACCTCCTTTTCCTGCTTCTGATACATCTTTAAGCGGGAGAGAAGGTGGTTGAAATCAACAAGATGCCCGTCGAACTCCGGTCCATCTACACACGCAAACCTTGTTTCACCACCAACTATAACTCTACAGCCGCCACACATCCCAGTTCCATCAATCATTATCGGGTTGAGGCTTACTATGGTCTTAATATTCTTAGGCTTGGTTACTTCGCTAACTGCTTTCATCATTATAGGCGGACCGACAGCGTAAATTCTATCGAATCTGGTCTGCTCAAGAAGCCTTTTTAACACATCTGTAACAAGCCCCTTTACACCTTTAGAGCCATCATCAGTAGTTATGTATAATTCGTCTGAAACACTTCTGATTTCATCCTCGAATATGATAAGATCTTTATTTCGAGCGCCAACGATCGCCGTGACACTATTTCCGGCTTGTTTTAAAGCTCTCGTCACAGGGTACAGTTCTGAAACACCGACACCCCCTCCTACACAGCAGACATGACCGTAATTCTCTATCTGACTGGGTCTCCCAAGTGGACCGAGCACATTAAGGATTCTATCTCCCACATTTAGTTGACCAAGCAACTTAGTAGTCTTACCTACTTCCTGAAACACTATAGTTATATTGTGCCCATCGGCATCTGCTATCGTCAAAGGTATTCTTTCCCCTTCCTCGCATACCCTCAATATGACGAAGTGCCCCGGCTTGAACTTCCTAGCTATCAAAGGTGCATGAATAACCATAAGTTTAACCGAGGGGGCTAACTCTCTCTTCACTAGGATCTCATTCATCATTACTCATTCACCGCACTATTCCCATTACATGATAGATACCTAGAGGTTAAAAAATGATAGCTACTGAGGTTATATAGAAAATATTTTTTAAGGCTACGTTAATCATCAGTATAGGCTAAGGATGTTTGAAATACTAGACTTGGGCAAGAAAAGGAGCTGATGATTTGAATACGGATAAGATCGGTCGCGGAACTTGGCTAGATAAAGTAGCCTACAAGATAGTTGAGAGAGAGAAGCAGCTTGGCAGATCTCTAACACTTCTTAGAGTAGAAAGCGGTTTAGGCGCCTCTGGTATACCTCACGTGGGAAGCCTAGGGGATGCCGTTAGAGCATACGGTGTTAAGCTCGCACTCGAAGACCAAGGCTACAGATCTGAGCTGGTAGCGTATTCAGACGACTTTGATGGGCTGCGTAAGGTGCCAGCTGGTTTGCCCGAGTGGTTAGAAGGAGAGGTAGGTAGACCAGTAGCGTTAATCCAAGACCCTTTTGGCTGCCACGGATCTTATGGTGCGCATATGAGCGGTATGCTGTTGGATGCGTTGGATAAGTTAAACATAGAGTATAAGTTTCAGAGTGGCGCTGAGGCTTATCAAAGGGGGCTCTTAAACAACCAGATCCAGATTATATTAGATAATGCTCAAAGAATAGGGCAACATATAGCTGATACTATAGGTCAGAAGAAGTTCGAGCAGATACTACCCTACTACCCTCTTTGCGAGAAATGTAGTAGGCTCTATGTAGCTGAAGCATACGCCTATGACAAAGTTAGGCATACAGTAGCGTACAAGTGTAGGGGCGCTGAGATAGCTGGTCGATGGGTTGATGGCTGCGGTTACGAAGGTGAAGTAGATGTCTTAACGGGTAAGGGTAAGCTGAGTTGGAAGGGTGAAATGGCGGCTAGGTGGGCTGCTTTCAACATAAGGTTCGAGGCGTATGGTAAAGATATTGCTGATTCGGTCAAGGTCAACGACTGGGTTTCAGATTTTGTTCTGAACTACCCTCACCCTTACCACATAAGATATGAGTTATTCTTAGATAAGTCTGGTAGGAAGATATCGAAGTCGGTTGGGAATGTCTTTACACCCCAGATGTGGCTCAGATACGGAACTCCCCAATCACTTCTCCTCTTGATGTATAAGAGGATAGTAGGGACTAGAACACTTTCAGTTGAGGATGTGCCTAACTATATGGATGAATACGATCAGTTGGAGGATGTGTACTTTGGGGTTAAAAAGGTCGATAACCCCGCCGATCTAAGAAAGATGCGCGGGCTCTACGAATACGTGAACCACCTTAAACCCCCAACAAAACCATCTACACACGTACCATATAGGCTCCTAACCCAGCTCGCAGCAGTAGCCCCTAAAGATGCGAGAGTGGAGTTTGTGCTGAAAAAGTTAGCATCCTACGGATTCGTGAAGACAGCCGATGAACTCCTAAAAGCTAAGATAGTGCTCGCTTCCAACTGGGCTGAAGACTTTGTAAGACATGAGCCTGTTAAGCTAGCTCTAAGTGTAGAGGAGAAGAAGGCACTAGCTGAAGTCGCTCAAGGCATAGGAAGTTTAGATGAGGCTCAGCAGATACAGAACAGCATATTCGAGGCAGCTAAGCGAAACAATCTAAAACCACAGGACCTATTTAAGACGCTGTATCAGATCCTAATCTCATCAGACCGAGGGCCTAGACTCGGACCCTACATAATCGACATAGGAAGAGAAAGAGCAGCTCAGCTCATAGAAGAAGCCCTAAGAGAAGCTGGAAAGTAGCAAATTATAAAACCAAATTTATGATCCACATAATGATGGGGCCGTCGTCTAGCATGGATAGGACACCAGCCTGCGGAGCTGGGGGTCAGGGGTTCAAATCCCCTCGGTCCCGCTTCAAATTATGTGCAAAGCTTGGGCGTAATATTAATATCCTACAGATCACAAATCAGTAAACCTTCCTCACCTTATTAACCTTCATCAACCCTTCTCCATAGATCCACATGTATAACATCCAGATAATCAATAAAGCGAGAGCATTATCAAAAAATAGGCTTTCAAGACACATCTTTCACAGAAGGTTTAAATATAATTACTTCTTACCTTGTACTATGATTAAGAGCGCAGGTTTAAGTTCCTTAGTGTGGTCTGTAATCGCAGTAGTTCTTCTCGTAGTAGGCGCAATAGGTGGATATTTTGCTGGCATAACATCTACCCAACCAGTTACTCAAACTGAAATTAGAACATCTACCATAACAGCGGGTGCCGTTACAGTAACTCAGCCTACAACGATAACATCTATAATAACATCTACAGTAATTCAGCCGACAACTGTTACAAAGACGCTTACTGAGACAGTTAAACCCACCGAATCTCCTCCTGTAAGTAAGGGTAAATATGGCGGCACCCTCACAATGGCTGTAGCTGACCAAGGTTATGGTAATCTTGATGTGGCCTACGCACCTAGTGTTCAGTTCACAAGCGCTGCAATAATGGCATTATATGAACCGCTGGTAGTAATGGATCTAGAAGGAAAAATTAAACCAAATCTTGCGACTTCGTGGGAAAGGGTGGATGATATTACTTGGATCCTTAATCTTAGAAAAGGAGTAAAGTTTCATGACGGCACACCATTCAACGCTTCAGCGGTAGTCTTTACTATTGAACGTTCTCTCTCTAAAGATAAACCATCTTGGGCATCTGCAACTGTACTGCAAGGAAAGGTAAGTAAAGTAGAGGCCATAGACGATTATACAGTAAAGTTCACCCTAACATCACCCTTCGTAGAATTTCTAGAAGCACTTGCAGGCTTCAGAGGATTTGATTCTCCTTCAGCAGTCAAAAAATTAGGAGATGAGGCCTATGGTACAAACCCTGTAGGTACGGGACCATTCAAGTTTGTTAAGTGGGTTTATAATCAGTATCTAGAGCTAGAAGCTTACAATGACTATTGGCAAGGAAGGCCTTATCTCGATAAACTAATTATCAAAATCATTCCCGAAGCTTCAGTTCGCCTACTTGAGCTTGAAAAAGGGACAATAGACTTAATTCTTATCTCACCAGAAGATGCGGCGAGAATAGCCTCCAACCAAAAGCTACAACTTGTGCAAGGCCCTTCAACCAAGTGGCATATACTCTCGATCAACCTTCAAGCTAACGTGACTCATCCTGCTCTCCTTGATAAACGCGTGCGACAGGCAATAAACTATGCTATTAATAGGACAGAATTAATTCAAGCTCTTGAATACGGATATGCTACACCGGCTATCACGATGATATTACCATTTTGGAAAGATTACTGGGATCCCACGTTAAAGGTCTACCCAGATAATGGCGATCCTGTTAAGGCAAAGCAATTGTTGTCAGAAGCTGGCTATCCAAATGGATTTGAGACTGAGATACTAGGTTCACCTTATCTAAAGTTTGACCAAACTGCTCTAATAATTCAAAACCAGCTAGCTAAGGTGGGCATCAAAGCTAAAGTTTCAACACCTGAATTCGCTGTATTCGCTCAAACGGTTATAACCTCCAAACCTTGGCAGCTAGCAGTACACGATGTTAACATACCTTACAGACAGAGATTCTATGACTTCTATCACTCTGGGCCAGGAATTGGTATCTTTAACCTTCAGCATGTTAACGATCCAGTACTTGACAAGCTACTCGAGCAAGCAGTTGCAGAAAAAGATTTAGCAAAATCGAAAGAACTCTACACCCAAATCGGCAAAAGAATTCTTGATGAAGCTTATGGAGCGCCATTATATTACCCCACAATTATATATGCAACACAAAGCTATGTTAAAGGCTTCTACGCACATCCACATCCGTGGTATGGTACAGTAATTTCACTCAAGTCGGTCGGTATAGATACCTACCTAGATAAGACCTAGCTTGCTAGGGTACATTTTTAGAAGATTCATTTTAGTTATACCAAGCATAATTGGTGTAACACTCATAGCATTTGCTATAATGAAAGCGACTCCTGGTGATCCTGTGCTTGTAATGCTAGGCGCAGGGTATGCTGAACCAGGCAGCCCAGAGACTATTGCCTTACAAAGAACCAAGCTAGGACTTGACCAACCCGTTTATTTACAATATTTTTCTTTCCTTTGGAGGCTCTTACGAGGTGATCTAGGACAGAGCATATATAGCGGCAGACCAGTGATCGCTGAGATAGGGGAAGCATTACCTAAAACAATCCTCCTTACGATCACAAGTATGGGCATAGCGATCGCAATAGGCATCATCGCCGGCATCTTCGCAGCTATAAAACAATATTCTGTGTTCGATAACTTGAGTATGATAGGTTCAATTGCAGCTGCTTCACTTCCTAGTTTTTGGCTCGGCTTCATCATAATGCTTGTTTTTGGATACTATTTGAACTTGTTTCCATTATCAGGCTACGGTACTCCAGCTCATCTAGTTCTTCCATCACTGACATTAGGAATAGCTGGCTCAGGTTTAATTGCAAGAATCACACGTTCTAGCATGTTGGAAGTTATAAGAAAAGATTTTATTAGAGCCACCCAAGCTAAAGGAGTTCCTGAACTGAAGATACTTTTTAGACATGCATTAAGAAATGCGGCCATACCGATAGTAACTGTAGTTGGGAATAGCTTTGGTAACTTAATAGCAGGAACTTTCCTTGTCGAAGTCGTTTTTGCTTGGCCTGGTATGGGAAGGCTTGCTGTTCAAGCGGTAAGTCAAAGAAACTATCCTATAGTATATGGGAGTGTGCTTGTAGTCGCTCTTCTCTTCATCGTCATAAATCTAGTAGTAGATATATTGTATGCCTATATAGACCCTCGTATCCAGTTTGCTAGGAGGCAAGAAATAAGTAAATAGGTCTGAAGTGCAAATGATTAGTCGATTGGTCAAGAAAAAAGAACTTCCGCCTGTCGTATACATGCTTCTAAAGAATAAAGGTGCTATTTTTGGCCTAATATTTATTGTCATACTTGTTGCAACAGCTATTTTTGCTGACTTCATAGCTCCATATGATCCCGTTGCCCAGAATATACCTAAGAAACTAGCTCCCCCTTCATTTAGCAATATACTCGGCTGCGACGAATTAGGAAGAGACGTATTAAGCCGATTGATCTATGGTTCAAGAATTTCGTTAATCGTGGGTTCATCAGTCGTCGCTATTTCCGCAATAATTGGTTCTCTATTGGGTTCTGTAGCAGGATACTACGGAGGAGGTGTGGATATGATCATAATGAGGTTAGTTGATATATTCATTTCGTTTCCCGGTTTGATACTTGCAATAGGAATTATGGCCGCGTTAGGGCAAAGCATACTAAATGTTATAATTGCTCTATCCCTAGTTAATTGGCCAGCATTTGCTAGAGTGGTTAGGGCAGAAGCTCTCCGAATTAGCCAATTAGAATACATACAAGCTGCAAAGGTTATGGGGGCTTCTAACAGGCATATCATCTTTTCACATATAATACCTAACTCACTGCCTCCTATTCTTGTACTTGTTACTCTAAATATAGGTTGGGCGATTTTAGCTGAAGCGTCTCTGAGCTTTCTTGGATTAGGAGTTAATCCTCCGGAACCTAGTTGGGGGTCAATGGTTGCGGTAGGGCGGTTTTATCTACTTCAAGCGCAGCATGTGATAATCTTTCCAGGTTTAGCAATCTTTATCACAGTTTTGGCATTCAACTTATTTGGAGATGGTCTTAGAGATGCGCTTGATCCGCAGCTTCAGCTTTAGTGGGCTAAATCCTAATTCGAAGTGATTAAGATGATAGAGACAAAGGTAACCTACTCTTTTGTTACACTTTAAAGTGAAGTATGATGGCAGCTCTCCTGGAAGTTTACAATCTTAAAACATACTTCTACACTAGAAGAGGAGTAGTGCGAGCCGTTGACTCAGTTAGTTTTGATGTAAGAAAGGGCGAAATCTACGGGCTAGTAGGTGAGTCAGGTTGCGGCAAATCGGTAACAGCTCTCTCTATCATAAAATTAATTCCAAACCCTCCTGGTAAGATAGTAGAAGGGATTGTTAAGCTAAAAGGGGAGAATCTACTTGAGAAGAGCAACAAAGAAATGCGCTCAATAAGAGGAAAAGAAATAGCCATGATATTTCAAGACCCATTAACCTCTTTAGATCCAATAATGAAAGTAGGTAGTCAAATGTTAGAAACTATCAAGTCACACTATGATGTGAGCGATGCTGAAGCTCTAACAATGATCAAAGAATCGCTACATAGTGTAGGTATTTCAGACCCAGATGTTAGGATCCAACAATACCCTTTTCAGCTTAGTGGAGGTCTCAGGCAAAGAGTCATGATTGCCACAGCTCTTTTGTGTAAGCCTTCACTTCTAATAGCGGATGAACCGACTACGAACCTTGATGTGACAGTGCAAGCTCAGATCCTTACTTTAATTAAAAATTTGAGAGACACCATTGGTACATCTGTTCTACTAATAACTCATAACCTAGGAATAGTCGCTTGGCTTTGCGACAGGCTCTCAGTAATGTATGCAGGTAAGATCGTTGAACAAGCTGATACAAGGAGCATCTTCACCCAACCCTTGCATCCATACACCAAGTTATTGCTAAAAGCAATCCCTGGTAAAGTTGCGTTCAAAACTAAGTTAGAAACTATTGAAGGAGATGTTCCTACCCTAGTAAATATACCTCCAGGGTGCAGATTCCATCGTAGATGCCCTTATGCTAAGAACATATGCGCTATAGAAGACCCCAATCTTCTTGATTTTGAAGCCAATCATAAAGTAAGTTGTCATATTTATAATCATAAACATTGGGAGGAGTTCTAAGTGACAGAAACATTACTTAAAGTTATAGGGTTAACTAAACACTTTCTTGTTACACGAGGAATAATTCTAAAAAAAGTAATAGCTGAAATACACGCTGTTGATGATGTCTCATTTGATATAATAAAGGGTCAGACTCTCGGGTTGATAGGAGAGAGCGGTTCAGGTAAGACAACAATAGCTAACCTTATAGTAGGTCTTCTGAAGCCTACTAAAGGTCAGATAATCTTTGAGGGTAGGGACCTAGCTAATTCTAGCAGGTCAGAGTTCAAGAAAGTGCGGTCTAAGATTGGTCTGATCTTTCAAGACCCATTTTCTTCGCTTGATCCTAGGAAAAAGGTCGCTCAAATTATAGAAGAACCTATGAAGATTCATCAACAATATAGTAAGGCTGAGAGATTTGAAAGGGTATGTAAGTTGCTAGAAAAAGTAGGCCTTAGTAGCGAAGACAACGAAAAGTATCCACATCAGTTTAGTGGAGGGCAGAGACAAAGAATCGCGATAGCCAGGGCGCTTGCGTTATCCCCTCACTTGATAATTGCAGATGAGCCTACATCTGCTTTAGATGTATCTGTTCAGGCCAGAATTATTAACGTTTTGATAGATCTTCAGGAAGAATTCAAGCTAACATATTTATTTATATCTCATGACTTGAGCTTAATTCAACACATAAGTGATATAGTGGCAGTAATGTACCTAGGTAAGATAGTCGAACTTGCTTCTGTTTCTGAAATTTACAAGAATCCTCTCCATCCCTATACACGTGCTTTGATGGAATCTATACCTAGGCCAGATCCGGACTTAATGAGGAAAAACCCTCCAGTCCTCTTGCAAGGTGAAATTCCTTCTCCATTACAACCCCCATTGGGATGCCGCTTTCATACGCGATGTATTCACGCTAAGGAACTATGTTCGAGAAGTGAACCGCAATTCCAAAATGTTGGTTCGAATCACTTCGTAAGCTGCCACTTCTGGAGAGAAATAGAAGAAAAGCATACTGGGATCTTACAAGAAAGATAGTTAACTGGCACGTCTATCTACTACGATCTGACCTTCCTTAATCACCACTGCAATTGCTTGTTTATCCCTGAGCACCCTTATATCTTTAAGGGGATCACCCTTAACTATTAAGAGATCGGCGATTTTTCCTTCCTCTATCGTACCAAGTTCCTCTCCCCATCCTATAACTTCTGCTGCATTCTTAGTAGAGGCGACTATGGCATCCATTTCTTTCATACCGTACTTAACCATCAGCTCTATTTCATATGCATTGTCCCCGTGTTGAGGCGCTGGTGGTGCTAGAAGAGTAATATCACTACCGGTAGCTATCTTCACACCAGATTCTATGGCCTTCTTAAAACTCTCGATGCAAGCTTGCGCAGTATCAGTTATCTTCTTGAATTGATGATCAGGAACTTTGCCCTCCATAGTGGATATGGTCCATTCAGAGAAAACATGTAAAGTCGGAATCAATGGGATTCCTCTTTCTATCATCATTTTGATCGCCTCGTTATCTAAGGGGAAACCATGTTCAATAGTATCTGCACCACCCCGAATGGCATGTTTAATCAAATCTGCTGTATAGACATGAGCTGCTACTTTCTTACCAAGAGCATGAGCTTCATCGGATATTGCCTGAATCTCTTCAAGAGTAAAGTTTCTCCACCACGGCATCTCTAGTTCCCCCGCCATTCCACCTGAAGCTGATATCTTTATCAAGTCTGCGCCGCTTCTAATAGCTTCCCTGACTTTCTTTCTTACGCACCAAACTCCATCGGCTGTATTTTCTGGTCTTCTAAGGATAGCAGGTGTCCCTAGGTCAGCATGACCACCAGTCATATGAACACCCCCCGCGTAGACAACTCTAGCGCCTAATAATATTCCTCTGTCAACTGCCTTTTTAACCGATCTTGCAACAGGATTAGTAAAGTCTTGAAAGTTACCTAAATCCCTAACGGTTGTGAAGCCTGCATCTAGCAAGTCCTTTACATGTTTAGCTGCGTAAAGTGTCGCAAGAGGTGTATCTACCCTTACAGATGCTACGTGCCACTCTGTCTCAGGAGGATAAAAAGGGAGGGCAATATGCGTATGAACATCCATTAATCCTGGCATGACAGTCATCCCATGAGCATCTATGAGATCAGCTCCAGAGGGGATATCAAATTGCCCATTTGCACCAACCTTTATGATTTTCTTGCCGTCAATTAGTACCGCAGCATCTTTAATCACTTCACGCCCGGTACCATCAATAAGTAAACCACCTACTATTGCCTTAACCAAAGGTAATATCCCCCAGATCTATTCCTCGCCTATGCTTATTAAATGTTTAAATTATATGCACTTATCTGTACAAATTATTTGCCTCTAATGTCTGATTGTATACCAAGCCAAGAACGGATGAATGTAGGGACGCTTTTTTGAACAGCTTTGCTTCCCCTCTTCTCAAAATGGCTGTATCTTGAAGCCAAGCCTACGAGACCTGTAGGTGTGATGATCACAATAGCTATAAGTATTATTCCCAACATAAACAGACTAACTATACCTAATCCTGCCGTCAACTCAGTCAATCCCACATATATTATCGCTCCGACTATCGGCCCTGGCATCGTACCCGCCCCGCCTAAAATCGTTGCGAACAAAGGTATGGCGGTCCAGAAGACACTAAACGCATTATTCGGTTCAATAAAAAGCACATAGTATGAGTAGAACCCTCCTATTAAACCGGCAAAAAAGGCGCTTAGAGCTAATGAGATCACTTTATAGCGGAGAGGATTAACACCTAAGGATTCCGCTGAGACCTCATTATCTCTTATGGCTCTGAATGCTAAGCCTAGCTTACCTTTAATTGTAAACCAAGTAGCAGCAATTGTAAATGTGGTAAGCGCAATAGCTACATAGTAATATGTAGTTATAGTGAACTGCTCTGGAACGGGAAGATGAATTCCAGAAGCCCCTCCACTTCCTTTCCAGTTAAGCATAATGATCCTTAAGATTTCGCTGAGACTCATCGTACCTAAGACGAAATAAGACCCTCTTAGTCTGAAACAAGGAGTTATCAATACAGCTAGAAAAGCAGAAGTAAATGCGCCTATGATCATTGCTTGGTAAGGTAAAAGCCCTAAATTCCAAAGTAAAGCTGTGGCGTAAGCACCTGCTCCAAAGAA
>Ga0207433_10015110_pt1 | contig 11070 bp, 9 predicted proteins | sample YelNatPaOPGAMG01_FD_187559 | JGI IMG/M metagenome (GOLD analysis project Ga0207433, IMG submission 187559) | Hot spring thermophilic microbial communities from Obsidian Pool, Yellowstone National Park, USA - OP-RAMG-01 (SPAdes) (version 3) | ecosystem: Environmental > Aquatic > Thermal springs >...
CGACGCTGCCGCCCATCCAATTACCCAAAATGCAATCACATGGCCAATAGTCCTTGGGATAGAGCGTTCCGGTACGTTTCACGATGTCTTCCAGTTGACGGACGCGCTCGGGATGGCGGCGAAGGCGGCGGGTCAGTTCCGCCCGGATGTCGGCAGGCAAATCGAGACGGCTGGAGAGAGTGCCGTCATAGAGGTCGCGAAGGAGCGATTCTTTTTCTTGATCGCCGGTGCGGGCCAAGTTGATAAGCGTGCTGGGGTTAGCAGCGATAATCATGCCGATCTTGCGAGGAAGGCTCAGTAAGAGGGTGACGTAATATTTGCTGCGCGGCTCCTTGATGCGCGCGACGCACGCCGGCACACTGTAGAGCCAGCGAATGATGCGCTTCTGCATCTGGGCGGTCAAGCCGGTGACAGCGCCGCAAGGGACGCCGGACTCGGTGCGAAACTCATCGGGATCGCCAGATATTTGCAAGATCGGCTGCATGCGCACGCCGGGATGATCGCGGAAGACCTTCAAGCCCCAGATGTTCCACCCGCGGCGGTAATCATCGAGATATTGCTGCGTGACGGGAATGAACTTGCGGACAGCGGTGGTGCCGCTGGTCAGGGCGAACATATGGATGTGCGGATCGCTGAGCAAGGCGTTGGTTTCGCCGCGGCGCAGCCGGGCAATGTACGGCTCGAAATACTCGTAGCCGGCCACCGGCAGCTGGCGGCGGAAGTCCTCCAGGGTGCGGATGGCGTCGAAGCGGTGATCGCGGCCGAAGGCTGTGGCCGCTTGATGGGCGAGGATGCCACGCAGCAGCGCTTCCTGGACTTGACGTGGATCGTGCGTCGCCGCCTCAAACTGGGCCAGGCGGCGGCGAATCGGCCGAGCGATCGCCTTGAGGACGACTTTCCGCAGCAGAAAGCGGACAACGCGCTGGACACCTTGGCGGATCAGATTGCTCATGCTCGTCTCACGCAAAGCGGTCGTCGCCGCGAAGCCCACAAATACACCCATTTAAAGAGAGGAAAAGAAGGCAAAAACGCGGAACAGCGGTGCAAGAAATCCCTTGGAGGATTTGCGGCGATACGGTTCGCGTTGTCGGGCCGTCTTTTCGTTCTTTGGGTCCTTTGTGGTATTCGGGGTGGTTGCTTGATGCGCCAGGTGAGTTTCAAAAAAACGTAACACGCGCTGGCGGTATTCTTGACCAGCGACCTGAAGGGCTTGATTGTGCTTGGCGTTGTCGACCAGCCATAGCTCTTTCGGCTCGTGGGCCAGAGCAAAGAGCCGAGTGGTCATCTCCGTCTTGATGTAGGTATCGGCCAGGCCGTGGATCATCAGCAGCGGGCGCGGCGCCAGGCGCGGCAGATAGCGCTCCAGGTGTGGAAAACGGCACCGGCGTTCGCGTTCGATGCGGCGGATGCCGGCCAAACCAATCAGGCCATAGAACCACAGCGGGATCAAGCCCTGGATGGCATAATGGTTGTTGTAGATGCGGAACCACTGCTTCATGTACGGCACCAAGGTCGTGTAGGTGGCGAACAGGCCGTCTGTAACGAAACAGCGCACGTAAGGATCGCGGGCGGCGGCGATTAATCCGGCGCCGGCCCCCTTGCTGATGCCGAAAAAGCCGATGCCGTGGGGATCGGCGTCCGGCCGGCTTTTCAGATAAGCCAGCGCCGCCTCGGCGTCGCGCACCTCGTAGGTTGTGACCCATTGCAACGGCTCATAGCCCGGCAGGGCGTCGCTGTCGCCCTGGTTGCGCGACTCGAAGGCGAATACGTCGAAACCGTTCTCGACGAGGTGTTCGCAATACGAGCGACAGGCCCAGCGATTGGAGCCGAACTCCAGGCCGAAAAGGATGACGCCGCGACGAGGAGGCGCCGCGCGGAAATAGCAGCCGCACAGCGTCAGACCATCGCTGCTCGGAAAGCGGACGTCCTCCGCTTCCGGCAGCGGCTGGCCGCGCGGAATGACAAACAGCGGTTTCTCCTGGAAAATCCGAATGAGAAAGCGAAGGTATCGCACACGGATATAGACATGCAAGAACACCAGGGCCAGGAACAGAAGCACCGGCATACTGCACAACAGGGCCAGACCTAACCAGAACACCGTGACAACCTCCATGAGGAGTGAGGAATCAGCCGTGAGGATTTGCGGATGAAAACAACAGAGCGGCCAACCCTGCATCCTCACTTCGTGCGCCTCATCCGGCAAAACGGCTAACGATGAGGGCGATATTTTGCCCCCCGAAGCCGAAGCTGTTGCTGAGAGCGTGCTGGACTCGTTTTTCGCGTGCTGTGCGGGGGATGTAGTCGAGATCGCATTCGGGATCGGGCGTCTCGTAATTGATGGTCGGCGGCATGACGCCGCGGCGAAGCACTTCCACACAAGTGATGAGTTCCATCGCGCCGGCGGCGGCGATAAGATGCCCCATCATACTCTTAGTGCTGCTCACCGGAATACGGTATGCCAAATCACCGAAAACCTTCTTGATGGCCAAGGTCTCCACACTGTCGTTGACCTTGGTGCTAGTGCCGTGCGCGTTGATGTACCCAATATCGGAGAGGTTAAGTCTGCTGTCCTTCAAGGCCGCTTCCATACAGGCGATAGCGCCGCGGCCGTCCGGGTGGCTGTCGGTGACACGAAAAGCGTCGGCGGTCGAGCCGTAGCCGGTCACTTCGGCGAGGATGTCTGCGCCGCGGCGTTTGGCATGTTCCAGCTCTTCCAGAACGAGCATGGCCGCCCCTTCTCCCAGGACGAAACCGTCGCGGTGGAGATCGAAGGGGCGCGACGCCTTTTCGGGGGCGTCGTTGCGCGTAGATAGGGCCGTCAACAGGTTGAAGCCGGTCACGCCGAAAGGATGGATCATACTGTGGGCGCCGCCGACCAACATGAGGTCGGCATCGCCGTGGCGAATCAACTCGGTTGCTTCGCCGACCGCCTGGCTGCTAGCGGCGCAAGCTGTCAGGCAGTTGTAATTCGGCCCGCGCAGATCAAAATGAGCGGCCAGATGGGCCGGCGTCGTGTGCAGCTCTTGTTCGGACTCACGTTCGGGATGGAAGACGCTTAGCGCGCCGCGCTCGAAGACGGCTGTATCGAGCTGGCGCGTCTCTCGCCGATAGGCTTGATAGATCCACGACAGCAGATTGTGGAAATCTTGAATGCCTTCCCCTGAGCCGAGGTAAACACCGAAACGATTGCGGTCCACGCGGTCATCGTGGAGCAGGCCGGCGTGCTGGAGCGCCTCCTGGGCAGCGGCCGCGGCGAATTGGCTGTTGATCCCGGAATGGGCCCAGCGCTGGCAGTTGGGAATGAAGCGCGCCAGGTCGAAGTCCTTCACCTGGGCCGCGAACTTGGTTGGAAAGCGCGAGGCATCGAACGACTCAATCGGCCCAACGCCGTTTTGGCCCTGTAGCTGGGCCTCAATGGTCTCGCGCACATTATGACCGAGCGGGGTGATGGCTCCCATCCCGGTGATGACAACTCGTCGTCGCATGGGAAGCTAGCCTCATTAGTCCTGGCGTCCTTTCCCGTTTTTAGGCCCATTGCCGCTGGGTCCTGTCCGGGAAAGGGAAAGAGTTAGTTCCACTGCCGAACTACCATGGCGGCGCATTGGCCCATTTGCGTGAAGCTCACTTTAACCACATAAGGCCGCGTCATCGGCCGCGGTTGCTGGCTGAGCACCACAACAGGGCAATCCGGGTCGGCTTGTTCGTAATTAAGCGTCGGCGGCACCAGGCCCTTGCTCATGGCCAAGACGCTAGCGGCCAACTCGGTGGTGCTGCCGCCCGCGCCCAGGTTGCCGATGTAGCTCTTGGCGGCAAAGACCGGCACCGGCGGCGAACAGTCCCCGAAGATCTCATGCAAACCGCGTGCCTCCCAGGCATCCGATTCCGGCGTGGAGAGACCGTGGGCGTTGATGTGATCGACTTCATGCGGTTCAATGCCTGCCTCGGTCAAGGCCGCGCGAATGGCCCGCGCCAGGCCGTCGCCACGCATGCCGGGATCAAACGCCGCCCCGAAGCCGACGATCTCGGCATAGATGTGGGCGCCGCGCCGCCGGGCGTGTTCCAGGTCTTCGACCACGAAGACCCCAGCCCCTTCGCCAAGGACTAGACCATCGCGGCCGCGGTCGAATGGCCGACAGGCCCTGGTCGGCTCGTCATTGCGTCGCGAGAGACACTCGAACAAGCATTGCCGGACCATGCTGAGAGGATTGATTTTGCTCTCCGCGCCGCCGACCAGGAAGAAATCGGCTTGATCGCGGAGGAGGATGCGATAGGCCTCGCCCAGGGCCAAGAGGCTGGCAACGTCGCTTTCGGTGATGCTGTTGTTCGGTCCGCGGGCATCGTGCAGGATCGAGATGTGGCAGGCGAGCATATTGGGCAAATACTTGAGCATCCACAAGGGTTGGATGAGAGGGATGCCCTGCTCGCCCCATTTTTCCAGATCGACGCGGCCAGGTTGACAGTTGGCGCTGACACAGGCGGCTTCGATGAGGTCGTTCAGTTCGGTGGCAATCAAGCCGGCGCCGAACTCGACGCCGAAGCGCGTTGGGTCGAGTTTGCTCTTGTCCACCTTGCCGTCGTCCAAGGCGCGCTGGGCGCCGGCGACAGCGAGCTGGATCGTTCGCGCCATCACGCGCAGGCTCTTGCGTTGTTCTTTTTCCAGGTAATCCTTGGCGTTGAAATGGGGGATCTCCCCCGCGATGCGAACCGGCAAACCGGAAGCATCGAAGGCCTGGATGGGTCGAATGCCGCTCCGGCCTTCCAAAAGGGAGCGCCAATACGAGGCCGCATCGAGTCCGATGGGGCTGATAATGCCGATGCCGGTGATGACAGCCCGGCGCGGTGATGCAGACATGGAACAGCAGCGGCTCTCTGCTTTTGCGCAGTGGTTTTCGCCGCCCCTCCTCCTCTACTCTTCTCGTGCTCGAACCCGAAGATGTCTTGTCCTGGTGTTCATTCCGCCCCTGCTGTCCCAGCAGGCCCTCTCGTCCTCGTTTTGCCGCTGGTCATCCGGCCCAGCAGGTACTTCATCTCGCCGCTGAAGACGAAGTTGCCCTCGCTAAACAACTGCTTCGAGCGTGCCTGATCGAGGTGGGCGAAGAAAATCTCCGCCTCGGCCGTCACTTGGCCATCGACCAGGACACGCCCCAGCACCGAAGCGCCCTCAGGGCGAAGGTTCTGGATTTCTGCTTCGTAGATCAGTTGCTCGCCGGCCAACATCTCGCGGTGGAAGACGGCCCGCGGCACCTTAGCGAGCACAACTTTCTCCTGAAAGTTGTTGGCCTCGCCGACCAGGATGCCGCCGGTCTGCGCCAACCCTTCGAGAATCAGCGCGGCCGGCATCACTGGATAGCCGGGAAAATGATCGCCAAAGTGATCCTCGGCCAGGCTAAGGTTCTTCACCGCCCGCGCCGATTTGCCACTCTGGAAATCGACAAAGCGATCGATCCAGATCCAACGCATGTCCTACCTTAGCTTTAGCTTTAGCTTTAGCTTTAGGCACTTGCTTGCGCTGCGTGCTCTTTAGGCGAGCACGCAGCGCAAGCAAGTGCCTTAGAGCGAGCACGCAGCGCAAGCAAGTGCTTTAGAGCGAGCACGCAGCGCAAGCAAGTGCCTTAGGGCGAGCACGCAGCGCAAGCAAGTATCCGTGCTTGCGCTGCTGCGGGCTGGCGCAGCGCAAGGGCTGCGCCTTCAATTGGTGTTGCCTTTCTCCAGCTTGCCCTGGATGTACCGTGTGATCAGGTCAACGGTGAACAGGTTGCTGAGATTGCCGACTTCTGGATTCTGCTCAAACTTGGTCAAATCGGCGAACGGCATCTTGGCCCGCAGTTCCTCCAGGCCCTTGGGCGTGACGCGGCCGTTCTGAACCAATTCGGGGTCGCCCTGAAAGATCGATTCCGGGAACAGTTCGCCGCGAGGGATCTTGATCCCGAACTCGCGTTCGAGGCGGAAAACGATGTCCAAGAAATCGATAGACTCAGCGCCCAGATCGCCTTGCAGCGTGGACGTGGGTTTAATATCTTCTTCGTCCACGTTCAGGGCCTCGACTAGGGTCGCAGACACCTTGGAAAAGATTTCGTCCTGTGTCGGCATCGGAGCAAACCTCCACAAAAAGGAAAAGTGATCACACCCCCATTTACACTTACACCCGGCGGGTCATCCGCCTGAGGTTACGTTATTCAGCAATGGCCCCCAGAGTTAGTCCGCCGTCCACGGTGAGCACTTGTCCCGTGATGTAGGCGCTGTCGGCGCTGGCCAGAAAGACGGCCACGCGGGCGATGTCTTCCGGGGTCCCAATGCGGCGCATCGGAATAAACTTGGCGATGCGGTCGCCGGCTTTGTTGCGCACAGCGGCGCTCATGTCCGTCTCGATGAAGCCGGGCGCAATAGCGTTGACCGTGACGCCGCGTTTGGCCAACTCTACCGCCAAGGCCCGCGTGAACGAGTTAATCGCGCCCTTGCTAGCCGAATAATTCGTCTGCCCCATGTTCACGTGCTCGGCGGCGACGCTGGAAATATTGATGATCCGACCGGCGCGGCGCTGCATCATGCCGAAGGCGACGGCGTGACACAAATTAAAAACGCCGCCCAGGTTGGTCTGGAGAACCTTGTTCCAGGCGTCTGGCTTCATACGCACAAACAGATCATCCTCAATCACCCCCGCGTTATTAACGAGGATGTGAAGGGGCCCTAACTCCTGTTCCACGCGTTGCACACACGCCTGTACAGAAGCCGCGTCGGCGACATCCGCTTGGAAGGCAACGGCCTTGCCGCCTTTGGTATTGATCTCCGCGACGAGTGCTTCGGCGGCCTCTCGACTGCCGCGGTATACCACCGCGACCCTGGCACCCTCTTGGGCAAATGCTTGCACGATGGCCCGGCCAATGCCGCGGCTTCCTCCCGTAACCAAGGCATTCTGGTCCTTCAGCCGCATGGATGCCCTTGTCCTTTCGCCTGCTCGGAGTTTTCCATCGCCGCAGATTTCTTAGGTCGCAGTCCTGTCATCCCCGGCGCAGCAAACCGTACAATTCCCGAAAATGCTGGACCAAGCGTTCGTCCATTGCTCGCAGCGCCGGCTCCCGGTCGCGCAGATTATAATGGGCCAGGGTCAGACGAGCCGACACCGTGTTTTGTCCTTCCATCTCCCCCTTGCCTTTGAAGGTTGCCAAGCCGGGGCTACGCTCGACCAACTCCACCCAGACGGTTAACTGCCGCCCCGGCTCCATGAAGGCACCGTACTTGACCCCTTTCGCTTCTCGCAGCACGATAACGCTAGAAGCAAAGTCATCGGTCAACCTCAGCAGCCAGGCGCCGGCTTCTACCAGCGTTTCCAGCATCAGCACGCCGGGCATCACCGGAAACGTCGGGAAATGGTCGGCCAGATACTCTTCGCCAAGGGTGAGGTTCTTCACCGCTTGCAAGACCTGGCCCGGCCGTACTTCCACAATCCGGTCGATCAGGTTGAATCGCATGAACCCCCGCCCGACGCTTAGGGTGTTCCCGGCAAGCACTTCCGCTGGTTTGCCGGCCTAAAAAGAGGAAGTATATCTGTCCTTGCCTCGTCCGGCAACCCCGAAACCCGCCTAGATCCCACCTCGCCCGCCTCGTTGGCCTTTTTGTCCTTTGGTTCCACCCTGTTCTTCTATGATGCGCTCTACAGCGATCCTTTGGCAATTTGAATCGATTGCAAAATCTAGGTAATTCACGCCAGGAGCCTGTCCTAAACGTTAGGGAGAGTAAAGAGCGACTCTGCCGCACTTCTCCAACCTCTAGGGCCGACCACGAAACATTAATTCTTATCGACGCAAGGAGGACCGGAACGTCCACTTTTTCCGGATCGCTCTGCCGACAGAGCGAAAAAGATTTTTTGGATTTTTTGGGGAAACTCCCCTTGCCATTCTTTTAGGAGACGTTATCATAAATTTTGTTCCGCCGTATGACTGCTTCGGTGACTGGGCGACGCCGAAGGAGCCAGCGGCGGAACTTTTTTATTGCGCGCCGCTTAACGCTTGCGGCTCGCCACCCTATCCGATCAAAAATCAGCGATATTTCCGCGGAGGAAGCCGCTATCGGCAGGGGCGGTGTAGCGAACCTCCAGCAACTCCGGGGTTTCAACACGGACGCCGCCGCGCTGATGGCTGCGCATGACCGCGTCGAGGATGCCCGTGGTGAGCAGCGTGCGCTCCACTGGGTAAGGCGCTTCGCCGGTCTCGAAGAATTTTTCCAACTGGACAACCAGAGCATCGAAGAAGCGTGCGCCCGGCGGTTGGGGCAAGCGAAACAGGCAAGAGACCGGTTTGCTTTCGCCGCGCAGCTTGGCGGCGAAGGTGAAATCGAGAACATGGCCGTTGAGCAGCAGCACCGTGCCGCGTGTACCGTCGGCATACTCGATCAAGAACGCCAGAGGCGGCGTCTCCAGGTAGTTGTTCACCTTCATGCTGCCGACGTTGTCGCGGATGTCGCCGGGATTGACCGTCTCGCTGCGGCTCAAGGCGGCTTCGAGAAGATCCCAGCTCCAGTGTCCGGCGTCGCCTGCCTTCCACACCTCGTTGCCATGCAGGCAAGTAACGGCCTTGACGCCGCTCTCGCCGCCTTTGCGCCTCTCCACCATAACGTGCAGCGCTTCCAAGCCATGAAAACCGTACACTTCGATGGGACCATAGCCGGCGATCAAGGCGTCTTCGAGGGGCGAGTCCAGAGGCAGTTCCAGCGACGGCGTGCGCCAGGTCACGGGCAGGCTGGAGCCGGCCATCATGGGGAACTTTAATTCCCGCGCCCAGGCAAGCATTTTCTTGGCCCGATCGAAAGTAAATGACAAGTGCTTGTCATTGAACACGGGCACGCTTTGCCCTGTCTTGCGAAAGACACGGACAATCTGCTCCATCATTTCCAGGCGTGGATAGAGGATCTGTCCCGCTTCATTGCGGGGATAATTGCCGTGTTCCGCGATGAGCAGGACGCCTTCGACGGCCAATTTCCCGCCGATGGTCAGGGCGTCCTCGACCGCGCGGGCCATAGAAACGCTGGAGGTCCGCCGTGTGAGGCGAACGCCAAACTTACGGGCCACCTCGCCGGACAGATCGTTGTCGGGCGTCTGATCGACGTAGAGGGAGTGAATATAGTGCTTGGGCACATGCAGCTGCCCACCGCGGGCGTAGCCGTGCAGAAAACGTCCGGCGATGTGGTAAGCGTGCGACAACGGCCGATACACGGTAGTCAAAACAGCGAGCGGCTTGCGTCCTTTGTTCGAGGGCTTGGCCGGTCGCGTGCGTGACAGGGGCAAATCTCCCTGCCCTTCGGCAGGCTGAGCGGCAACTCCGCCGGCCAAGGTGAGAGCAGCGGCCGAGGCCAGGAACTTGCGGCGGGAGCAACGCTGGTGTCGATCTTGCATGGCAAGTCCTCGAACGAATCAGAAACGTAAGCGTCGGCATGTCCGTCCGCGCTTATGCTTCCCCTTCGTTAGCTTTTGTATCACTTTCTTGAGACGATTGCCAGCCAGCCGGACATAGTTGTTCTTCCTTTTTGCAGGCGGATCATGCTTCATGCGACGCATCCATATCCAGGTGCTTAGGAGCAAGAAAAACGAAGTTGCCAGAGCGCTAGAAAGAAGGTATGAGAGCGCCGCTAATACTGCAAATAGGAGAGACTGCGTGCGAGGTAATCTTTTGCTCGGGACGATAATCCCGATGTTTGTGCTGATGCTGTTCCGCAGCGGCAGCGCCGAGGAGATACAACAAGCAGGGATGCGCGAGCGCCCCGAGCCGTTCACGCCTCCGCGCGCCTTGAAAGAAAGCAAAACGAGGAAACGGCCGGTCATTCCTCTGGAGTTGCCGGCGGAAGTAGAAGAGGAAATAGCCGAGGGGCTTTCTCTGAATGACGCCCTTCAGCGATTGCTTGTCGCCAATCGTGATCTTGCCGTCAAAAATCAGGACCTTCCCAAAGCACGAGCCGACATTCTTTCGGCGGGGCTGATCGAGAACCCTGCGGTCTTTCTCGACAGTGAGGGTATTCCCTACGGCAATTATTCACCGCAGAAGCCGGGCGAGACCTCTTACGGAGCGACTGTCATTTTCCCTCCTTTGGATGTCAGCGGAAAACGCCGCAAACGCATTGTTGTGGCACGTCGCGCCGAGAAAGTGCTGGAAGCACTGTATCAGGATGCCGTGCGTCAAGAGATCGACAAGCTCTACTCCGCTTATATCGATGTGCTGGGGTCCACCCTCAAGCGTGCCGCGCTGCAACAGGCTGTGGCACGACGAAGAGCGCTGGTTGATCGCACAGGCAAAGCAACGGCGGAAATCGGCGAGGCGGCGATACGACGGGCCTACACCGAGATTGCACTCCGCGAGGCCGAGATGAATCTCCTGCAAGCGCGGCGGGAGCTTGCTCGTTTGCTGGCCATTCCGGCTGAGCAAGCCGACACCTTGGCGGTACGCGGCCCGATCCGCGATCAGGCGCCGCCGCCGCCCCCAACGGAGGAATTGATTTTGCTCGCCCTTCAGGTGCGGCCGGACCTGGCCGCCTTTCAGCTGAGCGTGGAGCGTGCCCAGGCCAACGTGCAGTTGAGCCGCGCCGAAGTATGGGATGACATTCTTACTTTTTACACGCCATACCAGGCCGTCACTTTTCCCTCGCAGGGGAAACAATCGGCAACGGCGTGGGAAGCAGGTGGATTGGCGGTCGTACCGATTTTCGAGCGCAACCAGGGCGACATCGCCCGCGCCGGGGCCAATGTATCGCAGTTGCAAATCCAGGTGCGTGGGCTAAGGGAGCAAGTGATTCTCGAAGTACAACACGCCGCCGCCGAATATGCCCTCACGCGGCAGCTCGTACAGAAATACGAAAGGACGATTTTGCCCAGCGCCCGCCGTCTGCGTGACGAGAAACTACGCCACTTCGATCAAGAGCGAGCGGGGCTGGATACTTTTCTCACCGCGGAGCAAGACTATGACGAAACGATCCAACGCTACTCACTGACTGTCCGGAATAAATATGGGCAATCACGGCGCAACCCGAACACCTACGTCTGTAATATAAACGACAATTTATATGATTGAATGCCTTTGTCTTGCT